>Ga0247608_10005404_pt1 | contig 13830 bp, 24 predicted proteins | sample 176DNAGHGlowgp2_FD_193490 | JGI IMG/M metagenome (GOLD analysis project Ga0247608, IMG submission 193490) | Sheep rumen microbial communities from Palmerston North, Manawatu-Wanganui, New Zealand - 1766 DNA GHGlow gp2 | ecosystem: Host-associated > Mammals > Digestive system > Stomach > Rumen ...
GGAAAATAGAACTTGTTTTCTTTATAAAATAGAGTGAACGTGCTGATTATTATGACGATTAAAAATTAATAAATATGAGAAAGATTTTAACAGTTAAAGAATTGATTACATTGCTTCTTGAGCATAATATGGACGCAAATGTTTATATAAATGCAAGTGGTATTCCAACAGGACTTTCGCTTCCTAATGTATGTTGGGGAGGTGGTGATGGCGTAACTAAAAAAGAAGCAAATGAGGTTATTTTCGATATGCAAGAAGAAGAGCATTATAATTGCAAAAGACCATCATAAAAAAGATTAATTATGAATATAGACGGTGCAAAATTTGGTGATAAGTTTAGAACACAAGACGGGCGAATTGCCATCGTCATAGGAGAACACCAAACTACAAGAAAACATTGGTATGATTTTGTAGCATTAGAAGAAGATTCTGATATGATTAATGGTTTTCCATATAAATTTTCGGCATATGCTAGTGGCATTGCATTTGAAGGATTTAGTTGGCTTAATATTGTTGAGAAAATATAAGTGAGAATATGACACAGAAACAAAAAGATGCAATTAAAGTTCTTAATAGAATAAGAGAACAATGCTTAAATGACACATTTAACAAAAATTAATAAAAAATATTTTGTTTAATCAAAAAAAAGGTTGTATCTTTGCAGTATCTTGAAACAATATAATTGGTATGGAAAGTGGTAAGTTAACCCTTGAGAAAATAGAAGGCACATTGGAAGAAATTTTCAAAGAGAACCAAATTCCAAGGTTTAGCCCTTCCGTTGAGAAAGAAGTAACAAGGAAATTAAGAAACAAAATTAGCACAAATTTATATGGCAGCAATAGACAAGATGTATGTTCATTCATACTATGAATATGATGATTTAAGGAGATGGGCAATTGCTTATTATCCTGAACTATTGTTCTACTTCTATGATATTACAATGACTTATCGGCAATGGGAAAGTAACTGTAAATCTTATGTAAAACGTCAGATGGCAATTGCTAAGAGAGACTATGAAAAGATTGGTACAGAGAGTCTTGCAGTAGAAAATATAATCAAACATTATAAAGAAACTGCTGATTACGACTGTCCTATGGAGCAAGCAGAGGATGAAGCTTTTGCTATTATAGATTCTTATCACAAAACAGCAAGGGATTGGGAAGATTCATATACTTGCCCAATAATGAATACTCCATTTTCTGTGGATAAGAAGTTATTATGGATTTGCCCGCTTCCTTGTGTTAGAAAGTACCTTGAAGAACAATGTGGGTATAAGACAAAATGGTATCATAAATTATTCTGGAAAGGTAAAAAACATTTTTGATTATGGATTACGATAAACTGAAACCAATCCCCAAAGTAGGTAAATTCTATCATTTCTTTGACGATGGCAAAACTTCGCCAAGCAGACACTATATCTGCAAGTGCGAAAGAATACTTACCAACAAACAAGCAAAGAAAGAAACAGTAAGTGTTAACACTTGGGACTTTGATAGCAACAAGGAGTTCTTTGTAGATAAGACTTTGTATGACTTTTGGAAAGATGAGGCGGTTCCCAACCACGATTGGCTATTTGATACTGAGACCGACTATTTCGTAGAATGTTCTTGCCCAAAGTATGATGAGAACAAACTTTGGTTTGTAAGGACTAAATATGGAGATTGGTTTTCAATGGACATACAGAGTTCTTGGCAAGGTGGAACATTAGATGTGACAGGAGAACTTTTCGAGTCTGTTGTAAGTGAAATACGAGACAACCCAAAATGGTATGACCAAGACATAATTGATGCATATACGAAAGAAACGTATTAGTAATATTATTACGGATATCTAAAAAAGATGGGGAAGCTCTCGCCTAAGCTTCCCCTAATGCAGTCCCTTTACTGTTTTGTTGCGAAATTCCTAAAACTACGATAAACGGTGCATATATTTCCCACGAATAAAATTAAAAGAAGGTACAATAATATTGGCGAATGTGCCTTCTTTCTTCGTTCTAATATTTGACATACTCCCACGTCTAAAGCTGTGAGATTCTTGACTCAAACGCAACAGCCTCAAACCGATTGGGCTCCAAGGACTTACTGTTGCTCGCCAATTCGTAGATGCCCCTACGAAGTATCATTTCAGTAGCGTGAACGTAAGTTCAAACTTTCCATAATCATATATAAATACTTTTATTTTGTACCTTTTAATATATTTTAACAAAAAATATTTTGTTGCGTGGAAAATAATTCCTAACTTTGCACTACAAAAACAAAAAATACATATGAAAGACGTTAATGTAGAAAAGTTTATTGAAGATTTAAAGGCTAGTATCAATCCTGAGTTCTTGATGCCAGCGGTCAAGTGGGCATTAAACAAGCAAGGTTTTGATTATGAAGAAAATAAAATAAAACCAAGCAACGAGACTAAATTCAAGGAAGGTGATTGGGTTACTGATGGCATCAATAACTATCTTATTCAAGGGAAGGCTAGGAAAGCTTATGTAATCACAACAATAGATGGTGAAACTGGGTGCATACTTTTTGACAGTGTCAATAAATTTCACCTTTGGTCAATAGAGGACGCAAAGGATGGTGACATACTTTGCGATGATAACGCAATCGTTTTATTTAGGAAGATTGGAAATGTATGTTGGGATGACGTTATCGATTTTCATTTATACCTTGATAAGAAAGGTGTAGTACACATTCAACAAGGAGTTAAGTTTTGGGGTAGCACATATACTGAGTTGAAGCCAGCCTTAAAAAATAAGCGAGAAGCGTTAAAAAAAGCAATAATCGAATCTGGATATTCATACTGTCAAATAATAGCTAAAGAATGGGAACCAAAGAACGGAGACCGTGTTCGTTTGAAAAAGGACGATGGAAGAAGGTGGCAAATTTCTCTAGATAAAGATGACGATGGCCTAGAGAAATGGTTCCTTTGTGAAGAAAGGGAAAATGGCCTAGCTGGCAGTTGGGTTAGTACTTGGTGTTTAAAAGAAGACTATGAATTCATTAACAACCCACTGGAAGATGCAAAAAAAGCAATTGAAAAAGAATTTCAAAAGTTAAGATGGACAGCACAATGATAACATACCTCCAATGGAGGTGCAGAAGGAATTGGCATAACAAGTACTTTAGGTATATTGACGAATGGATTGCCAACGTAACAAAGACACAACTTGACTATTTTATCCGTGAAAGAGAACATTTAATCAATAACGGAGAATATAGTGGGTAAATTATACTAAAAAAAAATAGAAATATGGACTATTCAATTGAAAAAGAAATCTTAGCACATCTTCAAGGGATTGTAGATAATGCGGAAAGAATGACTAGCGGAAACTTTATGCATAATAAGAATAGCATTAAGTTAAGTGCTGAAATTGTTAGGCAAAGATTAGAGAAGTTGGGTATTGGAAAGAGTCTTGTGGAAGAATTTTTAGCTACACAAGAACGTGTTCACGAGATAAAGGGTAGGATTACATCAGCCACTAGGAAATGGTTTGAAAACAATAAGAAATCGTTTGATGCCGACACTTACTACGGAGGAGACTGGGGGGTTAGAAACGATAGTACTATTTGGATGACAATCTCACAATGGATTGATGGAGAAAAATATTACAAATCCATTGAAGTTCCTATAGAGGACATTCTAAACACAGCAAATGTTTAATTTAAATTCATATAACTGTCAACTACCCACAAGCTAAAGACTTGTGGGCTTGCCAATAAGACTTAACGTCTCTTCTTATTTTTCATTCTTTTGATATCTTTTAAATAATTTTCAGCTTCTTTATGAGATGTAAAAACTGCATATTTTTTGGTTCCCAATACCATCCACGATTCAATGCTTACTGTATAAATATCATCACAATAAGAATCTTTCGGTAGTTTTTCATTTACTTCAATTCTCACTCTTTCTAAAGTTACTAGTGGCGGACATACGAATTCTATGTCTTTTACTGTTAATTCAGTTATCTCATAAGTTCTAGCATTTGTAAGATATAATAAATCTCCAATTTCGATTTCTTTGAACATTTTATAGTCATTAGAATTTTCATTAAGAATTTGCTTTACACTCTTAGCGAGTTCTCGCATAATGCTTTCATAAAGAGATTTTTTTTTCATTGTATGTCATTGTATATAAACTAGATTTAATTTTCTTTATTTATCGTATAAATCCTGATTAGTTACTCAAATAAAATTTGTGACACCAAGTATATCATCACCTAAAAAAATATAAAAGAAGAAGAAAAATATTTTTAAAAAATTTATGATGTGAAGAAATTTTCTTAAAGGAAAAAGGAAGGCTGAAAAAACCTTCCTTTTTTTTGTCTATATGTTTGATGCTAATTGTTAGTTGTGGAGATAAGTTGGTTACCAGCTTCTTTGCACTTTAACTTATAATTTTCATAAACATTATAAGCTTCTTCATTTGTATCGAAATATTCGCAACTTGAATCTTGAGAATTAACAAATAAACAAACTCTAGCTTTTAAGTGAACACCATCGTTTTTTTCAACAAAATGATTAGGGTTGGCAAAAGTCACACCAATCACTTCTTTTAATGGTAATGGCCATACTGATAAACGGTCAGAAGTATATAAGTCTTCTTCGGCTGTTGAATGCCATATTGGTAGACCAAAAAATTTCTTCCAATACTTATTTCCTTTATCAACGACCTTCTTAATGTCGTTGACCTTTTCTTCTGGTTCGAAACTCAAATACGTAGCTTTCTTAAACCTATCGTCCTTACCTACGGCCTCAAATTTATACTTTCTGTTTTCCATAATTCTCTTGTTTTGCAATTTCTACTACATCCTTTAGCATCGAATAAGCTGACTCTAAGCAAGCCCTATCATCTAACAATATATTAAAGAAAGGCTTCTTAGTACCATTCATTAATGGAGACTCATTTATGTAGTCTGGCCCTATTCCCATCTCTTCACACCATTTGGCTTTCCAAGCAATCTTCTCATCGCTCGTGTCTGCTGTATAAAGGCATAATATAAAGCCCAACTCCTTACATTCCTTCAACAAATCTATTACCTCTGAATAGTCCATTCCTAATTCGTGGCAATCATAGACTGTGTTGTCGAAATCAAAACCAACCACAAGGTGTTTATGCTTATGGTATTCATCTATTAATCTAATAAGACATCTTGAGTTGTTAAACGGATGCCTATAAAACTCAAATTTAGTCATATGCTAAAACATTGATTAATTTATGCATTATTTGATGTAGTTTGTTTATTAAAGTATTCATCAATATTATCTACCCAAATGTCCCCTAAACCATTACAATATGGGCAACGTTTTGGAAATATAAACCATTTAAATGTTTTTCCAATACCTTTACAGTGCTTACAAGTTACATATCCTCTCATCGCAATTCTTTTATCTTATAAGAAATAACTGAATAATATTGTAATGCTCTATCATATTTGTATTTTTTAACTTGATACTTTTTAGATTTATCAATTGTATTCCACCAATAACTTTTTCCGTTTTCGTCTCTAATAGAACTTACACCATTAGTATTCAATATATCTTTAACTAAAGATTCGCCATCTAATATTTCATTAAGCAACAATTCTTCCATATTTTACTTCTAGCATTTATTTATGCAAAGATACAAAAAATATTTTATAAAAACAAACTATTTATGTTAAAATAAACAAATTTTTCATTATGAAAGTAAGGATAAACGAAGAACAGTTTTCAAAGTTGCTAACAATGATAGAAAGCATTGAAATTAACCCAAAGAATAAAGGCAAATTCAATGCAACGAAAAAGCGTACTGGAAAATCTACAGAAGAGCTTACGCACTCTAAGAATCCATTAACAAGAAAAAGGGCCATATTCGCTCAGAACGTCAAAAAATGGAATCACAAAAAAGGATGATATCTAATACCATCCTTCTATTTTATATAGATATTTTTTTTTCTATTTTTTGTCAACGAAATCTATAAGTAAGATGCTGCTATCATCCTCGTCTATCTGGTGCCACTTTCTAATACTCTTATTATGTATTGAAGCATAGAAAGAGGGAATCCAATCATCGAGAACATTTGGTGGACAGACTGAAGAATATAATTCAATGCATTTTGGCTTATATCCAAATTCGTAATCTTCTCCCCAATCAACTAGGTTTATTCCGCACCAAAACTTAATGTTCGTAAAATAGCTTTCAAGTGACTTGCATAGTGTTCTGAAAGATTCTATGTTGGCTTCCGTATGGCATTTTTCGTCCATTACGTCGTGAATGATGCGCACTTTAGAGTCACCCATCCAATTTAGCCATTTAAGTGACCATATAATGTCATTGAACTTTCCATAGTCAAATGTGTTGTGAACGATATGTGCTTCACCATTAATAAATCTTATTCTTAAATCAAAGCATCTAGCGCCAGCCCAATATTGGTCTTGTATATCCAACCTTTGGCACTTGGCTGTAAAAAATAGTAACTTTTGCCACCATTTCTTTGGCCATAGATATGACCAAGAATTATGTGAACCTAAAATCATCTTGTTTAATGTTTTTTCCTTTTTTTTTTTCAGTTTTTTTCTTCTATGTATTCCTCTAGTCGTAATTCTTCTATGTTTACTATAAGTGATTTGTCAAACAACACAAGTACTGTTGCAGAGTCTAGGGCAAACGTATACCCATTATATCCTTCTTGTTTTAATTCATTTATTTCATCCTCACTAAAACCATCATATGGGTCAAACCATTCATCGGCCTCGCAATACCAATCATATAGTTTTAACCTAGACGTGTCTATGTCCATCCTATATAGATGGCCGTCTTGGGATTCATTGGCGTATTCGGCAGCGTAAGTTGGTTCATCTGCAAGCCATATTTGTCTTTTCGTCTTTAATTCATCGTATGTTCCTTCTATGCCACGATACCAAGATTCAATGCTTTGGTGTTTTGAAGGCGTTGGTTCTGCAAATTCCCCCAAGATAGTCTTGATGGATTCGCAAACCATATTGTGCAAATCTTTATGTGTTATTGTAGTTGTCATTAAAAATATCTTATCATTTTTAACATTTCTTACAATAAATACCAAATCACATAAAAAAAAAAATGCCGTTCGCGTTTGAACGGCATATTATCTTTTCCACTAGTTGTGGTATAGATGATGGTCGTTGTCAAATTTTATGTGCTTGGTAAAACCTTCTTTAAACTTTATTGCCTTAATCAAAGACTTTATCTCATCGTCATTTGATGGCCTTATTCTGTTTTCTGCAAAAACATAGTGTTTATAGCCAAAAGAAAGAGATAGCAACTTGTTTAGATTATTTGTTCTAGCCATACATCTATGTATTATTTGGAACATTTTAGTTGGTATTCCTCCAATATTCCAAGTATCATAATAGATTATGTCATCAGCATAAATAACGCATTTGTCATTCCATCCCAAATCGACAGTTATGAAACTGTGATTTTTATAGGAAGTATTATTAATCTCTTCGCTTGCCATATTTCAAATATTTGTATAGTTCCATAATTTCATCTTCAGTTTGCCGTGAAACCTTTTATGTTTAAGTTTGTTGGTAGTCAACTAGGCATATGAAATCCTTGCAAATATACATAAAAATTTTGAAAAACACAAATATTTATATCTAAAAAGATAAATAAAAAAATGAAATATTTAAAGAAATTTAACAATCATTCAGAATATGTTTCATTCCTTGAAGCAAAAAACTTTCTAGTACCTAATGTTTGTTTGTGTGACCAAGAAGATGACTTGCATTTTATGTCATCATACGATTTCAGTCAAGACTACTTAACATTTGTTGCTTTGGAAGATGGTACAATATCATTTAATATACGATTTGATATGGGTACTGATATGATTAAATCAATCAGTTATTCAACTGACAATGGCAATACTTGGGTAACAACGAATAACACAGATGGCAAGTCTGAACATCTTGCCATTACAGTTAGTGTAAACGAGGGAGATAAGGTAATGTGGAAAGGAGATGCAACGCAAATTGGATGTTGGAGTCCTAATGAAGATGTGGATGATATTGTTGGCTCATTTTTTTCATCTACTTGTGAATTTGACGCTAAAGGAAACGTGATGTCATTGCTTTATGAAGATGATTTCAATGGTAAAACAACAATTAAAAATGAATATGCATTTGCTTCCTTATTCTCTGATTATGATGGGAGAAATACTTGTGGCATTGTAAATGCTAAAAATCTTTCATTACCAGCAACAACGTTGGCTAGTGCTTGTTATTCTTATATGTTCAAAGGTTGTACAAGTCTTACAGTTGCTCCTGAGTTACCAGCAACGACGTTGGTTGGTAGTTGTTATGGTGGTATGTTCTATGGTTGCACAAGCCTTACAACGGCACCAAAGTTACCAGCAACAACGTTGACTAGTAGTTGTTATGGTGGTATGTTCTATGGTTGCACAAGCCTTACAACAGCACCAGAACTTCCATCAACAACATTGGCAAGTAGTTGTTATATGGGTATGTTCGAAGGTTGTACAAGTCTGACAACAGCACCAGAGTTACCAGCAACAACGTTAGCAATGAACTGCTACTATACTATGTTCCAAGGTTGCACAAGCCTGACAACGGCTCCTGAGTTACCCGCAATAACGTTGGCAAGTCATTGTTACCAAAGTATGTTCTGGGGTTGCAAAAGTTTAACAACAGCACCAGAGTTACCAGCAACAACGTTGGCTGATAGTTGTTATTGGGGTATGTTCTCTTATTGTACAAATTTGACAACAGCACCTTCTATACTGCTAGCAACAACGTTGGCAAGTGGTTGTTATGATGGTATGTTCAGAGGTTGCACAAGTCTGACAACAGCACCAGAGTTACCAGCAACAACATTGGCAAGTTATTGTTATTATCATATGTTCTATGGTTGTACAAATCTTAATTCAATCACTTGTCTTGCAACAGACATAAGCGCAAGAGATTGTACACGAGATTGGGTAAATGGTGTTGCTTCTTCAGGAACATTTACAAGGGATGAGCCAATGACTAGTTGGACAAGTGGTGTTAATGGTATACCAAACGGTTGGACTGTAAAGAATGTTCACGATTATTCTCAAGATTATTTGACATTTGTAGCGTTGGAAGATGGTACATTTACATTCAGTAGAAATGCTTTACAATACAGTTTAGATAATGGTACTACGTGGGCCACGTTGGCTGCTAATACGGCATCTCCAACTGTGACTAGTGGAAATAAGATTATGTGGAAGAGTGAGCTTCGTCCTACTTCATATGTAGGAATTGGAACATTCAGTGCAACAGGTAGCTTTAATGCACAAGGTAACGTAATGTCGTTGCTGTATGGAGATGACTTTAAGAATCAAACAGACCTCAGTTATAAGGACTATGCGTTTGTGAATTTGTTCAGTGGAAACACAAATGTCGTAAGCACTGAGAACCTTGTGTTACCAGCAACAACATTGGCTAATTATTGTTATAATAATATGTTCCAAGATTGCACAAGCCTTACAATTGCTCCTGCACTTCCTGCAACTACATTGACAGATTATTGTTATGAGAGTATGTTCCAAGGTTGCACAAGTCTTAATTCAATCACTTGTCTTGCAACAGACCTAAGCGCAAGTAATTGCACTGGTAATTGGGTTAATGGTGTTGCTTCTTCAGGAACATTTACCAAGGCTGCTTCTATGACAAGTTGGAGGAGTGGCGGTAATGGTATACCAGACGGTTGGACAACAGTAGATGCAAGCTAAATAATACATTTATCCAAACATAGATTAAAAATATAAGCGTACCTTTATTCCTAGGTACGCTTTGTTTTTTACCAATGCATTGACTTTTCCTTTTTCATTTCTTCCGTTTTCCAAGCAATGTACATTTCCTTCATTTCATTTTCATTTGGCTCAAATAGGTTTTTAATATCGCACATAAAGTATTTTCCTTGGGAGGGTGGATATAATTCAAATTCTCTAAACCCACTAGAAATGCTGTCATCCCTTAATAACATACAATACGGATAAATCTTTACTATATCCTCATCAACCCTATCTATGCTTTGTGCGTATATTATAATGTAATCATTCTTCCTTTCTCCATTTAGAGCGCGGTTGTAATAAGTCAAAAGTACATCTTTCTTCCTATATTCTAAATATTCTCTTAACGTCATAGTCTATTTTTGTATTTAAGATATTTATATAACTCCCTTATCTCACATTCGCTTGCCCTATGTATTCTATCTATAGAAATAGAAATCCTACTCGTATTGAAAATGAATTTCTTATATCCACTGTTATCAGTATGCAAATAGCAGCAAGGCTCACATACAGCCACATAACCAAAAACGCCGAAATTCGATGCTTCACTCAAACTCTTGGCATATATTATATATGACACGGAATGATGCTCACCAATGATATATTCGAACTTGAAGAATGGGTTACCTTCCTTCACAAACTCACTATATTCCTCTATAGTCATACTTAAGATGTTTATACAACTCCCTTATCTCTTCCTCACTCGACTCTATTGCCTTATGCGCATTCAAGACAAAATTCGTTTCACCATATACAAATTTTTTTGTACACTTAGAATCTATCGCCAAGTAGCAAAGCGCAACACCTTGTAAGTAATAATTGCTATAAAATATACTGCTATTGTCAAATTTTAAATCCTTGGCATATATTATATATTTCAAACGATTACTAATCACATATGTAATAAAATAATTCTTACGGTTCGTCAAGTTATTTACTTTGATATCCATAACGCTTAAGATATTTATACAACTCCTTTATCTCACATTCGCTTGCCCTACTTATGTCACTTATCACAATAGAAACAACGCTTGTATTGCACAAGGTAAATTCCTTATGGCCACAGTAATCAGCATACAAATAACACAAAGGCTCAACATAAGCCGTATAGTTATTATAAGTTAAAATCTTAGCATACATTATGTATGATACGAAATGATGTTCACCAGTGATAGTTTCAAACTTGAAGAAGGGGCTACCTTCCTTCACAAAAGCCTCATATTCCTCTATAGTCATACTTAAGATGTTTATATAGTTCTTTTATCTCATCCTCGTTAGGAATGCAAAGATTGCGAATCCAATAAAGAGAAAGAACTTTCTTACCGCTAGGGCGATTTAGGGCATACCTAGTATCCTTGTATTTAAGGCATTCTGGATGCCTATCCAAAAAATCATCGTAGTCATATATATCTCGAAGGCTATCCTTTGATATGGAACACATCACATCAAATTGAGCCAAAGCGCCATTAGAGCCAAAGCCACTAGTGTTTGACACACAGATAACCCTTTCACGCTGCGTTACCAAAAACTCGTGCTTATACTTGAAAAACATACAAGGCTTGCCCTTGTGCTTACTAACGTATTCGTTAAACTCATTCAATGTCATAAATAGTTTTAATCTTTAGTATCAAACTCTTTATCCTACTATTCTTTCTTTAAGTGATTTGAGCCACATAATTTTGCCTATATCATCACACAAATTATGCTCTTCCACATCGTCATAATCGTCAATGATATTTTCAAGCATTTCCTCGTCCTCTTCACTCCAAATAATAGGCTTCTGTCCAATCTTCTTAAGTTCTTTCTTCTCGGCATCCCATTCATAACCAACTTCTTTCATCTTGGAGAATAAGAGTTCACGCTGTTCCTTGGTTGCTGGGTGAATGATATTTTTATTTTCTTCGACATATCCTATACCAGTATTTGGTTTTCCAATATTGTAACGCGCAAGCCTTCCACCATCATTACTTATGATAAAAGAATATAAGATGGCCATTTCTGGGTTAACTCCATCAAAAATAAATGTCATTCCACCCATTAAATCTTGAAAAAGTATATCACCAGGTTTTGCATCTTGGATGGTCCAAAGACGGAAATACTCATCTACATAAGATATAGTGTCATCTACTATATTACCATCTTGTGATTGGAGTATATAATCCAAAGGTTTTACCTCTACTATTTTCCAAGTGTATTCACCGTTAGTAATCCAATCACCAACATTAAGCTTGGGTTCAACCTCATCAGCTGATTTTTTTTCAAAATACCCAAAATCTCTTTTTTCACTATAGGGAGACTTCTTGTTGTCCATCATAGAAGAATCACAAGTATCATAAGATTTTTTCTGTTTACCTTGCTTTTCAATCCAAGCAAGTGTTTCACCCGTAATCTTTCTACAACTATCCATTTGTTGTAGTCTATTTATAGTATCTTTATGTAATTTTGCGTAGTCCATAATCACAACAAATTAAGTTTGTGAAGTTCAACAATCATTTCGTAACAAGCATCAACCTTATCATTTGCATATGTCTCACAAAGTTCTTCACCTTCCTCATTACAAACAATGCATTCCCAGAACAATTCGCCATCTGCCTTGTCTTTCATTAAAGTAGGCATTTGCAATATTTCCAATAACGCACTAAGACTCCAAGCAGGAACATCAGATTTATCTTTTTTCCATTCATTTTCCTTGCGAGTGTATTCAAGATATGGTTGCGCTCTTGGATAATCTTCATAACCCTCCCATTCATCACCATCAGAATACCATTTATTGTGATATTCCCAAAATCCATCCGCACTTTTAAGTGGTAGAATCTCAGCTAACTTCCTACTCTGTTCTATATCAGTATAAGATTTAACCGTTGCCATAGTTATTGTATTTTTATAATTTATCCTCCTATTCTTTGCTTGAGTGATTGAAGCCAATCTGTAAGACGCCCACTTCTATATGTTTCAGGTTTGCCATTTGTTATGGAATACTTAAGATGTTCTATTATACTAACATAACAAGTTTCATCTTCTTTACTCCAAGAAGACTTCTGTTCAATCTTATTCAACTCTTTCTTCTCGGCATCCCATTCATAACTAGCTTCCTTCATCTTTGTAAATAGAAGGTCACGTTGTTCTTTAGTAGCTGGATGAACGTTACTATTTCCCTCGCAGCAAGTTCTTACATCAGTAAAGAATTCAAACTTATTATTGAATAATTTGCAATAAGAAACAATGTGTGACGCTAAAATTGTTTTATAAACAAAAATCATATTTTCGACAGCAAGCACATCACCTTTCTTTGCATCTTTAATAGTCCAAATATGGTAATTTGCCTTAACTAAGTCTGGTGAAATAAAATGGAAAACTTCTCCGTCTATGGTTTTTAATTCATATCCGTAATCATCCTCATATTTCGTAATATGCAATACTGATTTACCGTCAGTAATCCAATCGCCAACCTTAAACTTTGGTTCAATAACTTTATATCCTTCACTTTCAGAATATGTAATTACTTCACCATATTCTGTTTCATAAACTTGAGGTTCTTCTTGTTCACCTTGCTTTTCAAGTTCTCTATTGATATATTGCAAGCCACATTCTAATAATCTTTTCGTATCTTCAAGACTACGAGTGTCCCAATCTATATTTGCATCACCGTCTGTTTCGCTTATGATAACGCGCTGCTTCTCTGTTTTTGCCTTTTCTATTATACTATCAGTATGTCCTTGCTTTTCAAGCCAAGCAATTATATCACCAACACTTATATCATAAATTGTAGTATCTTTTTCAAAATCACTTTTAAGAATAGATATAAGTGCTTTCCTTATTCTCTCATTCTCACTCTCTTTTAGAGTAGGAAATATAATTTCACACTGCTTTGCACGAATATTGTCACCCATATCTATTGCATCTTTTCGCAAGTTCTTTGCTCTCTCAAGGGATTCTTTGTAAAGTTTTTCGTAGTCCATTTTAAATATTATTTTCTTTTAACACTGCAAAGTTAACAATAAAAAGCAAAACAAGCAAATAAATCTTGTTAAAAGATG
>Ga0247608_10005405_pt1 | contig 13829 bp, 14 predicted proteins | sample 176DNAGHGlowgp2_FD_193490 | JGI IMG/M metagenome (GOLD analysis project Ga0247608, IMG submission 193490) | Sheep rumen microbial communities from Palmerston North, Manawatu-Wanganui, New Zealand - 1766 DNA GHGlow gp2 | ecosystem: Host-associated > Mammals > Digestive system > Stomach > Rumen ...
AAAAGAAAATGAAGATATAATACTAGTAGCAGATGATTCTGAAGTAATAAGAATATTCGTTAAAAAAATATTTGATGCAGAATATGAATTAGCTTTCGCAACTAATGGAGATGAAGCCTTAAACATTATTCATGAACATACAACTGATAATAGAATAAAAGCAATACTACTAGACTTAAATATGCCAGTAAAAGATGGCTTTGCTGTATTAGATTACTTAAAAGATAATAATCTTCTTGGTGTAATGCCAGTAACAATAGTATCAGGAGATTCTTCTAAAGAAGCTATTGATAAAGCTTTTGCTTATAATATAGTTGACATGTTATCAAAGCCATTTAACGAAGAAAAAATTAAAGAAGTAGTAGAAAGAACTATTAATTCTCGAAAATAACACAAGAAATATCTTGTGTTTTTAAGTTGTCGCAAAATTTGCACCAACTTAGAAAATAAGTATTCTTAAAACTAAAAAACTATATTATAATAAAAAGAGAGTAGTGATAATATGAAATCATTTATATTTTTTAGCTTCGTTTTATTCTATGTATCATTAGGTTTTTTAATAGAAAAAGCCGGCTATAAAATGATATTAGGATATATACCTATTATTAATATATATTATTTAAGCAAAGCGCTAAAAACACATATAATAATTATAATATTATTAATACTAGGAATAATCTTTTTACCAATTAGAAATCTAATAATGACTATAACATATATCTTTTTACCATTTATAATTGCTTATTATTATAGCATTAATTTACCTATAGCAATATTTACTGTTTTCATACCATTTATAGGATATCCTATAATGGCATTAAGAGGTTTTTATCATGATAGTATTCATTAAAAATAATATTAAAATAACTATAATTCTCTTGCTATTTAGCAGTCTTGTTTATTACTTTTTTACTCGAGATATATCATTAAATATAAAAGATAAAAAATCTCCATATTATGTAAATAATCTATATTTAAGTAATAACCATGCCTATAATCAATTAGATAGAAGTGAAAAAAAAGCTTATGATTATATGTTTAATGCTTTAAAAAAATCAAAGCAATCTATAACTATCAGTGCTCCTGACTTTGGTTGTGTAGATAGTTCATCATGTTCAGATTTACTGCAAACCTTATATGATGCTATAGCAGTTGATCAACCAGGTTTAATAAATTTCTCTTCCTATAGTTGGATTCTAAAAGGTAGTGAATTAACAATTCGTTTTACTAATGCTACTCCTTTAAAATTTGCTTCTGAAATAGGGATGTTAAGAATTGAAAGAATAATAGATAGTATAAAGAGAAAAACTAAAAATATGACAGACGGCGAAAAAGTATTATACGTTTATGAATGGATAGGAGATCATGCTACTTATGATAGGTTATTTACTTTTGCATCTAAAAACCAATCTATTTATAATGTATTTATAAAACATAACGCTGTATGTGCAGGTTTTTCTAAAACAGCATCTGTTATCTTTCAAAATATAGGAATAGAAGCATACTCTGTAACAGGGTTTATGAATCCTGGTGATTCAGTCGGACACATGTGGAATATAGTTAAAATAGAAGATAAGTACTATTTCTTTGATTCTACTTGGGCAGCAAGTAGAAATAATAAAGATGCCGAAGATTATTATTTTGGTTTAATACCAATAGAGATGGACTCATATTCATTAGATCATCCAAATTGGTATCCAGAAGTATCTTTCGATCCATTACCTGGTGTTTTAAATTAAAAAAAGGCTCTTATATATGCGGACATCAACCACATATATAAAAGTCTTTTTATTTGTTTTTTAACACTTTTAGCATGTTTGTTACTATATCTTTAATCTTTCTATAATCTTCACTTACAAGTACTATATCATTCCAATTAATAGCAGCTTCATCATATAATTTAGCAATATTATTTAACCACTCATCATCAAAATCATTTTGAAGGCAGGCAATAAAATCCTCAGTATGTTTAACTAATTCTTTATTGCTTCTTTTATAAAATAAGTATATAGGCATAAATAGATTAGTTTCAACTTGTTTAATATAGCATCTATAAGTTTTACCATCTATCATACTAAGATTATCAAAATATGTTATATTATTAAGCCTAATTAATTTAAATAATACTTTCATCATATCTTCTACTTGTAATATATTAATTACGTCTTTTAATACTTCTTTATTATTAGTTTTATTATTATATAAATAGTTTATTTCACATAAAATATATTCTATTTGATTTAGTATACTATTCTTATTATTAGTAGATATAACATAATGATCTTTCTTATATTCAGTAATTGCTTTAATATTTCTTTTACTATATTTAATATCAATATTATCAATAAATGTAATAATATTCATATCTTTATAATATTTAATCATAGTTAAAATAATAATATTTTTAATATTATCGAGAGGTTTATCACTTACTCTAAGTTTTAAAAAATTGTTGATTTGTGCTTTTGATAACATAGTTCTTCCTCCCTTGATGGATGTATACTAACATCAAGACTTAAAAACGTCAAATTTATCTAAAATAGGGAATAAAACTATATTTTTAAAGTTTATAATAGTATAATTAACTAAAGGTGATTACTATGAAAATAATTGTTTCAGCGGGAGGAACAGGAGGGCATATTTATCCCGCCTTAGCTATAATAAACAAATTTAAAGAAAAAGAAAAAGATGTTGAAGTATTATATATAGGAACCCATAATAGAATGGAAAAAGAAATAATACCTAAAAGAGGAATTAGATACGAAGAAATAGAAATATATGGTTTTTCTAAAAGTAATATAAAACAGGATATAAAAAATATTGGTTGTATCAGAAGAGCTATAAAAAAATGTAAAAATATTATGAAAGAATTTAAACCAGATATCGTATTAGGTATTGGCGGATATGTTACTTTTCCAGTAATAGTGGCAGCCCATCGTTTAGGAATAAAAACATTCTTACACGAACAAAACAGTCTTCCTGGTAAAACTAACTTATATTTACAAAAATATGCTGATTTAATAGGAGTATCTTTTAAAGAGTCTTCTTCATATTTTAAAAAGAGTAAAGGTGAAGTATTCTTCTCTGGTAATCCTTGCGGAGAAAATGCAATAAGTTTAAAACCTATGCCTAAAAAAGAATTAGGTTTATCAGATGATAAAAAGCTAATAGTAGTAGTTGCTGGAAGCTTAGGATCAGCTACTGTTAATAGTAAAATGCACGAATTCCTAACTAATGCTAGAGGAAAAGATTACGAAGTACTTTATATAACAGGGAAAACACATTACGAAGAATTTATTAAAAACAAAAAATATTCTAAAAATGTTAAAGTAATACCATATTTAGATAATTTGGCAGCTTTATTAAAGAATACTGATTTACTAATTACAAGAGCTGGCGCTTCTACTATGAGTGAAGTATTATCATTAAACCTACCATCTATTTTTATACCATCTCCATATGTAGCTAATAATCATCAATATTATAACGCCCTTGAAATAAAAAATAATAATGCTGGAGAATTAATAGAAGAAAAAGAATTGACAAGCGAAAAGTTAGATAATATGATTAATAAAGTGCTTTATGATGAAGAATTGTACAACAAAATGAAACAAAATCTAAAGAAAATGAGTATAAACAATAGTAGTGATATTATCTATAAAAAAATAAAGGATTTGATAAAATGATAGAAACTATAAAAAAACATGCAGACGTACTAGAAGATGTACCTTTAAACAAATATAATACATATCATATTGGTGGAATAACAAAATATTTAGTGTCTCCACTATCTATAAATGACCTAGTAGAAGTAATAAAAATATTAGACGAAAATAAAGTCCCATATTTTATACTTGGTAATGGATCAAATGTTGTATTGTCTTCTAAAAAATTTGAAGGAGCAATAATAAGATTAAACAATATAGCAGGTATAGCTATCCATCCAGAACTAAGCAGAGCTTACGCAGAAGCAGGAGCTATGTTTCCAAAACTAGTAATGGAATCAATAGAAAAAGGACTAACAGGTTTAGAATTTGCTGGTGGTATACCAGGAACTATTGGAGGTTCAATTTATTCTAATGCTGGAGCTTATAATGCTTGTATAATGGATTATATAGAATCAGTAACAGTATTAAATAAAGAAACATATGAAATAGAAGAATTAGAACATGAGGATATAACATATTCATATAGAAATACCATGTTCAAAGAAGAAAAAAAATATATTGTATTGTCCGCTAAATTCTATTTAAAACCAGGAGAAAAAGCTAATTCATTAGCAATACTAGAAGATCGTAAAAGAAGAAGATTAGAATCACAGCCTTTAGAATATCCATCAGCCGGCTCTGTATTTAGAAATCCAGACGGAGATTTTGCTGGTCGTATAATAGAAGAATGTAATTTAAAAGGAACATCTATTGGTGGAGCAGAAGTATCTGAAAAACATGCTAATTTTATTATTAATAAAGATAACGCAACCAGTGATGATGTTTATGAACTTATTAATTTAGTTCATGACACAGTATTAGAAAAAACAACTGTAGATTTAAAAATAGAACAAGAATTTATAGGTTGGGATTAATATGCCAAAAAAGAAAAAGAAGAAAAAGTTAAGACTCAATTATAAAGGAATCTTTAAATTATTATTATCTATTCTTTTTCTTGTATTAATATTTTTATATTTTTGGAACTTAAATATAAAAAATATATATATTAAAGGGAACACCATTATTAAAGATGTAGATATAATAGAAGCAGCCGGAATAAAAGAATACCCAGAAATATTTAAATTAAATATTTACAAGATGAAAAAGAATATAAAAAAGTTACCATTAGTAGAAAACGTAAAAATAAAAAGAAATATTTTCGGAAAAATAACTATTATTGTAGAAGAAGAAAAAATTCTTTTTTACTCAAATATAGAGAATAAATATATAACATCTACTGGCAAAAGAGTAGATAATAATATAGAATACAAAGGATGTCCAACTTTAATTAATAAAACGCCAAAATCTATAATAAAAAAATTAGTAAAGTCTTTCAATAAGATAGACCAAAGTATTATTCATATGATTAATACTATAGAATATAATCCTTATAAAGATAGAGAAGGTAAGGTTATCGACGAAACTAGATTCAAATTAGTCATGAATGACTATAATACCGTAATGATAGATACTGTAAACATAACAAAACTAAACGATTATTACGATATATATATTTCATTAAATATGAATGAAACCAAAGGTTTATTATACTTAGATACAATAACAGACGATAATATTTTATTCGAAAGCTATACATCAATAGAACAGGAAAGATTAGAAAAAGAATTAAAAGAAAAAGAAGCTGCTGAAGAAACAGAAGAAGTTGAAAATTCAGAAGCTTCTAGTGAAAACTAATTAGAAATAAGGGGGATATAATATGAATTATCATAAAAAAATGGAAGATATTATTGAAGAAAACAAAAAAAATAACGTAGTTCCAACTATATTACTTCATAGTTGCTGTGCTCCTTGTTCCTCTCATGTAATAGATGTATTAAGTAAACATTTTAATATCACAATATTGTATTACAACCCAAATATTGAGCCATACGAAGAATATCTAAAAAGAAAAGAAGAAGAAATAAGATTTATTAAAGAATATAATAATACTAATAGATTAGATATAATAGATTGTGATTATGACAACGAAAAATATCATGAATTAGTAAAGGGGTTAGAAGATTGTAAAGAAGGCGGAAATAGATGCTTTAAATGTTATAGGATGCGACTTGAGTATACAACAATCAAAGCCAAAGAATTAAACTACGACTATTTCGGAACAACTCTTACCGTGTCTCCATACAAAAATAGTCAAAAACTTAATGAGATAGGCGAAGAATTAGAAAACAAATATAACATAAAATACTTATACTCTGATTTTAAAAAGAATAATGGATATAAGCATAGTATAGAAATGTCAAAAGAATATAATTTATACCGTCAAAACTATTGCGGATGTATCTATTCGCAAAGAAAAAATGAAAAAGAGGAACAATAATATGAGTAACATATATGAAGAAGCATTAGAATATCATGAAAAGCTAAAAGGTAAACTAGGGGTAAAACTAAAAAAAGATTTAAAAGATTTTCACGACTTGTCATTAGCATATACTCCAGGAGTAGCAGAGCCATGTCGTAGAATCGCTAAAGATAAAGAAAAAGCTTATAGCTATACATGGAAACAAAATAGTGTAGCTGTAGTAACAGATGGTACAGCAGTACTAGGTCTTGGAGACATTGGCCCAGAAGCTGCACTACCAGTAATGGAAGGAAAATCAATATTATTTAAAAAATTTGCAAATGTTGATGCAGTACCAGTCTGTTTAGATACTAAAGATCCTGAAGAGATAATAAAAATAGTAAAAGCAATAGCACCAACATATGGAGGGATAAACTTGGAAGATATTTCTGCACCCCGTTGTGTCGAAATAGAAAGAGCTCTAATAGAAGAACTAGACATTCCCGTTTTTCACGACGATCAACATGGAACTGCCATCGTAGTAACTGCTGCTCTTATGAACGCCTTAAAAGTAGTTAAAAAGAAAAAAGAAGATATAACAGTCGTAGTAAGTGGTATTGGAGCTGCAGGTAGTTCAATTATTAAAATGTTAAAAAATTTTGGAGTTAAAGAAATATATGGATTTAATATTAATGGTATAGTTTTAAAAGAAGACTATGATAAATATGATTTTTTAACTAAAGAAATATCACTTATCACTAACTCTGCTAACAAGAGAATGACCATGAAAGAAGCTTTTAAAGAAGCTGATGTGTTTATTGGTGTATCAGCCCCAAAACTTGTAACAAAAGAAATGGTTAAAAGTATGAAAAAAGACCCAATCGTTTTTGCTATGGCTAACCCAGAGCCAGAAATAACCTACGAAGAAGGAAAAGCTGCTGGAGCTAGAATAATGGGAACTGGTCGCTCAGATTATCCTAACCAAATAAACAATTTATTAGCTTTTCCAGGCTTATTTAGAGGAGCTTTAGATGTAAGAGCTAGAAAAATAACTGAAGAAATGAAACTAGCTGCTTCTTACGGACTTGCTAATTTGGTTTCTGAGGAAGAGTTAAATGAAGATTATATTTTGCCAAAAGCTTTAGATAAAAGAGTAGCTAAAACAGTGGCAAAAGCAGTAAGTAAAAAAGCAGTAGAACAAGGTATAGCTAGAACTTAAAAAGAAGAAATTTTTACATTTCTTCTTTTTTAACTATTTAAATCTTTTAAAAAATTTAATAAGTATTCATTATACGCTTTATAAGCTAATCCACTAGTATCTGGATTTTTATATTCTATATTAAGATAATTACATATCTCTTTTACAAAATAATCACAAAGATAAGGATTACGAACTAATAAAGGACCAATTAAATAAGTACCATAGAAGTTATTATCATGTATACCTTCAAAATTTATGTCATGATTATATCCAACACCTTGTATTACCTTAAATAAATTATCTCCATTATCACTCATAACATTAGTTCTATTTTGAAAACCGATAACATTATGAGCAATTAAATCAGTTTTAAAATATTGTTCACCAACAATTCTTTCTTTTTCAGGATAAACACTATAACCATAAGCATTTATTCCTTCATATTGTTGATCATCAATTGTTATATTCTTACCAAATAATTCTAAAGCATTACCAGTAACAAGAAAAAACTTTTTATCATTAATAGCATTTATAATACCTTCTTTTTGTTTTAACATATCTTTTAATACTATTATTTCGTTTTTTTCACTACCAGCTCCTATATAATAAAAATCATATTTTTTATAATCTATTTTATCTGGAATAGAAAGCAATTCTATTTGTACATCTATATCTTGTTCTTTTAATTTCTTTTCTAAATATCTAATATTACCATTTTCTCCATATAGATTCATTAAATCATAATAGAGATAAGCAATTTTAAACTTCTTCATGATTTTCCTCCTTTATTAAATTTAATATATTAGCTGTCATATCAAAGCAAACCATTGTATATAATTCACCCTTAGTTGTTTTAACAATATTTAATAAATTATTAAAATCATCTACTAATATCATTTTATCTTTCTTAATTCCTGCTAAATCTAATCTTGTTGCAACATCGTATCGGAATCTTCCGATAACTATAATCTTATCAATGCTTTTATCATTAAGTTTCTCAAAATCTACATCCCATAGCCAAGATAAATCATTATATTTATATCTTCTTGAAACATTATCGAATCCTAGTATTATAGTTTTAATACCTTTCTTAGAGACAATATATTTAATAGATTGATAATAAGAAAGGTTATTCTCATTTTTACTTTCTAACATAGTTAGTTTTCTACCATCAAGTATTAATTCTTTTCCTCTTTTTGATTCTTGTTTATCTTTATTAATAGCATCTTTTATAGTTTTGTCAGAAATCTTTATATCACTACATAATGCATAAGCTGCAACTGTATAATAAGCAGCATATAAAACATCTTTATTTAAATAAATACTATTATTATTTATATCTATACTATGCTTTTCATAATCAATATTTTTAGCCTCATAATCAACCTTATCTCTCATAAATTTACAATTAGGGCACTCATAATTACCAATATGTCCATAATTATAATATTTGTATCTTAATTTACTACTACAAAGTGGGCAATAAGCAAAATCAGGATAAATATTATTAAGCTTTTCATAAGAATCAGTATTTTTATCTAATCCATAAGTAATTATTCTATTATTCTTTTCATATTTTAAGCTATTTACAAGGGGATCATCAGCATTTAATACTAAAGTGGTATCATCTCCAATAGAATCAACGATATCTTTAAATACTAAATCAGGATGTCCATTCCTAGAAGGTTGATCTCTAGTCATATTAGTTATAATTAAATGAGAAGGTTTCTTCTTATCAAATATTAACTTTAAATGCCTTTCATCACATTCTAATAAAAGAACATCATGCCTAAAATTACCTTTATTATCACAATTATTTAATATTAAAGTAACCGCAGCTAAAACTCCATTTGAACCACTTTTGTTATAACAAACATCATATCCAGCATCTGTTAAAATATGATTAATTAAATCTGTAGTAGAACCTTTCCCTGAAGAACCAGTAACAGCTATAACTATTTTAGGATATTTAACTTTATTAAGAACATCTTTTTGTTTTAATACATCATAAATAATATATCCCGGATAAACAGAACCATTTTTCCCAAACATTTTGCATACCTTAGTAATTAATTTGTTAACAAAAATAGAACTTCTTACTTTCATATATATCACCTAAAAAAATTATATCAAAAAAATAGAAAAGATGATTAAAAAAAGGAAAAATAGTGTATAATAAAATAGAGGTGAGTAGTTAGTGAAAAGAATAATTACCATAATAACTTTCATCCCTTGGTTTTTATATTATTATAGTGAAACAAAAAGTTTATTAAAAACCATAAAGAACAATAAAGAAAATGATACTGAGGAGAGTATATTTAAACTACTACCAATTAATAACTTAGTTTTATACTCTGTACTAATATATTTTTCTATAGCATATAAAAATGCTAATAATATCTTTGTTGTTAGAATTCTCTTGTTTTCAGCTATAAATATTTATTTATTCTTTAATACAATATCTGAGAAAGATTACATACTGAATATTAATAAAAAAGAGGAAAGAATATCCTTTAAATACTATGTATTCGCTATTATACCTATATTATTCTATTTAATAACAAAAAAACAAATGGTTACCTATTACATAATGTTAATATATAATTTCTTTGCCTATTTATTTATAAAGTTAGTAGGATTACCCAAAAATGAAGAATGATTATAATATTGACCGTATAATAGATAATTTTTATAGCAAAGGATATACTAAATTTTTAAATCCTAAAGAGTTTTTATTAGTAAAGAATAAATTGCCAAAAAGAGTGCAAAATATCTATAAACCATATAATGAAGCTGTTAAAGTAATAATATACAAAAAAGAAATACCTAATATAATAATATGTAAAATAACTTTTAATAGTGAAGTAAAACATACAATGGTATTAAAAGGATTATTTAATTTAGGCTTAAAAGAAGATACATTTGGTGATATTATAATTATGGATAATATAGCATATATTTACCTGCTAGAAGAATTATATGATTATGTAAAATATAATTTTGAATTAAATAAAATAAGCATTAATAACATTGATAAAATAGATAAAGATTACTTAAAAGCTTATGAACCAAAATTCGAAAAGATAGAGCTTTTAGTATCAAGTTTAAGAATAGATAATGTCATAAGTAGTATTACAAATGATAGTAGAAAAAGTATTATATCTAGATTTAAAGATAATCATATTCTTTTAAATTATGATATTCTTAAAAAGAATGATATATATCTAAAAGATGGAGATGTCTTCAGTATTAGAAGAATAGGGAAATTTAGATATAATGGAATAATAAAAAATACTAAAAAGGGCGGTTTTATAATAAGTATATATAAATATATTTAAAAATGGAGTGATATTATGAAAAAAGGATTTATATTTGTTGAAACTATGGTATGTATAGCCTTTCTAGGTACTGTACTATTATCTGTTTATGCATCATTTACTACAGTATTAGATAATGCAAAAGCAAGATTACAATATGATGATCCAATATATTTATATAGGACTTATTTTATATTAAACTTTCTAGAAGAAAATGGTTTAACTGAATATATTAATGAAAAATTTTCTTCTCAAGCAAATAATACAACATATATTTCGGAATTTGGTTGTAGTTCAGCTGGAGTAGTTGGAGATTCGACCTCCGGATCAATTTTTGAAAAACATTTTTGTGAAAAAATATTACAAGGCGGAGATTGGAATGTTAATCATGTTTTCATTATGCCATATAATATTAATAAAGTAGTAAGTTGTGTTAATAACGACGATATAAAAAGTGGAGCAGCCGCCAATTGCCGAAGAAATACAGCATTAAAAAATCTATCTGTCCAAGCTGTTAATTATCTATATAGTTTAGATGGCTATACTGGTTCCCCAACTGATGATGAAATTTTAGAATTGACAGAAACCCAGATGAAGGTGGATCCAAGTAAACAAATTTATAGAATTGTTGTAGAGTATAAAGTACCGGAATCAGTTGAAACTCATACTTATTACGACTATTGCTTAAGCGGTAAAAAAACCTGTTCCAATTGGAATCCTGAGAGCAATAAAAAAACATATAGTGTAACCAATTATAAATACTATTATTCTTCACTAGAAATACCAAACGGTTATAATCAAGTATCAAATGATGGCTATGAATTGAAGGTTAAATTTGATGGTAATAATCCGGATAGTTGGTGCTCTACCCATGCAAGTATCGTTCTTAAAGATACTTACGCATATCATAGCACACGTAGATCTGAGTACTTTATTGTTCAAAAAGGAACGGCATATTCTCCGACTTCAGGATTACCAGACTATAACAATCCAGATTATATTTGTTTTGCTAAAAACAATAAAGTTGCCTTATATGGTAAGGAATGGAATACCAAACCAGATGGAACAGGGGTTACATTCAGCCACTCAGATGGTAGCGTTAATTCTGACGATATAGCTGCCGCAGTAGGATGTGACCTAAATGAAGCACCTTGTACAGCAGTTCTATATGTTAATTGGGTACCTGTTAAATCTTATAATATAACATATGATTTAGACGGAGGATCTGATCCGTCTCCAGCAAACCCTCGAACCTATCTTAACAATTCGCCAAGAATTACTATTGCTGCCCCAACTAAATCAAATTATAAATTTATGGGCTGGACAGGAACAGATATTACAGAAGGAACATATAACACCAATTTAAAAATACAAACTAGAAGTGAAGGAGACAGATCTTACAAAGCTCATTGGTGCCCTGCTTGTACAAAAGCTAACTGTTTGCCAAGCATTGATGCTGCAGGAACGTGCTCATATGGCTGTAAAGTCGGATATGTTTGTACAGCTAATTGTGGTACTACTAATATGACTTGCCAAGCTGCAAATTATACAAATGGAAAAGATTCTTTTGTAACACTTGCAGAAGCGATAAACGGAACAGAGAGTGGTCAAACTATTACCTTATTAAAAAACTATAGGGACGAATCCGTTGCAACATTTACAAAAGCAAATGTCACTTTACAATTAGGTGGTCATACTTTAACTAAAGAAACAAATCAAATTAGATTTTCAAATGGCTCAACAACTATCACAAATGGAATAATTACATCTGCATTAGCCACCACAATATATCAAACAGGCGGTAATTCATCCTTAGAAAATGTAAGAATAATTAACACTTCTAATAATGATACTCCAAATGATTCAAACCAAGCTGCAATTATAGTGGGCAGCGGAAACATGACAATAAAAACTGGCAGTGAAATAAGAGCAGGTCTTGGTGCTACAACAAAGTTTGCCAAAGGAATAGAAATAAAATCAAGCGGCTATGTTGATTTGCAAGATAGCAGAATATACGTAAATAGTACCAAAAGTGGCGGAATTGGCGGAACAGGTATAAAAGATATAGGAAGATTAAGAATGTCAAATAGTGTGGTTATAGTTGAAAAGATAGCCCAAAATAAATGTGGTATTTGTGTACATGGTAAAGCTAATATAGAAGGATCTAGAATAGAAGTGAAAGGAAGAATAACCGGTAGTCCTGAAATCGATGGTGGTGCAATAGATTCCGTTAATGAAGGATCGTGTGTTTATATTAAAAAGAATTCAACACGTTTCATGTGTACCAATACAAATTATTGTATTTTAAGCAATTATGGAAGAATCTACACAGGCGAAGCAAATTACACTAACTTATTATCTAGAGTAACAGCTACAGGAATTTCAATAGATAAGATTGGAATAAGAAATCCACCTAACGCAGAAATAATTTATTATAACAATAAATGTTTTTAAAAAGAGAGATGATGAAAAATGAATTATGAAAGCTTAGAAAGAATGAAAAAAAAATCAATTAGAAATAATAATAGTGAAAAAAGGGAAGCTTATTATAGGGGTTATGAAAATGGCTATAAAAAAGGAGCTAAAAAAGGATTTGAAAGAGGAGCACTACTAGCTATAGCTACAGCTGCTATTCTTACAGTTGGATATTTCGGATATGGTTTTTTAAACAGTCCAAACGTTCCAAATCCTACATTAGTTGCAGCAAATCAGTCATTTACTGAAAATTCACAGACTAACCAAGTTACCTTTGAAAATTGGGTTGATTTTCAAAAAGTAGCAGAAGACTATGACCCAGAAACAATGGATTTTGATATCTATATTTACACCATTTATAGCCGGCTTAACTATGTAGATGAAAAAACAAGAATAGAAGATATGAACCAATTATTTCGTCAGTTAAATCTTATTGATAAGTCGGAGTATGATAATTTTGTATCATATTGTAAAGATAGAGGTTTATGCATAGAAACTGACGAAGGCTATAAAGTAGACGAAAAAAAATATCGCCAAGTGTTAGAAGATTATATGGGAGCTTATCATGAAAAATTGGCAGCTGAACAGAAAATTGATGAAATTAAAGGTGGTATGCATCAATGAAAAGTGTAGTAGAAGATAATGTAGAATATATTATAATTGCCGAAATTAAAGATAACGAGATAAAATATCTATATCTTGCTAACGAAAAAAACGAAAGCGATATATGTGTTCGTAAAGATGTAAATGGAAAAATTTATCCTTTAGATGATGAAAAAGAATTTAATAAAGCTATGATATTGTTCTATAAAAAATATAAAAAAAAAATA
>Ga0247608_10005410_pt1 | contig 13823 bp, 13 predicted proteins | sample 176DNAGHGlowgp2_FD_193490 | JGI IMG/M metagenome (GOLD analysis project Ga0247608, IMG submission 193490) | Sheep rumen microbial communities from Palmerston North, Manawatu-Wanganui, New Zealand - 1766 DNA GHGlow gp2 | ecosystem: Host-associated > Mammals > Digestive system > Stomach > Rumen ...
CATCTTTTTTAATACTTCTTCTATTCCTGTACCTTTATAATATGTTGCAACAACAAAATTTAAAGATGGACTAACTTCAATATCTTCTTTTTTCTTTTTCTTTCTAGTTTTCTTTTTATTTTCTAAGTCAATTTCTTCGATTCCTACATTCTTTTCTTTCAAAGATATTTTTAGATTTTCAGTAGATTCTTTTATTTCATTAATAAAATCTACAACCCCATTTGGCTCAACTCCAGAAAAAACAATTACAAACTTAGGCCCCATATACCTAACAAATATGTATGATTTAGAAATACTTTTTTGTATATTTCTGCTTACTTCAGTTATAACTTTATTTCCAAGTTCTCTTGCTATTTGATTTATGTTTTCAATATTAGATATTCTAAACATACAAATACTAGAAATTGTATATTCATCTATTATTTTCTTACCTTCTCCATATAAATATTCTGCAGAATTTAAACCAGTAAATAAATCTTTTCTTACAATACCCTCAAGAATCTTTTGATAATCTACTGTTTTAAACACAGATATTATATTTTCTTTTACAGTTTCAAAAATAACTGTATCCAAATTGTCAAAGTCATGTGGCACTCCACTTTCTATAATCCAATATCCTATATATACATTATCAATATAAAGAGGGAAAAACAAAGCAGATTTTGCTCTATCAAATTCTTTTTCTTGATAAGGCAATTTTTCATTTTCACCATTTACTGTAATATATTTTGGACTTGCAGAAGAAATACTATCTTTAAAAATATCAACTTCATGGAGTTTTCTTAATGTATCCCAATGATTTGTGCTAACATTTGATGCTTTTATAACATAATCTGTTCCATCAAATATAACAATTGTTGAATACTTTATTTGGTATTTTTCTATAAGCACATCATTAATTGCTTTTATTTTATCATCGACTTTTAAATCACTTCCAACAATATTCATAAAGTCTTGTAATACATTTAAGTTTGTTATTCTGTTTCCCTGTAGTTTAAAAGCTTGTATTTTTTTATATAAAGATAAATTGTAAATTATTAGTGTGGCTATTGCTAAGACTAATATTATTACTAATATAATCAATGTTGTTCCCTCCATTTAAACTCTTTTAATATTTTTTTCTCATATTATCTAATGTACTATTCATTCCAGGTGAAAAAGAACTAGCATAGTTATTTGTTGATTTTTTATTCTTTTTTTCAACTTTTTTACCTGGCAATAGAGGATATATTAATTCTGCTAAATTGTTTAATCTTTGTTTAAATTCCTTAGGATATCCACTAATTTGAATATCACATTCTACTAAACTACTTAAATATTTAATATATACATCTTCATCAAATGGAATTTGTGCAGATACTCTTATTGTGTTTCTGTTGAATAACTCTGTCATAAATGACATTTCAGGATCATTATAGTTTGACATTCCTGCAACTATATTCTTAGCACTAATTCCTTTTACTCTTAATAATTTATTTATTATAATTCTAATTTTTCTATCATCAAGAACATTTTTAACTTTCAATTCTCTTAAGAATTCAGTTAATGGCTGTATTGTTAAAACATCCATAGACTGAACTAAATATATTTCTTGTGATTTATCAAAGTATTCAATTGGTGTAGAAAAATCACAATCGATTAAAACTAAAGAATGGTTACGGATTAGTGTTTCTAATATTGGTCTAGAATCATTTATTTGATCACCTTTACTAGGTATAGTTGTATATACTGTTAAATTATTATTAACTCTTAGGCCTTCCGCAGTTTCATTCTTTAAATTTTCAAATGAACTTGAGGCAATTTTTCGTAAATCTTCATCGTTTTTAGTATAAATATAGTACGCATTCTTATTTGATGTAGCATCTAAAATAGCAGTATTAATCCCCATATTTGATAAAATAATAGCTATATTATTAATGATAAATGATGTTCCATTTTTACTTGTTCCAACGAAAGAAACAACTTTCTTTTCTTTTGAAAGTAGTCCTTCAAATTCTTCGTCATCAAACACATTATCATATTTTTTCATATATTTATTGCTTATATCATTATGTTCAATTGACATAATGTCATCTTCTGCATCTGTAGTCCCAAAATACCCATCATCTTCTTCATTAATATCATTATATATATAACCGTCATTTTCAAAACTATTATCTTCATTAATATCTTCAAATCCTGGTAATAAACCTCCGCTTATATTTTCATCATCATTTTCATCTGTAAATCCATTAGAAATATTAGTTTTTTCCTTATTTAAATTATCAAATCCTGGAAGTATGTTTTCTTCCTCATCGTTTTCTTCATTAACTCCTGGAAAAAAAGATTGTAAATTGTCATTATCCTCATTTTCTTCTCCAAAATCCTCTATTACAGGATTTTTTCTAGGTCTTCCTCTCTTCTTTGGTTTTTCAACTTCTGTTATATCTTCTGTTTCATTAATTGGATTTTTCCTTGGTCTTCCTCTTCTTTTTGGTTTTTCCTCCAATATTTTTTGAACATCATCAATTATGTCATCATCTTCCTCAATACCTTGTATATCAATTTGCTTCATAGGTTCTACCTTTTTATATAAACTCTTATCTAATGTTGTTGGAACAACAACAGGCTTTGTCAATTTCTTAGAATCTGTCTCTAATAATTTTTCACTTGTTCCTATTTTTTGCTTTGATTTTAAGGTTTTAGATATTCCTTTTTTACTTTTCTTTTTATCATATGTACTAGTTTTACTAGGATCGGCTTCATATCCGCACTATTTTTTGATATTCTACAGAGTTTTCTTGTAATATATTTTTTACATTTTGAGGCAAAACAGCAATTACGATTTTCATTTGTTCTTTAGTATATTGTGAAACAATCTTTGTAAAGCTCTCTACATAATCTTTTTCGTTTTTTCCAAGTTTTTTAAAGTGTCTTAATATATTTTGTAATTCCATCTCACTAACTTCATTTTCATTTTCTCTTTCGTATTTTGCATCTTCTGAATCTATTTTATAATATAGTTTTGCTTCTTTTTTACTACGAGGTTTATTAATTAATCTACATACTTCGTCAATGGTTCTATCTTCTCCTAGAATTGCATTGTAAATGCTAATACTAAATAGTTTTACAAGTATTGGTTCTCCTTTAGCTCTTCTATCTGAGCTAATTAAAATAATTGGTATATCAACACCAGCTGTTGATATTGCTTCATCACTAATGTTATCTAATCTATCAAAAATAAATTTGTCTTTTTGATCATAGCTTGAACTTGTAAATTCTTCTAAATCTTCACTTATAACAATTCTATCATAAGTCTTATTTCTTTGTAATTCTTTTAAAATAGCATTAAAATAATATACATTTTTATATGATATTATTTCTTTATACTCCTTTTGATACTTCTTAACAATAGATGTTGAAATACTTTCATCATTTACTGCAAATAAAACTTTCATTTGTTTACTCCCTTCCAAATTTTACAACAATAGTAAATACGAGTGGCAATACTTGACAAATAATTCCTAAAGTTACAAACATTATCATTAAGGCTTGTCCCTTTTCTTTAGTTTCAAGGTGTCTCACCCCTATTATATAATCATAGACTGCAGCAACTAAAATACCTAATATTGTAAATGGAATACTAAATATCCTTACTCTATTTAAAATATATGCTGTTAGTCCATATGAATCTGAACCATATGCTTGTTTATAATCCTCTAATGTGCTTAATTCTTTTTCTTTTAATTCAACTAACTTGCTCTCTGTTTTATTATTTATTGGTTTATCATTAGTTGCATATGCATTACACATTAAACTAATTATAAGTATTAAAGCAATTAAAAATATTAATGTTACAGTAATTCTTTTTACTAAATTGTTCATTTCTTACTCCTTAAAAAATCTTTGTAAAATCTATCTTCTATATAATACAATACTATTTAAAAAATATCAAGAAGTTTTTAAAATTTTTTTATTAGTTCCTTTTATTAGTTACAATTCACGGTTATATAAATATATTAATGAATGTATGAGTTCGACCTTTGTAGCAGTCATTTATTGTTTTATTATACTGATTATGGTTAATAAATTTTAGTTTAGTACAAATTTAGGCCAACTTGGAGAACGGAAGAAATGAATTAATATATTTATATAACCGTGAATTGTAACTTTTATTAAGGAATTTATATTTTATTATACAAGTATTCCATAAACTTATATACACAATTTGCCCAATTTTTATCAGTTGCATATTTTTTATTTACAGCGGAAATAGTACTTCCGTTATAATACTTTCCTGATGCAACTTGTCCATCATAAATTAATGTTCCTTTTGGATTTAAATAGTATTTTACTAAAACCCTTGCTAATAAATCTATAGATTCAGAATAGCTCGAAAATGAATATGCTCCATTATATGGATTTGAATCATATGCACCATATCCAAATAAATTATACTTGTTTTTTGCTATGCGAGACGTTCCCCAAGCGCTTTCATGTATACCTATTGATGCTACAAAAATACCATTAATATTATATTGCTCTTCTATATAATAAAAATACTCCGCATTTTGCTCAAAAACTTTATTTACATCTTTGCTATCTGATAAAGCTATTTTAAACTGTTCTAATGAAAAACCTGATGGCTTATTTAGTGCCATTTCAAACGATAATGAATTTTTTCCCCCATTACTACTTGAATTGGTATTTTCTTTTTGATTTGTTTTAGGTTCTACATAAGTTTTTGTTCCTATTTCAATTATTTTGTCTAGCGAAGATTTTGTAACTCGTGCTCCAACTTGTTCTTCACTTATTACATTTCCACTCTCATCAAAATTTTTTTTCATTGTGATTGTTTGTATGCCATTTCTTCCTTCTTGAGAGACTTTAGTAGTACCAATATATAATTTATCTGAATTTTTGTATTTGGTGATATATTCAAGCTCTTCTTGCTTTTCATAGATCTCTTCTTTGCACAAGTTCTTATTAGAATTAATCTGAATTATATTTTCAATATTAATAGGTTTAGCATTGCTAATTTTAATTGTTTTTGCATCATCAAAATTGTTTAACGCAAAGGATTGTTTATTAGAAATAAATTTAAAATATATAATTAAAAGAACAAATAATAAAACACATAGGAGAATCAATATCTTAGCTAACTTTATTTTTTCTTTAGTTATTTTCATTAAAACTCATCCCCTTTTTGTATAAATAACTCTCTTTAACTATCATTCTATACATAGTCTTGATTTTTGTCAACACCAAAAAATAGAAATTACACCAAAGTCTGTCCCATTTTTAAAACGGGACAGTCCCCAAATTAAAACGGGACTGTCCCCAATTTGAAAGTCTGTCCCCAATTTGAAAAATCAATCACTTGCATCAAAATCCATTGTGATTTTTAAATCATAATCTTTGTAATTTTCACCAACTTTTTCGTATATTTTTTTATAAATCTCATCTTTTTTATCTTCATTAAAATCTATTATTATATCAAAACTTATACTTTTTTCCTTTTTATTAACATAGAATCCATGCATTTGTAAAACACTTTTGTACGAATGTACAATTTTACTAATCTCTTCTCTCATTTGCCTTATTTCTTCATCTTGTGTATTTATTGAATAAATACCTATTGCAGTTAGAATTACTCCATGTTCATTATAAACTTTTTCCATTATATTTCTAGTTAGTTCATCTATTTCAGATGCTTTCATAGTATCTTCTATTTCAATATGTATAGAACCTAAATATGTGCTTGGTCCATAATTATTTAATATTAAATCATAGGCACCGTATACTTTATCAAAGCTTGATACAGTCTTCTTTATTGAAATTGAAACTTCATTTTCTATTCTTTCTCCTATAATTTGACTAATTGTGCTTCTTATCATATCAATACCAGCTTTAATTATTACAACAGAAATAATAATACCTAGCCAAGCTTCTAAAGATATTCTAAACCCAATAAATATAATTGCTGCAATTAATGTAGATGTGGAAATAATGGAATCCATTAAAGCATCTTTTCCTGAATCTATAAGTGATTCCGAATTTACCTTTTTTCCCACTTTTTGCACATATATACCTAGCACAATTTTTACAGCAATTGCAACAATAAGAATAACAAGTGAAGCTATACTATAATCTGGTGTTTCTGGATTTATTATTTTCTTAATAGATTCTATTAATGATGTTGTACCTGCATATAATATAATTACTGAAATTAGCATAGCACTAAGGTACTCTGCTCTTCCATGTCCATAAGGATGTTCTTTGTCTGGCGCTTTACCTGCAAGTTTTGTTCCAATAATTGTTATAATTGAAGATAATGCATCACTTAAATTATTTACAGCATCAAGAACAATTGCAATTGAATTTGAAATCATTCCAATTACGGCTTTAAAACTTGCTAAAAAAATATTGGCAAGTATGCCAATTATACTTGTTTTAATAATCTGACTTTCCCTACTTTTCTTTGAATTTTCCATTATCTATAGCTTTCCTTTCTTATAAAGCATAATTACTATACTTTTCACTAACTATGCCATATATCTCTTTTGCTCCATTGCTTAATTCTGTTTCATCAACTTCACCAATCTTATATCTTTCATACCTAATACACTTATCAGGTTCAGCAATTTCTAACTCTCCAGATTCTAATTTTCCTTTATATACCAAATAAATCCATGATTGTTCTCTATTATATCTATTATCAAAGGTTGTAGCAAAAGTAGCTGTAATAAATTCTTCAACATTTATTTTAGCATTTTCCCCAACTTCTTCAACAATTTCTCTTTTTAATGCTATTCTAAAATCTAAATCCTCTTCTTTTACTCTTCCACCTATTGTTTCTAATTTGAGCCTTTCATCTCTACATCCCATACCACGTCTTTGAAAAATTATTTTATTATCTTTATCAAATGCATAAATAATAACAGCAACTTGAAAGTCTTTCGGTATAGCTTTATTGTTTTTGATTATATTTTTTAGTTCTTGTATATTATTAACTTCTTTTATATTTATCCTCATAAATTTGAACTCCTGCTACACATCATTATTTTTCAACATCTCCGGATTAAGTGGCATTAATTCTGGTAATACAAATCTTCCATCTTTTCTTACTAAAACATCATCAAAATATATCTCTCCTCCACCATATTCTGGAGTTTGAATGCATACTATATCCCAATGTATATTTGATCTATTTCCATTGTCACTTTCTTCTAGAGCGTCTCCTGGTGTAAAATGAAAACTTCCACATATTTTTTCATCAAATAATGTATCTCCCATAACATTATTTATATATGGATTTAATCCAATAGCAAATTCCCCAATATATCTTGAGCCTTCATCAGTATCCAAAATCTCATTCAACTCTTTTGTTTTATCTCCAGCTTCTGCTTTTATAATCTTCCCGTCTTTAAATTCAAAATAAATATTTTTAAAAGTTACACCATTATATGTTGTTTCTGTATTATATGTTATATGTCCATTTACACTATATTTTGTAGGACATGATGCAACCTCACCATCAGGTATATTAAAAGTCCCATAATACTTTTCAGCAGGAATTCCTTTTACAGAAAAGTCTAAATCTGTTCCAGGCCCAATAATACGCACTTTATCTGTCTTATCTAACAAAGTTTTCAATGGGTCCATAGCTTTTTCCATTTTGTCATAATCCATTGTACAAACATTATAATAAAAATCTGTAAAATCTTCTAAACTCATTTTTGCCATTTGAGCCATCTGCTCATTTGGATATCTTAAAATACACCATCTAGTATTTTTTACTCTTTCATTAAAATGTACTGGAGTTTGATATAATCTGTTATATATTTCCATACATTCACTTGGTATTCCATCTAAATCTTTTGAACTTTGAGAACGAATTACAATATATGCATCAACATTTTGCATTCTAAATAAATCATATTTTGCATATTCATTTATTTGGTCTTCTGTACAATTTAATAATAATTCTTTTAATACTTTATAATCAATAATATTAAATAAAGGTATTGCACCTATTTCCTTTGCTTGACTAATAAGTTCTTTAGCTAAATCTACACAATCTGTACCTAGCATTTCTATTAATATTTTTTCTCCAGCTTTTAATCTTACTGAATGCCTCAATAAATTTGAAGCAAGTTCTTTTACTCCATTTTCCATATTTAAAAAATCCTTTCTAAAGTCTGTCCCATTTTAAAACCGGGACTGTCCCCAAATTAAAAGTCTGTCCCATTTTTAAATCGGGACTGTCCCCAAATTAAAAGTCTGTCCCAAATTTAAAATTATATTTTGAACTCTTTATAAACAAAGCCTTCTAAATATTTTGAATTTGTATTTGAATCTTTTCTAATTTTATTTGCAGAAATTGGAACTGTAATTCTTTCTTTGTCAACTATTCTATTATTAATATTTAAATATTCTGCCACTTTTTCTCCATAAGGTTCGCTACTATAAAAATGAGTTACTGGAATACCCTTTATTAATTTAGACAAGTACTCCATTTGAATATTTACACTCTCCTTGTCTAACCCATATTGTTTTGGGCTATTGAATGCATAAATAATATGTGCTTTAGGATATAGTTTTCTAATCCAGTCAGCTCTTTCTTCAACTGGATTTTTTATTATATCTGTGTCATATACAACAATGTAAAACTCGTCCATTTCTTTCATTGCAGTTTCAATTAAATATTGATGACCCTTATGTAAAGGTGCAAATTTTCCAATTGTAAATCCAACTTTTTTCATTTTCTTTTCCTTACTCTACTTCAGATTTTTTTGGGAATACAAAAGCACATACAAAATATGCTATTATTCCTGTTCCATATGCAAATGCTAAAACTCCCCATATAACTCTTACAAGTACTGGATCTATGTTAAAGTATTCAGCTATTCCTCCACATACACCACATATCTTTTTACCTTCTTCAATTTTATAAATCTTTTTCTTTGTACCCATTTTAAATTCCAACCTTTCTGTCAAAAGGGACGGTTCTCTTTGACATATTTCTTTTTATAATATAAATAACCGAAACCAAGATTTTGTACGCATTATAAATGCAACAAAATCTAAATTTCGCCATATTTATCTTCTAAGGAAACTCACCACTTTCGTAGATGACTTTCCTAAGAATATAAATAAGTATACCATAATTTAAGATTTTTTGATATACTTATTTGAAATATTTTTATTGTAATTTGTAATATTTATAATTTTGTTACAGTTTACACTTTATATTTAAGCACACAATAAAAATAATTGATTTTGCTCGGCTTCAGCCAATCAACGCTAATTTCTAAATCAATTTTTAGACTCCCTTCCATTGTTGCTTCGCAAAATGAACTCTTGTCCTAAAATTGCTTAAGAAATTACGCTAGATTGCTTCACATTCGCTTCAATAAATTATTTTTATTGTGTGTTTTTATAATAATCTGTAATCTGAAATTAAATTTCATTAATAATTTTGATTTTTATACTTTCTTAATTAAACTTTCAACTTTTTCTATATATTCATTTCTTTTTTCTTCTTGTTTTCCATCTTTGCATAATTTTAAATAATCCATTATGATTTTAGCAAGTTGGGTAAAGTGTTCTTCTTTCCAATTTTTAGTTGTCATTGCAGGAGTTCCAATTCTAACTCCTGAAGATTTAAGTGGTGGTAACTCATCATTTGGTATTTGATTTTTATTTAATGTAATATGAATTTTATCAAGTTCTTCTTCTGCTTCTTTTCCAGTAATACCAATTGAACCATATACATCAAGAACAAACATATGGTTATCTGTTCCGCCAGATATTACTTTCCAACCAGCTTTAATAAATTCATTAGCAAATGTATTTGCATTTTTAATAATTTGTTTAGCATAATTTTTGAATTCTTCTGTATTTGCTTCTTCAAAACATATTCCTTTTGCAGCAATTATATGCTCTAAAGGACCTCCTTGAATTCCAGGAAATACTGCTTTATTTATCTTTTTAATAATATCTTCAGAATTTGTAAGTATTAAACCACCTCTAGGTCCTCTTAAAGTTTTATGTGTTGTAGATGTTACAACATCAGCATATGGAATTGGGCTAGGGTGTACTCCTCCAGCAATTAGCCCTGCAACATGAGCCATATCTACCATATAATAAGGTTTTTCACCATTGTGTGTTTTTGCATATTCTTCTATAATATCTCTAAATTCTTTATAATCAATTGTTCTTGAATATGAACTTGCTCCTACTATTATCATTTTTGGATTATGTTCATATAGCTTTTCTGTAAAGTCTTTTATATCAATAATTCCATTCTCATCTACTCCATATGAAATTATGTTATAATCTTGACCTGAAAAACTCATCTTATGTCCATGTGTTAGGTGTCCTCCAGCTCCCAAATCCATTCCTATTACTGTATCTCCATGCTCAAGTAATGCTCTATAAACTGCTTGATTTGCTGAACTTCCGCAATGTGGTTGAACATTTGCATAATTGCAATTAAATAATTTACATACATCTTCTATTGCTTTTGTTTCTATCATATCAATAAATTCACAACCACCATAATATCTTTTTCCAGAGTATCCTTCTGCATATTTATTTGTTAATATGCTTCCTGCTGCATCTAAAACCCTTTTACTTGGAAAATTCTCTGATGCAATTAGCTCAACATTATGACTTTGTCTTTGTCTTTCTAATTCAATAATTTCTTCATAACTTTCTTTAATCATGGACATATCCCCCCTAATATTTATTTATTTATTTATTATTTTTATAACATAGTAAAATTTAATTGTCAATTGATTTACTTTTCAATATATGCCATCAACATATCATATTCTTCTTTAGTTGTATAATGAAATTCATCATCCTTATTTTTCACCATATTTTTAAATTCTATATATGGAATATATTTAACATATGCAACTTCTCCATCATTAAATGTATAATCACTTTCTTCCTTGTTTGTTCTATATAGATAAATATATTGAAACTCTTTATTATGAGGTTTATTGCTTTTATTTATACCAACAAATTCTAGTTCTTTTTCATCTATATTTATTCCTAATTCTTCGTATGCTTCTCTTTTAGCACCTTCTATTAAACTTTCACCAGCTCTTACATGTCCTGCACTTGAAATATCCCATTTATTTGGATATTTTTTTTTATTTGGACTTCTTCTTTGTAATAACATTTCTTTTTTATTATTAATTATCCAAATATGTGCAGATCTATGAAAATTGCCTTCTAAATGAGCTTGTTCCTTTTCTTTTATAATTCCTGTTGGATTATTGTTTTCATCAAAAATATCTATATACTCCATAAAATCCACCTCAAAAGTATTATATATTATTTCTTATATAATATCAATTCATTTTTCTCTAATTTTGCACCCTATATTTAAGCAAAAACTCTTTATCTTCTTTACTTATTCTATAACTATCTCTACATTTAGATATAGTCTTATTTATAGTAAAGTCATTCAATTTATGGTTTTCTAAATACTTTAATGTTTGGATTCTGTTTTTTATCATAAGTTCACACATAAGCCATGCAACCGCCATATTTACATAGTATTTTTCTTCATTTTGAAGAGAATTTATAATATCAAAAATTTCTGTTAAATCATCATTTTCTGTATAATTAAAAAGAATTCTTACTCCAATTCTTCTAATAAATTCTTGTTTACTTTTTAAATACTCTTTTGATAGATTTAAGTATTCTCTTTCTTGATTTTTAATTTTAAATTTTAATATATCAACAGTTGCCCAATTATCTATTTTTAGTTTTGAAATATAGTACTTTTTTGTTTTTATATCTTTAATGTTATTTATTAAAATAGCATTAATAATTGTATTTTCGTAATACTTGTTATTAAAAGTATCTAAATATGAAATATAGTTTCCTTTATTAATTTGATTTGCTATTTTTCTTAGTTCTGGTATTGGTATAGCAAGAACTTTCATTTTAGTATTAATAGTTTTTATAGTGAATTCCATCTTTTCTGGTCTTTCAATACTTTCAAGATATTTATTAAATTCTTCTATATCTTTGTTTTTCCATTTTTCTTTAATTAATTCCATTTTTAATTCCTCTCTGTCAATGGGTGTCAATGGGGACGGTTCTCTTTGACACACATTTTATTTAAAAAATCAACTAAAAAATATGATATAATTTTTTCTATTATATCATATTTTTTCTCTTTGTCTACCTTTTATATTTTCATTTATGTCAAAGAGAACCGTCCTCATTGGCTTCTCCTTTGGCTTATATTTTCGCTACAATTAAGTTACTAGACGAATACCTTTTTAAGCCTTTATAAAATACTACAAAAGCAAGTATTGTAATACAAATTGTAAAAATAATTATTCCAATAAAGTAGAAAAAATTAAATTTTGTTAGTATCCAAACCGGTATATATGTTGTTATTCCTATTGGTATAATAGTAAATAGTATCATTTTAACAAAACCCTTAAAAATCCCATCTGGATAGGTTGCAAAATATATCATAAAATTATTTCCAGTTTCTGCAATCATGTCTGATTTTGAAATATAAAAACTTAAACTTCCTAGTATAATTGCAATATCAACCATAATTATTCCACCTGAAATTACAAAAAATGTATATAATACAAACTTACTAATAGTTATTCCACTTAAAAATAATACTATATAGCCATATGTTAAATCTCCTAAAGCAGAAGGAGAAACATCTGATGTTATACATGAAATTAGTACATTTTTTGGCTGTACTAAATATGCATCTAATTTTCCATTTGTAATTGTATCTGATAAATAATATGCCTTTTTAAAAAAGAAATTTGCAAATCCAAAAGTTCCACTTGCTATTCCCCATAGCATAAGTACTTGATTAAAAGTATATCCTCCAACATTTTCACGTAATGAATATAATATCAGCCATTGTATTATAAAAAAAGCATTATTTAAAATCATAAATATTATATTGCTAAAAAACGTTACCTTATTTAACATTTCTCTCATTATAGCATACTTTAAAGAAAGTAGCATTACTTTTATTTGATTTTTAACCTCCGTTAACATTTATTTTTTTCACCCCTTTGTTATACATTAATATACACAACATATAAGCTATAAATAAATATATAATTTGTGCAGCTAAAATAGTTAATGCTGTTTTTGTTTCATAGTCTACAAATAGTTTAGCAGGTCCATAACTTACAACATATACTGGACTTAATTTTGCAATTCCTTGTATTGTAATAGGAAAAAATTCAATTGGAAATAAAGTACCTAAAATTAAAATAGCTTTACTATATACCCAATACAAAGGACTTGAATCTTCAATTATAAATGATAATAATCCAATTAATATACTAAAAAAAGATTGTATCGTTATTGCCACAATTATTGATATTACTACCACTACAAATTGAATGATGTTTAAATTAGGCATTTCTCCTAAAAACACAAGACCAACTATACCACCTAGAATTGCAAATATAAAAAACTTTATCGTTCCTTCTCCTAAATGAGAAGCTAGTCTATATCCTACATAACTATATGGTTTATTCATATTATAAGATATGTTTCCACTTTTTACATCATCAGAGATTAACCTACATAACTTTCTTCCACCTACAACTGACCAAATAATTTCTGTAATTACAATATACCAAATCATTTGACATTTTGAATATCCATTTATAAGCTCTTCTGGATTACCATAAATGTAATTCCATAAATTAAAAAAAATAAATATGTGCATAAAATAACCAACAAAGTTAAGCAAAATATTTGCTATGTATTGCAATGAAGACATTATTTCTGATTTGAATATAAAAAAGTATTTTTTCATCACTATT
>Ga0247608_10005411_pt1 | contig 13822 bp, 13 predicted proteins | sample 176DNAGHGlowgp2_FD_193490 | JGI IMG/M metagenome (GOLD analysis project Ga0247608, IMG submission 193490) | Sheep rumen microbial communities from Palmerston North, Manawatu-Wanganui, New Zealand - 1766 DNA GHGlow gp2 | ecosystem: Host-associated > Mammals > Digestive system > Stomach > Rumen ...
CGTTCCAAACACAGTATCTTAATGGTATTTTATCATTTTTTTGTATAAAACTAAAGTCAACCTAGCAAAAAACTGGAATTTAAAAATAAAATTAAGCAAATTGAAAAAAATCACTAAAACTCATTGACTTTTTTTTGTTTTTAGAATATAATATTTGAGCTTATGTTTTATGAAATATGTAAAATCATATAAAAATTATTAGCAATAGGGAGGTGTTGTAAATGAAAAGAACTTATCAACCAAAAAAAAGACAAAATAAAAAAGTACATGGCTTTTTTGCAAGAATGTCAACAAAATCAGGAAGAAATGTATTAAAGGCTAGACGTGCAAAAGGTAGAAAGACTTTATGTGCATAAGGAAGTGATTTAATATAAAAACTACAAAAATGTTAAAAAAAAACTATGAGTTTAAACAGGTTTTAACTAAAGGAAAAAAGTTTTCTGGGCAATACTTAAACGTATTTATTTTAAAAAACGATTTTAATTATAATTTTTTAGGACTTGCTATTAGCACTAAATTACGGAAAAGCTGTTCAAAGGGTTAGAATTAAAAGACTTTTAAGAGAAAATTATAAAAGTATTGAAGAAAATTTAAAAAAAGGATATAGTTTAGTGTTTTTAATTAAAAAAAATTGTGATTTATTAAATATAAATTTTAATAGTATTAAAATTGACATGAAAACAATTTTTGAAAAGGCTAATATTATTGTAAAGGAATGATAGTAATAATGAAAAAAATATTTATTAATAGTATAAATTACTATCAAATACAAATATCACCATGGATAGAAACGAAAAACATTAGATGCAAATATTATCCATCTTGTTCTGAATATACAAAACAAGCAATCGAAAAATACGGAGCTATAAAAGGAAGCCTATTTGGATGTGCACGAATAATTAGATGCAATCCTTTTTCAAAGGGTGGATATGATCCTTTAAAATAATTCTATGGAGGATATAAAATGGGTCTTATGGCTTTTTTTGCCAATATATTTGGATATGTTCTAAATTTTTTATATGAACTTATTGGAAATTTTGGTTTTGCGATTATTTTATTTTCTGTATTAATAAAATTGTTAATGCTACCAATTTCTTGGGCGCAACAAAAAACAATGAAGAAAAGTCAAAAAGTAAATGATGAGATGAAACAGATTCAGTTTAAATACAAAAATGACCAAGAAAAAATGAATCAAGAAATAATGGCTTTATATAAAAGAGAAAAAATGAATCCGGCATCAGGTTGTTTAAGTGCAATTATACAAATTATTTTACTTTTAGCTGTATTTAATCTTGTTAGATCTCCGCTTACATATATGAAGAAAACTGATCCTGAATTAATAAAAAATTCTATTGAATATGTACAAAAACAAGGAAGTGTTTCTAACTATAAAGAAATCGCAGTTATAAACTATATAAATAATTTTGAAAACTCAGAATCCGTAAGTGAAGAAAATGTAAATTCAGAAAATCAGTTAGAAAATAATATTGAAGAAAACACAAATCAAAATTCAAACAGTGAAGAAAATCAAACCAATAATGAGAATACTGAACAAACAGATAAATTCAACATTTTAGAAAATAAAGACAAATTATATATTAATATGAATTTCTTAGGAATTGATTTAAGTAAAGTTCCTACTGAAGATTTAAAAAATATCAAAGCATTGATAATTCCTATTTTATATGTAATAACATCATTTATCTCAATAAGATTATCTACTAATATGAATAATAAAAAAGAGAAAAAAGAAAAGCTAATAACTGATGGATTAGATAAAAATGAAAATGATGAGCATGAAAATGAGGAAAAAGTTCCAGATTTAAATGATGCAATGGCAGACACAAATAAAAAGATGGCATGGTTTATGCCGATAATGTCAATTTCAATTGCAATGGTTGCTCCACTTGGTCTTGCTTTATACTGGTTAATGAATAATATATTAATGATTTTTGAAAGATTAATATTGAATAAGATTGTTAAAGATTAGGAAAGGAGAGAATAGATATGCCTAATAATACTGTAATTTCAGAAGGAAATACTACAAATGAAGCAATAGAAAATGGTTTAAAAATTTTAAATGTTTCTAAAGATATGGTTAATGTTAAAGTATTAGAATCGGATAAAAAAAGTTTCTTTAGTATCTTAGCTCCTAGGGTTGTTAAAGTTGAATTAACATTAAAAGATGATAAAAAAATTGAAAAAATTGCAGAAAAAGATGCAAATAAGCAAACATATATAAAAAAAGAAATTAAAGATATTTCTCCAGAAAAACTTGATAAAGCAGAAATAAATGTAAAAACTTTTTTAGATAGTTTAATGAGTAAAATTGGAAATAATATTGCTTATAACATTGAAAAAAAGTCAACAGGTTTAGAGATTTATATCAGTGGTGATGATGCAGGTTTTCTTATAGGATATAGGGGAGAAACACTATATGCATTTCAGTCTTTAATATCTACTATTGCTAACAAAAATATTGATGAAAAAATTAGAGTTTGGCTTGATATTGAGGGTTATAAAGAAAAAAGAGAAAAAACATTGCAAGATTTAGCTAATAAAATTGCTAGAACTGTTGAAAGAAATAGAAAACCAGTTACACTTGAGCCAATGCAAGCTTATGAAAGAAAAATTATTCATTCTGCCTTGCAAGACTCTAAAACTGTAAAAACTGAAAGCATTGGAGAAGAGCCAAGAAGAAGAGTTGTTATTAGTTTAAAATAATTAAATATAAAAATCAGAAGTCAAAGTTCCGATTTTAATCATAGTGTTTGAGATTAAAGGAATTTTGACTTTTTTATTAAATTGATTGATTTCTTGCATTATAATATTAATTATTTGAATTAATCTATATAATTATGTAATGAGACGAAAAAATTAATACAGTTTATAGTTAATAAATATATATTTTAAAATGGAGTGCGTAAGCGTTCAACCGGAGCGAAGCGTAGGGCGCCTGGAGCAATTGACAGATATACATATGAAAATTTCGACACCAAGCGGAATGATAAAATATATATTTATTAACTATAAATGTTATCATTAATTAATATTTAATTTTTTATAAAAAAGGAGAAATTATATGAGTACAATTGCATCAATCTCTACGGCTCCTGGCATTGGAGGAATTGGAATAATTAGAATGAGTGGAGAAAAATCATTTGAAATTTTAAATAAAATATTTTATCCAAAAAGCAAATATAAGATAGAAGATATAAAAGGATATACTATAAAATATGGTCATATAAAGGAAAATGAAAAAATAATTGATGAAGTTTTAGTATCATTTTTTAAAGCACCACATAGTTATACCGCTGAAAACATGTGTGAAATTAATTCTCATGGTGGAATTGTTATTATGAGAAAAATATTAGATTTATGCTTAAAAAATGGGGCTGAGCTTGCGGAACCTGGTGAGTTTACAAAAAGAGCATTTCTTAATGGTAGAATTGATTTATCTCAAGCTGAAGCAGTAATTGATATCATTAATGCTAAATCTGATATAGAGGCTAAAGAAGGAATCAAACAATTAGAAGGATTTTTAACACAAGAAATTAATAAAATAAAAGATAAAATACTTGATTTAATGACAAATATTGAAGTTTCTATTGATTATCCTGAATATGATGTTGAAGATGTGCTTGAAAGTGATGTTAGCAATAAATTAGATAATATTAAAATTGATCTTAAAAAATTAGAAAAGTCATTTTCTAATGGGAAAATTATTAAAGAAGGTATAAAAACATCAATTATAGGCAAACCAAATGCCGGAAAGTCTTCATTATTAAATGCAATATTAAAAGAAGAAAGAGCTATAGTTACAGAATTTGAAGGAACAACACGTGATACAATTGAAGAATTTGTTAATATTAATGGTATACCTTTAAAATTAATAGATACAGCAGGAATTAGAGAAACTGATAACGAAATAGAAAAAATTGGCATAGAAAAATCTAAAAGGCTTGCAAAAGAAGCTGATTTATGTATTGCTATAATAGATAGTAGTAAAAAGCTAGATAAGGAAGATGAAGACATTTTAAATGTAGTTAATAAAAATAATACAGTTGTGGTATTAAATAAATCAGATCTAGGTTCTGTAATTGATGCTAATACTTCAATAATTAGTAATTTTAGGTATGTAATAAATATATCAGCATTAAAAAACGAAGGTATTAATGATTTGTATGATATTATTACAAAAATGTTTAATTTAAATGAAATTAATTTAGATAATGAAATAGTAATAACAAATGAAAGACATAAAAATATTATTAGTAAAGCAATATCAAATATTGAGAAAGCTAAGAAGAGTCTTGATGACAATATGCCAATTGATATTGTAGCTATCTCAATCAAAGATGTTTTATCCAATTTAGGGGAAATTACAGGTGATGTTGCAGGGGAGGAAATAATAAATGAAATTTTTGCAAGATTTTGCCTAGGTAAATAGTACATTCAAATTAAAAAACAAATGAAAAACTTCGTCTTGCGTTGTTAAAATTTTATTCAAAAATCCTCATGTGCACAAAGCACACTACGGTTTTTTCATAAAATTTTGCCTAGCAATACTCGTTTTTGATTTGTTTAACGAATGATTAGAATTTTAATTGTATTAAATAAATGAAGTAAGATGTCAGAGGTTGGATTTCATAAATAATATATTTATATTAGATTATTTATGATTGAAATATTTTTTATAAAAGCTTGAGAATCAAAAATAAAAGGGAAAAAATACAAAAACATATAATTTGTTGTTTGAAAATAAAAACCCTTTATTTTATATTTATTTAATAATTAATATGATAAGGTGAATTTCATGATATATCACAATACAAAACAATTGTTTTTGCTTCACAAATAACATATTGTGATATTTTATATGATATGTAGGGGGAGAAATAAGATGTTGGAGTTAGGACCTCTGACTTCTAACCTCCAACCTTAAAAATTAAATTTTAATAGAGGAATAAATTTATATTAATGAAAGGATTAAAAAATGAATTATTACGCAGGAGATTATGATATAGCAGTTATTGGAGCAGGACACGCTGGATGTGAAGCGGGATTGGCTTGCGCAAGAATGGGAATGAAAACTTTAATTTTTTCAATAAGCTTAGAAGCTGTTGCAAATATGCCTTGTAATCCTCATATTGGAGGAAGTTCAAAGGGACATTTAGTTAGAGAGATAGATGCACTTGGTGGAGAGATGGGAAAAAATATTGACAAAACTATGATCCAAATAAAAATGTTAAACACATCAAAAGGCCCAGCTGTCCATTCTTTAAGAGCACAGGCAGATAGAAAAAGATATCAAATGGAAATGAAACATACATTAGAAAAACAAGATAATCTTGAATTAAAACAGGCGGAAATTACAAAAATAAATGTAGAAGATGGAAAAGTAGTTTCTATAGAAACTGATGTAGGAGCTGTTTATAATGTAAAGGCTGTAATAGTTTCAACTGGTACATATTTAAAAGGAAAAATCTTTATTGGAGAATTTTCAAGGGAAAGTGGGCCAGATGGTGTATTTCCAGCTAATAAACTATCAGAATGTTTAAAAGATTTAGGGGTTAAAATTGTTAGATTTAAAACAGGAACACCGGCTAGAATAAATAGAAAAAGTATCGATTTTTCAAAAATGGAGGTTCAAAGAGGTGATGAAAATATAGTTCCATTTTCTTTAGATGATGAAATTAAAGAATTTGAGCAACAAGATTGTTATTTAACATATACAAATGAAGAAACACATAAAATAATAAGAGCTAATTTACATAGATCACCTTTATATGCTGGAATGATAGAAGGAACAGGACCTAGATATTGTCCATCTATTGAAGATAAAGTTGTAAGATTTGCGGATAAAAAAAGACATCAGATTTTTATTGAACCAATTGGATTAGATACAGATGAAATGTATGCACAAGGAATGAGTTCATCACTACCAGAAGATGTTCAAATTGCAATGTATAGAACTTTACCAGGATTAGAAAATTGTGAATTTACAAGACCCGCTTATGCAATTGAATATGATTGTATAGATCCATCAGAATTAAAACTATCTTTAGAATATAAAAATATAAGTGGGTTATTTTTTGCAGGACAAACAAATGGTACATCTGGATATGAAGAAGCAGCATGCCAAGGTTTGATTGCCGGAATAAATGCAACTCAAAAGATTAAAGGAAATGAGCCCATTGTATTAGATAGAACACAAGGTTATATAGGAGTTCTTATCGATGATATAGTTACAAAAGGAACAAATGAGCCATATAGAATGATGACTTCTCGTGCAGAATACAGATTATTATTAAGGCAAGATAATGCAGATTTAAGATTAACCAAAATAGGACATGATGTTGGATTGATTTCTGATGAAAGATATGAAAAGTTTTTAACAAAAAAAGAAAACATAGAAAAAGAGATTAAAAGATTAAAGGAAACAGTAGTAAAACCAACAGATAAGATCAATAAGTTTCTTGTGGAACATGGAACAACTCGCCTACAAACAGGCTCAAAAATGTCAGAATTATTAAAAAGAACAGAGCTTACATATAAATCATTAAAAGAGATTGATGAAGAAAGACCAGAACTTGATCTTGCAGTTCAAGAAGAGGTAGAAATTCAAGTTAAATATGAAGGCTATATAAAAATGGAAGAAGAGCAGGTTGAAAAATTTGAAAAAATGGAAAGTAAAAAACTATCTGAAGACATTAATTATGAAGATATAAAAGGGTTAAGAATAGAGGCAAGACAAAAGCTTAATAAAATAAAACCAACATCAATAGGACAGGCATCAAGAATATCAGGAGTATCACCAGCAGATATAAATGTGCTTTTGATATATTTACAAAGTAGAAAATAAGTGTTTTAATAATTAAAAAGAGGGATATATGGAAAAGTTTAAAAATCAGTTTTTAAAATATTTAAAAATAATAAATATTTTTATAGATGATAGTCAAATACAAAAATTTTATAAATATATGCAATTATTATTAGAATGGAATAAAAAAATAAATTTAACGGCGATAACAGATGAAAATGAGATAATACTAAAGCATTTTGTCGATTCACTTACAGTATTAAAATATATAGGAGCAAATGATAAAATAATAGATGTAGGCACAGGGGCTGGATTTCCCGGAATACCAATTGCAATTATGATGCCAAATGTTAAAATTACGCTATTAGATTCTCTAAATAAGAGAATAAACTTTTTAAATGAAGTAATAAAAGAACTAGATTTAAAAAATGTAGAAACTATCCACTCTAGGTCAGAAGATTGTGGGAAAGATATGTTGTTTAGGGAAAAATATAATATAGCTTTAGCAAGAGCTGTTGCAAATCTTTCTACACTTTCAGAATATTTACTACCTTTCGTTAAAATAAAGGGAAAAATGGTATGTATGAAAGGCAGTGAAATAGAAGAAGAATTAAAAAACGCCGAATATACAATTAAAGTTTTAGGTGGAAAAGTTGTACAAAGAGATGAATTTGTTTTACCAGGCTCTGACATAAAAAGAAATATTATTGTAGTTGAAAAAGAACAATTTACACCTAAAATGTATCCAAGAAAAGCAGGGTTACCGGCTAAAGAACCTATAATAAAAAAATAGTGCTTCTTTATAATGAAATTTTGATACATATATGTTTATAGAGAAGCTTTAGGTGATCTAAAAGAGAAGAGAAGATATTTAATAATGGAAAGCTACTTTTTGTAGTTTTTTATTTTATCATTTTTATATAACTTCACGTGGAACAATTGCCCAAAAAGCTTGTTATGTGTGAAGAAATTGTATGTTTATTTCAATTTAAATGTAATAACTAAAAAATATATTGTTAAATAGTGATATATAAATAATCTTCAAAGTTTCTCGGCTCAATACGAAGTGATACCATTTCTAAAATATAAATTAACGAGCCTCTCTCTGCTCTTGCTATGCAAGCCATCGCTTCCTCATTAATTTATATTAAAGAAATGATTATCCCTTCTCCAATCACATTCGAAACTTTTTATATTATTTATATATCACTATTTTAATGTAAACTATTACCTAGTAACTAATACTAGAAAAATTCACACAAAAAATATTGACATCTAATCAATATTTGTATATTATAAATGTATCAAAAATTAATACAAAAAGGAGGGACTAAATTGGGGAAAGTAGTATCAGTTGCAAATCAAAAAGGTGGAGTTGGAAAAACTACAACTGCAGTTAATTTAAGTACATTGTTAGCTAAAAAAGGAAAAAAAGTGTTATTAATAGATACAGATCCACAAGGAAATGCAACTAGTGGCTTAGGAATAGATAAAAATGTTGAATTATCAACATATGATTTATTAATTTCAGATGTACCAGCTGAAGATATAATTCAGGATACACCTATAAAAAAATTAGACATTTGTCCTTCAAACATAAACCTTGCAGGAGCTGAGGTTCAGCTTGTTTCAATGATGTCTAGAGAACAGAGAATGAAGGAAAAAATTGATGCTATAAAAAGTAAATATGATTATATTATAATTGATTGTCCACCATCACTAGGTTTAATAACACTTAATGCATTTACAGCATCAGATAGCGTTTTAATTCCTGTACAATGTGAATATTTTGCATTAGAAGGATTAGGACAACTTTTAAATACTGTTGAACTTGTAAGAAAGCATTTAAACAAAAACCTATACATTGAAGGAGCTCTACTTACTATGTATGATATTAGAACAAATTTAGCTAATCAAGTTGTAAGGGAGGTAAAAAAATTCTTTCAAAATAAGGTATATAAAACAGTAATTCCAAGAAATGTAAGAGTAAGTGAGGCACCAAGTTATGGTATGCCAATTTCAGTATATGACCCAAAATCAAAAGGGGCAAGAAGTTATGAGAAATTTACAAGAGAGTTTTTGAAGTATAATGAAGTTGAGGGTAGAGGTTAGAAGTTTTTTCAGTGATGCCTGTCCTAGTTGAAAAATGGTATACAACATCATTTTTTATATACAAAGTCATTTCCATTTTTCAAATGGGACTGTACCCAATGAAAAAATGAATAATTTATAATAATTAAAAAATTGTTAAAAAACAAATTTTATAAAAAAATGACACAGAATTGTCAAAAACTAGTATAATGAAAAATAAGAAGCTCACATTAAAAACAAATATTGCAAGGCAAAAATTTGTAAAAAAACCGGAGTGTACGTGTGGTACATGAGGATTTTTTTATAAATTTTTAACACAGCAATATTTGGAATTTAATGCGAGCAAATAGGAGGAAAAAACATGGCAAAAATGACAGGACTAGGAAAAGGCCTAGATGCATTATTTTCAATGCCAATAGCTGAAGAAGAAAAGCAACAAGAAAATGATGTTTTGAAAAATTTAAAAATTACAGATATAGAACCAAATAGAGAACAAGCAAGAAAAAAATTTGATGAAGAAGCTATTACAGAACTTTCAGAGTCAATTAAAATGTATGGAGTTATACAACCAATTGTAGTTACTAAAAAAGACGGATATTATTCAATAATTGCAGGTGAAAGAAGATGGAGAGCTGCTAAAAAAGCAGGATTAAAGGAAATTCCTGCAATTATTAGAGAAGATGATGATAAAACAAATAAGCAAATTTCTCTAATAGAAAATATTCAAAGAGAGAACTTAAATGCTGTTGAGAAGGCATATGGAATTCGAGCTTTAATGGATGAGTATAATTTAACACAAGAAGAAATTGCAAAACAACTTGGTAAAAGTAGAAGTGCAATTGCAAATTCTGTAAGAATTTTAAATTTATGTCCAGAGGTTTTAGATTTAGCAAAACAAGGAAAACTAACAGAAGGTCATTGTAAGGCTTTGCTTGCAATTCAAGATCCAGAAGAACAGATAAAAACAGCATTAAGAATAGTAGAGAATGGAGATACAGTTCGTGTAGTAGAAAAAAAGGCACAGCACAAAAAGAATAACTCTAAAGTGGCTAGAAAATATGAATATGTATATAAAGATATAGAAGATACTTTTCAAGGATTTTTTGGAACAAAAGTTAAAGTAGATGCAGGAAAAAGAAGTGGAAAAATCATAATCAATTATACAAATAATGATGATTTAGAGAGAATATTAAGTTTAATAAAAAATTAATTAAAATCATTGACAAAAAGATAGTTTGGTATTATATTGCCTATGCCTACTTGCTTAGTGGCAGGAAGGAGGCAAATTCAATGTTACTCAAAATAATCGTTAAGATTATGGCTATTTTGATTGATATAATACTTCTAGTAATAGAAATTATAGAAGATTAAAAATAGCAAAAACCCCGTAATGCGACTTACGGGGTTCTTTTCAATGTTACTCAATTTGTTTGCTTAAGCTATTATTATAATAGCATATATTTTATTATATGTCAAATTTTTTTAAAAATTCATTAAAAACATATTGACAAACTATTACTTAATATGTTAAGATATCTAATGTTGCTGATGAAAATCACAATATATGGAGAGGTGGTCGAGTTGGTTTATGGCACCAGTCTTGAAAATTGGCGTGCGTGTGAGCGTACCGTGGGTTCGAATCCCACCCTCTCCGCCAAAACATAAAACGTAGAAAAATTGCCACAAACAATATTCTACGTATTTTTATACTCTAAAAGCTTTAGAATTAAGATCGTAAACAGGAAGTATAAAAAAATTAGTTTTGATTATTTATAAAAATGTAGGTGTACCCAAGTGGTGAAGGGGGCAGTTTGCTAAACTGCTAGGTCGAGTCATCGGCGCGGAGGTTCGAACCCTCTCACCTACGCCAAAATAATAACTAAACCTATAATGCACAAGTTAAAATCTGAAATAAATTTTTTAGCAGGTGTATTATAGGTTTTTATTTGTATCAGAACAAAAAATGGGATTAATTCAAGACTATCAAAAACACCAAAGTACATATTTCTTAATTATTATTGTTGGAATGATAAAAAACTAAAAAAATAATTAACATAATATATCTCAACTCTTGCAAATGCTGGAATTATGTGGTATAATATAATTGAGGTTTTATGTGGAGGTATTTTTTTATGAGTGATAAAAATAGAAAAAAACCATTTATATTTAGGGCTTTGGCAGCATTAATGACAGCAGCTTTGCTAGTAGGATGTACTCCTGGTGAAAAAGGACTGGGATATGCTGAAGATGCTAAAAAACAAAGTGAAAAAAATAAAGAGGGTAATGATGAAACATTGCAAGAATTAGTAGAGAAAGCCCAAGCGAACCTCGAAAAAGCTAAGGAACTTGAGGCCAAAGAAGGTTCAACGATAGATACTACAATTGCAAGATATTCAACAAATATAACAAAATATTATCAAGCTTACAATCAATTTCTGGAGAATTATAATACTGTTAGTATTGGTGTTCAAACCAATGATAATGATACAGGTAAAATTATGTATGCACTACATAATTTGATATATGATGCTATTAATGTAACTATCGAATGTAGAGAAGTAATTAAGCATCCGATTTATATGAGTGCAGATTGTTCTAAAAAAGATAAAAAAAAGGTAGAACAATATATCACTTTATATAATGATGTTTCAACTACTGCTTTACAAGTAGAATCAATGCAGGAGAAAGCTTTTGAATTGGCTGCAAATAATTATTTTTATATTTCACCAGAGGAATTATATAATAATGCATTGACACTTGAAATTCCTACACAACAAAGTGAAACTAAACAAGATAAAACTGATGGAGGTATTGTTGAAACATACATTGAAAAAGGGACAACGCTTTTTAGAAATGGATTATGTATAGTAGGAGATGTTATTAAAGGTGCAGGATATAAAGCAGGAGATGTTATTAAAGGTGCAGGATATAAAGCAGTACAAAAAACAGGAGCCGATAATGATAAAGAGATGGAATATGCAGAAAAAGGACTAAATAGACTAAAATATAAAAAAGATAGAGAGCATTAAACAACCTAAAATCATATTATATGAATAACCTATGCTGTATTTAACAAAAAAAGGGGTGATATTATGAAAAAAACAATGGATGAGGCTTATGGAGAAGAGTTATGGAGAGGTGTAGAATATTATCCTATAAAAAAATTTCCATTCTCGATGCTTCCAATTCCCAAGAAGATACCTTTTTCTAAAAAACTTGTTTGGGGAACCCAAATTATTATTTGTACAAATGGAATAGTGCAATATGGAGGAAAAAATGGCAAGAATCATTTTACACCTTGGAGAGATTTTAAGGATTTAGATGGTATATCTGGTCGGATTCACAATAGGTGGCTTAAATTCACGTGCATATTTAACAGCAACTTCAAAACCAAATACATATACTGCTGAAAATAAAGAAACCTATGAAAATATATCACATAAAACATTTTCAATGATGCATTCTGCTATAAGAGTAGCTAAATGGTTTGATGAAACAAAAGAATATGATCAAAGAACAATTGCACTAAAAATTTGGGCAAAAACAGGATTTTCAGCTGGAGAAAAAGCATGGTACCAAAAAGAAGTTGCAAAAGAAGTGTTATCAGGGTTTTATGAATTTCAACATAACGATAGAAGATATCTTAAACATGCCATAGAAATGATAGAAAGAGGGAATTTAACATATAAACAAGTATTTGGAGACAAAACTCAAGAAGATATATTTAAATTGGTTCAAGATCATTATAATCAACAGAGCCAGAGTTGGCAAGGTGGGGCAGGAACGCAACCTAGCGCACATCAACAATATACACAATCATTTAGCACACCTACACCAACGCTTACAAGAAAAGAAGATCCAACAGGATGTCCAGATTTAAAATATACACCATCAAGATATAGATGAGAAAAAATATGAATCATAACTTATATATAAATATAAAATAAACACAAATTTTAAGTATAAGAAATAGGAGGAAAAATTAATGGGGTTAATAGATGATGTGAAAAACAGTGAATTTATTATGGCAGGAATAAATAGAAAATTCTTAGAATTAAACAATGATAGTCTTTTACCATTAAATGTTGTAAATGATTATAATTTTCTTAAAGGTTTAAGTGCAGATGCAGAAACTAAATTTAAAGAGGCTGAGACAAAAAATCAGGATGCTAATGAAAAAGCACAAGAATATAAAGAGGAACTTGAAACAGCAGAAGATAACCTAGAGAAAGTTAAAGAAAAGATGGGCTTTTTTGGTAAATTGCTTCTTGTTGGACATCCAATTCTAAGTAAAATAGGAACTGGAATTCTAGGAGTGACTACAGTTGCTTTAGGTATAGGATCTTTTGGGGTATTACCAGGAATAGGAATTGGGGCAGCTGCAATAGGTGCAAAAATGCTTGGAACAGGCGCTTATTGTAACTTTTCGGCTATTGGTAAAGAATATAAGAGAATACAAAGAATGATAAAAATAAGTAAAGGAAAACATGCATTATATAACAGAATTAGTAAAACTACAGCTCATACTGTGGATTATACTATGGATGAAGTAAAAAGAAGAAATAAAGATTTTAATGAATTTAAAAAATCGGTAATAGAGCAATCAAAAAACTATAAAGATGAATTTAAACTTATAAGAGCATATGACAAATTAACTGATCAACAATTAGATAATATTAATAGAATATTTGGACAACCGGTAAGATATAGATTGCGTGATTACGTAAAAACTATCCGTGATTGTTGGTATTATAATCCAAACGGTATTAGTAAGCCATGTAATATTAATGGTATTACAGATATATTAGATTTAATAGCAAAAGGTAAGATAAATAAAATTGATCCAAATAACATGATTATTCCATTATTTATGAATAATTGTAGAATACCAATGCCTGGAATTACGCA
>Ga0247608_10005412_pt1 | contig 13818 bp, 1 predicted proteins | sample 176DNAGHGlowgp2_FD_193490 | JGI IMG/M metagenome (GOLD analysis project Ga0247608, IMG submission 193490) | Sheep rumen microbial communities from Palmerston North, Manawatu-Wanganui, New Zealand - 1766 DNA GHGlow gp2 | ecosystem: Host-associated > Mammals > Digestive system > Stomach > Rumen ...
GATATTTTTGAATTCAAATTTTCATTTTATCCATAAAAATTAAATAAAAATTAGAATTAATAAAGTTTTTCAACAAATTCTTATTTAAATTTAATCATCTAATTGATTCAATAAAGCAACACCTCTTTTAATCCAATGATTAGGATGCTTATTACTAGGCAAATAAGCCGTGAAAATATAATTCGTAGAATGACCAGTAGTACTAAGAGAACCTTGTCTAGAGGAGCATTTATACACAGGGCATTCATAATTATATTTTCCATAACCAGTTTTCATATGTTCATCAAATACTTTAACTTTTAATATAATAGGAGGCATTTCACAAGTAATATTTTTTCCTTTTAATTCATCAATAGTATGAGTTTCTTTATTCCATTCAGCACCTTCAATATAAACACCATAAATATAATAAACTTCTCTTCTTTTTACTTTTCCCATATCATATACACCTTCATCATCAAAATCAAATTCAAATTCCAATCTATCAATAGATTCCTTATTTTTTCTCGCATAATTCTGTTTAATACCAGTTAAAAATGATTGAGTAAAGAAAAATGCAGAGAACCAGAATTTTTCCGGAGTTCCTTTGTCAATCCATTCATTGAAAAATTTTATTCTATTAGATAAATCTTTTATCCATGATAATATCGGTTTTTTACTTGGATAACTTGCTTTAATCCAAGAAGAAGGAATTTGCCCTTTAATTAATTGTGAAGCCATTTCTTCAATTTCATCAGTAAGTGGCATATGACCCATAAAAGCCTTAACACATTCATCTAAATTTTTAAATATTAATTCCAATAATATATTATATCTCATAATTTCTTGAATAAGTACACTATTCATACAATCTTCATATTTCAAAGGATATTTTTTCTTAACATCATCAACATTAAATTCCTTAATTAATTTTTCTTCAGCTAAAGATTTAATTTGTTCCAAATTTTTTAATTTATATTGCAAAGTTAAATTCGCACTACCCTTTTGTAATATATCTAAAGAAGATATTAATGAATTTCCTTCATCTATTTGCTTTCTTAATAAAGTATTTTTATGGAGACCGAGAATTTCTGGTGATTCATTTTCAGGTAAAGATGTAAATTGTTGTTCATATGGATCATAATCATCAAAGAATAATATAGGATATTCTTCTAAATCATTTATTTTAAAATGTTCATCATCTATCATCTTTGGATTATAGATATCAGATAAAATAGCTGTTAAAGTTCTTCGATCCCAATCATCAGTGACTCTTCCTCCATAAATACAATCAGATGTTAAATATGTTATAGCTTTGAAAGGAACATTAATATTCGATTTTTTTTCTAAATTTGATCTAAGAATATTTTTTGCTATTTGGAAATCTGACTCGTTGAAATTATATTGAATATTCCATCCTATAGGTCCGAAATTTTTTCTTTCGAGTAATATACTATGAAAATGCATTAGACCTATAAATAATTTTTCGAAAACATATTCTTTACCTTTTTGTTTCATTGAAGTATAATCATAACTCCATTGTTTTTGTTGCGATTTTAATAAATTTATTAAATTTGATTTAACTCCTTCTGGTGATTCTATTGTCATTTTAATACTATTGACTAATATACTGGGGAGAATATTATCAGCTATTAATGAACTTAACCAAAGACGGAAATTAATATTCATCTCACGTTCATTATTTTGTAAATTAGATATGACTTGTTCTAATTCTTTCATAAATGAAGGAACTAAATGTAAATTTTGTAAAAATACCCACTGTCCTTTTTTTTGACAATCTTCAATACTTGCTAAAGCTTTTTTACTTTGACCTTGACCCAAAGATACACTAACAATATCATGTTTATTATCTTCAGCTAATTTTTTGACTTCTGATGTTGGATCTAAACCTGGTGTTATTATTAACATTAAAGGTGTATTAAAATTACTTAGATCATATAATTCAGGAATTGAAAATAATGGAGATTGGGATAAAGGTTCGCCTAAATAATTCGTTATTACTAAACGTACATAGGGTATTAATTTTTCTTGATTTAATAATTTTAATATCATTAATTTATAGAACAAATTTAATTCTTCGCAATCAGGTATATTAAAATGTTCAAGATAATCCGCTTTTATTTCATTACTATTTTCATTAGAATTAATCATTGTTAAATATTCATTCCATTTATTTTCATCTTTTAATATCTTATCAGGTAAATTACATATCATATCATTTTTTTTCGATGTTAAAATAATATCCCATGAATTACTATCAATAAATTTCGGTCTTTTTTCTTTAAAACTATTGTTAGCATCAACCATAGTATGAGCATTAGCTAAAAAGAAATCAACATCTTCTTGTTTAATAACGTCTTCTTCGACTAATTTTCTTATAAGTAATAATAAACTAAAAACTAATCTATCCTTATTTAAAAGAGATCTACATACAGCATTATATGCCACTTTTAATAAAGATTTTTCTAAAATTTTAATTCTTTCCAAAACAATTTCTTGTGTTTTTGGTCCTGAATATTTTTCACCTTCGGGATCAATACTTTGTAAACTATTTATAAGAATATCTTTAATAAACCAAGAAATAGAAAATTGATAAATTTCTTCTAAATTATCTAGTTCACTTATAGAGAAAAATATTAGCCTTGCTAATTTAGCCAAAGGCATATATAACATACGATTATGATCAATTCTTTCTTCCGTTTTTTTCGCATTAGTTATTTGAACAGTGGCTTCATCTGATAATTTTTTACTTTCTTCTAAAGAAAATATAAGCCCATCATTTTCTAATAATTGCTCACTGGATACCCCTAATTTATTTAAAATTTCTTGCTCTGTTTTATGTATTGTTTCATTTAATTGGAATTTTTTTTGTAAAATATTATTTTTTTCGCTTTCATCAGCGGGAGATTCTTCTTTTACTATAACACTTAATAATTGCTCATTTAAACCTTCTTTATTTACTGTGAAATTAATAATAGATATTCTCCCATATAAATCCGGATTAAATACTGGTGAAACTAAATATGATACTAAATAATATTTAAATGTAGGTGAATATTTAATTTCATAATTTTCATTAAGTTTTAAATATAAACCATCTGAATGTTTTACTATTTCACTATTTAATAATAAATCTGCATCAGGTGGGATATCATATGATATATAATCAAAAATTAATGCTTTGCCATTAGATATACAATTTTCCATTAAAGTTTCTCTTTTTTCATTTGGTTTTAATATTTTTTTCACATTTATTTCTATTTTTTTATAAAAAGTAAATTCACTTTTATATAATTTTTGGAAAAATTTAACAGCTTGTTTTTGTGGATCAATTAATAAACAAGGTTTCGTTGCTTCAAATAATATAATACCACTATCTAAATTACCAGAATCTGGTGGTAATCCATTAATAACCCAATTAGAAATATCAAATGGATCTCCTATTAATTTATTTATTTCAGATATATGACTAAATTGTATACTTTTTTCTTCTAATAATTTAAATATTACATCATTAACAAATTTTTCTCTAAAAGGTACAATGAAAGGTCCTAAGAAAGCAATATATAAAGAACTTAATAAAACATCTCCAAAAACAAAAGGTAATTTTTCAGCTAATTCTACAGCTGAATCCGCCCAACGTTTTTTTTCTCCACCTAATTTACTTGTTAATTTTTGTGCACGATTTAATTTTTTTTGACTTTCTGAAATTTGTGTTTGTAATTTTTGTTGTTTTTTATTAATATCTTGATATCTATCATTTAATTCTTCTAATTTAGCTTTTATTGCTCGAACATTTGCTTGAATTTTTGAAAGATTTTCTTGAGCTTCATTAAATGATGCGGTTGCTTCAGCACTTTCTTTAGCTAAAGGAATTAATTTTTCTTTTAATAAAATATCTAATTTATACATATTTATTATAAAATGACAAAAACATGCACAAGTAGATGATATCTTTTTTTCCATATAAGATGGTTCGATATCTTTATCATTTATATATGGGGTTAATAATTCGACTATTTTTGGAGAAAATTGTGTTGTTTCTAATTTTTTGGGTAAACTTTGTAATGTTTTTAATAAACTTACATCATTTAATTTTTTTTTATAATAATCCCATTGTGTAGGAACAGTTTCCAAAGGTTTTTTTTCGAAATTTGACATAATAATAGATATAGCTCTCATCATAGTAACAATTTCTTTAGGTGGTTGACGATATGATCTTAAAGCCATAAATTGTTTTTTATCTATTTTATTAATTTTTTGTTTTATTTCTTCTTTTATTATTTCCGCTTCTTTTTGCATTTCTTCTGCTTTTGTTTTTTTCTCTTCAGCTTCTTTTTGTTTTTCTATTGCTATTTTTTCATTTATAGAACATTCAGCTTCAGCTTCTTTTGCTTCGGCTGATTGAGTTGTAATTTCGGCTAATGTTTTATCTATCTCTTTTTGTTGTTCTAATAATTTAGGTTTTTGTTTTTCCAATAAATCTGACATTAATTTAATTTGCTCTCCGGCTTCTTCAATACATTTAACACCCCATTTATATTTTTTTATATCATCTTCTAATTTATGTGAATGTTTTTCTTTAAATTTTAAGAAAAATTCGATAAAATCAAGAAAACTTTTAGGTAATATTATTACTTTTTTTCTAGTTTGTATAAAATATGTATCACTTTGTTTATTTAATTCGGTGAATACTTTAGCAAATATATGACTTAATTTATCTGTCATTGTTTCCTTTTCTTGAATATTAGTATTTCTTCTTCTTGTTGAAAGCTTCCTAATAACTCTTCTTGCTTTATTATCTTCATTTGAGACTTTATTTTCATTATTTGTATTATTTTTATTACTTGTTTCATTATTATTATTTGTATTAGTATTTTCTGAATTAATATTTTCATTATTTGTTATATTAAAATTATTTAAATTATCATCCTTACATAATTCTCTTTGAGCCAAGAAAAATAAAGCATCTTCTGGCCATTTTTCGTAAAAGTCCATATAAGTATTAGTCAAGGCTGGGAATTGTCGTAAAATTCTTGCGAAATTTTTATTTAAAGGATTCATACAAATAAATACTCTACATTTATCTCTTACTTTTTTAATAATATAATCCCAGAATAAATTATCATCTATATTATTTAATTCTTCATATTCTTTCATTTGTCTTGCATTACCAATTACTTCAGCTTTTTCTTCTCCTGTGAATAAATTATATACAACTCCACTTGCTATAATACAATTTAAATCTACATACATTTGATCATCATTTATATTATTATCATTTAATAAAAATATAGAATCTTCTAATCTTATACCAGTTTGTCTATATAATTCTTGTATATCTTTAATCCAATCTTTATGTGAATAATTTTCTACCTCATCTTTTCCTCTTGTAACAAATATTTTAAATTTTTTAATAAAAGCACATATATTAATTAAACTTTTTCTTCCACTTCCTGTTAATCCAACTAAAACACTATGTTCACCATTTCTCGATAAAACACGATCTATACGTAATAAATGTTTCATTGAATAATCAAATAAAATTAAATCTAAACGTTCTTTAGATCTTTTATTTGAATTATATATACTTATTTGATCATAAATACTTTGTTTTAATTCCTCAATATCATTTACTTGTATATATAATTCATCTTCATTTATTTGAGAAAAAAGTAAAGAATTATATTGTTTCTCAGCATCGATATCTTCAACTCCATGATATATGAAATTCTGTAATTCTTTTAATACACTATTTTTAAATTTAATTTGATCTTCTTCACTTGCTAAACGATCTTGATATACTCTACAAGTTTCATGTAAAAGTGTAGATAACATATAATCTGTACTATTTTGTTCTTTGGATAAAACCTCAGATTTAACCATGGCTATGGAAGAAAATATTTTGACTAAATCACGTAAATTAAAATTATAATGGGGTGTTATAGGTAAAGGTCTAAATATTTCTTTAACACGTTTAAATGAATTTATTGCACCTTCAACTATTGTTTCTTTTAATTTCCTAACTTGATTTGGATATAATCTAAATAAAGCTTCGAAATATTCTTTGAAAATATCTTTCATTGTTATATCATCAATTTCACTAAAACTAAAAGGAATAAAATGCCATAATAATCTCAAAGAAACTATCGGACGTCCTAAAGTTAAACATGAATTAATTAATATATTATTAAAATAAACAAAATCTTGCTCTTTTCTATCATACCATCCACCATAATCGAAAAATTGTCTCAAAATTTCTATAGGAGGTTGTGCTCCATATCGTTCTTTAGTAGGCATATTTAAATCTTCTATAAGAATTAATGCATTTTTATTACCTTGTGGTGCTAAAGATCCTTTTTTTAATTTGAAATTTATTTTTTCTTCGATTAAATCACATATATTATTAGCTGTTGTTCTCGAATTGAAAATAAAAGTATAATTTAACCATCTTTTATTAGCATTTGAATTCATATCTTTTGTTGTTTTATTATTATTTTTTTCTTCTTGTTTATTTTGTTCATTTAATGCTAATTCTTCATTATTCATATTTAATATGAAATTCATCATACTTAAACTTTTACCACTTGCCGTAGAACCAAAAAGTAATAAAGGCATTTTATTAATTTGAGCTAATTTAAGTATTTCTTTTGCTCGATAAGTTTGTGTTGATGGGATCATTATATCATTTCCTTTTAATAAATCTTCCTGGATTTTTTTTGTAGCTGTTTCATGATTTTCTTTAAGTAAAGAATTAATATTAACAAAAGTTCTTTCATCGAAATTATATATCATATTTAATAATTGACTATAATTAGATTCATATGCACGATTAAATTGTAAAGCTTCTTCTGCCATTTGGAAATTAGGATCCTTAATACATTTAGCATTTATTGCTTTTAATTTCTCAACAATTTCAACTTGATCTTTAGGACTTTCTAAAATCCATGTAAAACATACTAATATAGTATATATAAATTTATTATATAAATTTTCTCTTTCACTTTCTGATATAGTTCTTATAGCATCAGGATTTATTATTATTTTTTTATCTTGATTTGCATTTGAATTGGCTGCTATGGCATTATCACCCTCATTTAATTCTTTTAAATGTTGTTTTTCAATATCATCTTTTATTGTATCTTCTTTACTCATGGTATTAAATATATTACATTCTAATATATTCACAAAAGTTTTCATGAACCAATTTTTAAACATAGGTACTCCTATCTTTTTTTTTAAATTATTATATTCATCAAATAATACACCTTCAATAATTTCTTTATAATAAGTTTCAAATAAACATGTTATTAATTCTGGATAATTCGTTTTAGTATAACTTTTCGGTAATGTATTTAACCAACTATAAAAGAAATCACTAGGATCAATATTAACTCTATCAGTATATACCACACCGCATCTTGATATTGTGGCTAAAGATGCTTGAGATAAATCATCTATTTCGAATATTATAAATGTTTTTTCATCTAATCTAATTTGATCTGAATTTTCTAAGCATAATTTTTTAGTATCGTCTAATACTGAATTCATATTTTCTATCCATAAAGTATCAACAGGACCATCAAATACTAATAATTTAAGATCATCAGAAGTATCTTCAAAATATCCTCTTAAAGCTTTAGAACATATACCTTCAGTGAATTCCATAGTTTTTTTATTAACAAAACCAAATAATTGTGGTGAAGTAATAGCTTTAGGATTAATAAATTGTGACTTAATAGTATTTTTTTTACCACAAGCTGCGAAAAAATCAGGAAGACCATTTAAATATACTTTCATTATAGATGATTTATTCGCCATGGGAGCTCCAACTATCATTACTGCATGACGTACTGATAATATATTAATAAAATCAACAACTTTATCAATTAAAAATTTATTTGGACGTAAATTTAATTCGTTGCATTTTTTTTCCAAAGAAGTTAATAATTTTTCGTCGATTTTATTCACGAATTTACTATTAGGGAATAAATCAGATAATATACCTGTATATATTTTATAATCATCTGCGATAAATTTCGGCATATTTGAATCTAATATAGCTTTTTGTACTAAATCAGATTCTTGTTCTTCATTTTCTATCATATGTTCACTAGTAATTACACCTATATAATTAATTATACCATTTAAAGCTCTCATACCATAATCATAATGATATTGTGAACTTAATTGCTCACTTGCTAAACGTAAAGAGGATACTATTTTTTTACTTAAATCACGTGCTTTTTGAAATCCATAAGAATAAAGCATTATTTCTGTAATCATTTCATAATTTGGTATCATCATAGCTAAAGGACGAAATAAGCCTTTTAAATTATCAGGTAATTCACTTCTTCCTGCATAATTAGGATTCATTGTGATAAAAATACCCATATTATAATTAAAATTAAATTGATGGCCATCAAAATTACAAAAAGTTGCTCTTGCTTTTAAGCAATTTAATAAAATACTTATTTGATGTGCAATAACTGATAAAACATCTAAAGTAATTCTATTAAATTCATCAAAGCAAACCCAACATCCACTCATAGATATACCTTTAAAGAATTTAGTCATAAGAATAAAATCAGAATCTTCTGAACAATTATATGTAAAACATTTTTTTCCTAAATTTTTACTCAAATCTTTAATTGTCTCAGTTTTCCCTGTTCCAGCTGGTCCTTCTGGAGCCCCTCCTAAATTATTAGATAAAGCTTCCATCATTGTTCTATAACATCTATCTGTTAAAGGTGTGATAACTAATCTTTTTTGATTTCCTAAATATTCAAAATCATATGCTCTTTCTGTATTAAGCATTTTTACATTTATACTAGAGATATCCTTGATATGTTCTATTTCTCTTCCTTTTTGATTTACGAAAACATATCTTAATTGACTTATCCAATCAAAATCAGATATGGAATTGACTCCATTTTTATATAAATAATCTATTACATCATTTGCATGTACATCTTGAATTATTAATGAGACTAATGTTTTTTTGAATGTTTTAGTAAAATTATTTGATGCTGATCTTATAGCGACGATTAATTCTAATAAAGTATTTTTATCATTTTCATGTAAATGCTTTAATGAATCAGGATCTTGTTTTACTTTATTTATAGCTTCTTCAGTTCTTTGTGTCCAATCTAATTGACTTATGGTTAATACAGCTTGTTCTATATGACTCATAGCCCAATCTACTCTTTTTATTTTTTCTTTATTTTTTATTACAGGTATTTCCACTTTCTTTTTTTCTTTTTCGTCTAATTCATTATAATATTTCATCAAATGAGGATTTAAACTAAAATAACATTGTTTAAATAATTTTTTTAAAGTTAATTTCATTTGGAATTCAACATCTCCAAGCCATTTTTCCAAAGCTTCTGTTACATATATAGTTTCTTCTCTTTGTTTAATTTCTTGATGAGGATTTATTGGTGTATTAAATACAACTTTTTCTCCTTGTTCTGATACAAAAGTTTCTAATGTACGTAAATGATATTCTTTTTTAAAGACCTCATTTGTTTCATAATTTGGTACATTAAAATAAAAATCTTTTGTACTATAGGTTAAATATTTCATACCCTCAAATACTTGTTGAATATATTTTGTACATATTATTGCAGGTTCACTACATTGTGCAAGCATTAATGTTAATTCTTCATTCGATACAAAATAAAATCTTGGAAAAGCATCTCTTTTCGTATTTAAAAAAGCATTAAGACTTTGATTTACTTCTTCTAATATATGTCCCCAGTTCATAAAATTTTCTTTTATTTTTATCATTTGAACAACTTCACTTAATTGCGGTGAACCTTTTATTTGTTCCATTAAATTTTTCCATTGATTTTCTACACCTAAATACTTAGGATATTCTTCACTTAATTGTTTCTTTAAATCACCAAAGGCAAATATTTGTTGTAATTGTGTAAGTAATTTCTGGGTTTTAAGCCATGCATCAATTATATCTTGTGCTTTGGCTATATTTGACCAAATATAGTGAATATCTTTCTGAAGAAATTTAGCAAATTTTGAACTACTTAATGATACTATTTTAGTTAATATAGTATCTATTTCTTCACAAAGAGGTTCTATATCTTTTAAAATAAATACATCACTTTCATTAAAAGAAATTAAGTCAAATTTCATTTGTTTATATTTTTCTTTTAATTTATCTAAAGTAGCATTTAATTTTTTTTGTCCTGTGGCATATATGGATCTTTCTGCTATTTCATCTCTTTTTTCTAAAATACCTAATTCTATTAATGTCGTTAAATTAATTTCTAAATTTTCAGGAATAGGAATCCCTATAGCATGTCCTAAATCACCAATATGATTCGCTTTAAAATCGGGATTAATTAAATCATATAATACTGGTAATATTGGTTGGAATTTTTCTATTTCTTTTTTTATTAATATTATTACATTATGTGGATTTGGTTTATCTTTTCTGAAAATAGTTCTTTCTAAATTATCCAAGGTATTAATACATTTTTCATAAGTTTCTTTTAATTTTTTTCGATCAATTTGATTCAAGTTTTTTTCCATCCAATTTTTCCTCCCCATTAAAAATTTAGAAACACTATCCCATAATTCAAAATAAGGATCAAAAGAAGCTTTAATTTCTCTTATTTCTGATAAATCCGAAGTCTTCATTCTTAATATTGATTCATGTTCATTAATTATTCTGCAAGTAGCGATCATTTCTTCTATAACAAATTTTTGATTACAAAAAGCATTAAATATTTTTTCATAAGAATCAATTGTTCTTTCATCGATATAATTCTCAAATTCAGCTTTGATATTTGATATTGCTATAAGAGCATCACGATATCTTTGTTTAACTTGTTTTTTGAACTTTTTACGATCGGCTTCTAATTTAGCATCTTTTTCTTCTTTTTTTATTTGTAATATTCTAGGTACACCATAACAACTCCAAACTCTAAAGAAATCTTTATCTTCTATATGATGTAAATTATCCTCTAATAAATTAGCATTTGCTTGTTGTTGATTTATATTTTCCCATATGACTTTTATTTTTTCTGGAAAAGATGCATTATATTTAATATTTTGATGATATTCATCTACATTTTTAGGATCAGTGTCTAATATTTTTTCTATTTCTTTTCTTTCATTTTCTATCTTAGTTGTAATATATTCATTATTTTTTTTAACTAAAGTAAATAATTTTTCTCTTGTGACATTTAATGTTTTAAGCCAGGATTCTTTCATTGTTTTACAACTTAGACTAAATCCACCAAGGAAAAAATAATCATATTTAAATTCATTTTCGAAAAATTCTATATATTTATTATTCTCATTAATAAAATATCTAAAATTTTTTATATTTAATTTCTCTTCATCTTGTTTTTTCATATTCGAAAATTTCATTAATTCACTTAAATGAGACATAACATCCGTATTTAATATTCTTAATAATATTTCAACAGGAGTAAAATATAATTTAACTGCTCCTTTTAATTGAGCGATTTCTTCTTCGACTGAATTATCATCTTCGTAAAAAACTTTTATGCATTTTCTTGATTCATTTAAATATTGATTTTGTTGTTCTTCATGTGATAAACGATCTAATACGACTATACTATTAAAAGAAGATAAATGATTTAATGATTCCCTTATATGATTTTCTAATAAGGACCAAAAAGAATCAAAATTTGGTTCTAAATAAAAATGTTTATTATTTGATTTTAATTCGAATTCAAATTGCATTAAATTAAAATCAGTTTGAAATATATATTCTAAAGGATAATTATCTCTTATTTTAAATATTTCTTCGATTTTAATTTCTGGGATTTTAGATTCTAATTCTTTTAATAAATTTTTTTCTTCCTCGGTTAATTCTAATATACCTTCCTTTTTTATTTTATCTTTGATATTATCATATTTTTTCGGTTTTTCTCCTTTTTTTTCTCTTTCTGCATTTTCTTTAGCACGTTTTTCTTCTTCTTCTTTTTCTTTTTCGACAAGTTCTTTATATTTTTTTTCTTTTTCTGCTTTTATTCGCCTATCTTCAGTATGATAATTAAAATATTCATCACAAAATTTTTGAAAATCTAAATTATATTCTGATTTGATTTTATTATTTATATCAGTAAAAACACCTATAATATAATTCATACTTTTATGAAAAGTATTTCTTATAATATGACTCGTCATTTTATTCATTAAATTTTCGAATTTTTTTGATTTATGTTTTATATGTTCAGGAATGCCTGCATTTCTATCAACAATTTCATTCGTTTCTTTTCTTTTATTTAAAGCTTGACCTAATTGATAATTTGATTGACTTATAGTATTAGTGATTTCTTTAATTAATTCAGCTTCGGTTGATTTATTCTTTTCGAAAAAGAATTTTAATTTTATTGGTTTATTAAAAAAATTCTGATAAAAAAATAAATGATTACTTGCCTTTTCTTCGTAGGATTTTAATCCTAATAAAATTTGGGTAAAATCAGCCTCGTTTTGGTGTAATTTAAATTCCATTTTGGTATAAACATCTAAAAAATTAAATTTTCTTTTATGAAATAAAAGACCATTATTTTTTTCTTTTATTAAAAATTGTTCAGATTGTGTTAAAAATTTTCTTACAGGTACTATATCTTTTAAAAGTTTATAATAATGAAAATTCATTGGAAGACTTTTATAAAAGGTTTCTATATGATAGCTTCTTTCATTTAATATTTTTAATTCGGTCATGAAATCTTCGATTATTTTAGGTGGAATATTTTGAATAATTATATCAAGTTTATTTTTATTTATATCAATTTCCCTAGGAAAAGAAAATCTTCTCCATATACCAAATCGTTGATTATTATCCATATTTTCAAATTCGATTGGATTACATTGATGTTTATTTTTCCCGGTATAATGATATGCTAATGATAATAATTTTCTCATATAATTTTTAGTAATAAAATTATAAGGATTAGGTACATCACTTTCTAGAATGAAATGATCTAAGGCGATATATTTTTGTGCATAGAATTTCCAATTATTTGCTAAATTCATTCTTTTTTTGATATTTTCTTCTTTTTCATTATCTAAAAGACAATTAAATCTTGTGACTAATTTTGTAATAATATTTCCATTATTATTTATTTTTATATTAAACATATTAGTTTTTTCATCATAGTTTAATACTTCACATTCTTTCCATCCTTGATTTCCTACATTATCAAACCAACGTGTTTTAGCCTCTATTATACCATTCTTTTTTTTCAATTCTTCCATTCTTCCTAAAATTACACCAGGTTCTTCAGGTTCTTCATCATAACTTTCTAAAAGGATATGACGCTTATAATAATCGAAATCTTCTTCTTCTTCTTTTTTTTCTGATTTCTTGGATTGAGGTTCACCACCTGGTGGATGGATTAAAAAAGGTGAAAATGGTATACCTTTTTGTTTGTATTCTTGTTCTAATAAATAATTTTTATCTTTTATTGCTGTGGAAACTAATTCTTTAAATTTGTATTTTTCAGGATATACTTCTAGGTTAAGATGTTTTAAAAATTGTGATTTATCTTCTTTCCTTGTTAAATATTTTTCTTCCACTTTTTTACGATTTTCGAAAAATATTTTTTTCCGACGATACATTTCTTCATTGAATATCTCGTTTTCCATTTTTTTATTTGTTTGAGGTTTGAAGTTTTATTTTAAATATTTAATTTAATTTAAATCTTTTAAAGAATTTAAATAATTTGAATTTATATATTCTTAATATTAATAATGGGGATTGGGGATTGGGGATTGGGGATTGGGGATTGGGGATTGTGGATTGGGCTCAATCCCCAATAC
>Ga0247608_10005413_pt1 | contig 13817 bp, 14 predicted proteins | sample 176DNAGHGlowgp2_FD_193490 | JGI IMG/M metagenome (GOLD analysis project Ga0247608, IMG submission 193490) | Sheep rumen microbial communities from Palmerston North, Manawatu-Wanganui, New Zealand - 1766 DNA GHGlow gp2 | ecosystem: Host-associated > Mammals > Digestive system > Stomach > Rumen ...
GAACTGGCCCGCAGGCGCATCGCCACCCTTCGCAAGGCATAGCCCCGCACCCAGCAACACCCCCATAACAGCACACAGTCCAAGTCTCATACGGCCTCCGTCAGTCAAAAATCAGCCAGAACAGGAGTGCCCCGACAAGCAGGCCTCCCATAAACGAAGACGAGCTCATCACGGCCGCCTTGCGGCGTTCCTCGTCGGCACGGTCCTTATCCTTCTCGCTCGCCTCAATAGCAATCCCGAGGGCCTTCGCGCAAACCTCGTTGTTCTGCTTCATCACCTGGTAACTCTGTTCCCAGTTGGCGCACTTGGCCTCTTCCACGACAACCGTCTTGCGGAGCGAATCCTTTTCCACCATGCACAGGCTGTCGCGAACCTGCATCACGCTATCGCGCAGGGAGAGTTCCTCTTGCATCACGTCTACCGGGACCATTTCTGCAGGGGCGGCGGCAGGCGATTCACCCGCAGGCTGTGCGGGCACGGTTTGAGTATTCGCAACTTGCGCATTGCCTGCATTAGACGGCGCATTGCCTGCATTAGACGGCGCGGCAAACGCGAACGCAACTGCAAAAAGAAGAACGGCGAGGGACTTCACGAACATCGGTTACAACCTACCTGGGCAACACGGCAGTCTTGTGCCACTTGCCGTCGGAATACTTCATGTAGTAAACGCCCGGAGCGAGCGTAGCGGAATTCTTCACGATGGAGCCGTCGAGGGTACGGACCTGCACCACGCGGGCCGTTGCACCCTGGGCGGGAGCGGTCACGAGACGCGTAGAGCCCTCGGAAGAACTGGACGCAGGTTCGGTTCCCGAAGAAGAACTTGCTGGTGCATCGCCGGACGAAGACGTTCCCGGTTCTGCAGAGGACGATGTCTCGGGCTCCGTAGAAGAGGACGTGCCGACCACGCTCGAAGAGGATGCATCCAACCCGTGGCTGGACGAGGAATTTTCTTCGGAAGAAGTCGGCCCCGGAGTCCCGCTGGACGACGAAACAACAGGTGTCTCGCTCGAAGAAGACTTGCCTTCGGAAGAGGAACTCGCGGGCGGATTGCTCGAAGAAGATTCGGGCAAGAGCGGCTTGCGGGAATCAACGAGCACTACCTTGAGAGCCTGGACGCGGACATATTCCGAGCGTATAGTCCTTGTCGGCTGGGAAAAATCCATAGCGTTATGAGCAACCTCGAAAACATGCAAGGAATCCATGCCAATAGAAGAGGAATAGGACCTGCCCGTCGCTTCGCGCGTATTACCATTAATAACCGTATCGAAAACGAACTCGTGGGTAAGCCCGACAAACCACCATTCAAAGGCGAATTCAAACGTCTTGGAAGCCAGCATGTAACCAGAATTGTAGCTATTGTCTTCAGGAATCTTTGCGGGAGCCATACCCAGCAAATTGTACGTATTCGTAGAATCGTACCCATCCAGCTTCATGTTGTGAATATCGAAAATGTATGTAGCAATGCCATCTTCCGAATCCTCTTTCCACTTCTTGCTATTATCCCATGTTGCATACTTGAACTCCGTACCACGCCTTTCGCGACACTCCGCACTTATCGAAAGCGGAAGCTTGTTTGCGAACGATTTTGCACTGACCGTCACCGTCCTATACGATTCATGCCGAGTGGAGTTAGAGGAATCCTTCGCCCAGGTGTGCGGATTGCCGTACCAGTTCGATTCTTCAATATAGGCAGGCACAAGTTCAATCACAGGCTGTTCGCCAAGCGAAAGGGAATCGCAGACGTTCCGATACGGCGTATCATCTGCCGCATAGAGGGCGGGCACCATCGCGAGTGCCACAAGAGCAAGGAAAAACTTCTTCATAAAACCTCCCTTTTCTCCTAAATATATATCGTTTTCGCGCGAATCGTTAGCGGGCAGGGCTCGCCGGCAACCAAATCTGCAGGCATACTACCCGCGGGCCGCCAAAATGCGTTCCCAGCCGTCTTCAGGGATTTGCGCGCCCATCACCTGCACCACCTCGTTGGAGACGACGCTCCCGAGGTTGCCGCTGCGTTCCATATCCCAGCCGTTCATGTAGCCGTACAGGAATCCCGATGCCCACAGGTCGCCGGCACCAGTCGTATCGATGGCCTTCGCGGGGCCAGCCTGCACGCGGGTAACCTTGCCGTCCTTCGCAATGAGGGCGCCACGCTTGCCAATCTTCACCACGGCAACCTTCGCCTTCTGTGCAAGAACATCAAGTGCAGCCTCTTCCTTCACGCCCGCATACGCATACGCCTCGTCCTCGTTCGCGATGATGATATCAATCATCTTATCGGCAAAGAGTTCATCGAACAGCTTGCGGCAGGCTTCCACCACGCCAAAGCTGCTAAAGTCGAGCGCGGTTTCCACGCCCAGGCTACGCGCCAGCGTAAACGACTTCTTGAAGCAATCCGCATTGAACGCGCGGTAACCTTCCGCATACAAGAGGCCCACGCCGTCGTAGAGTGCAGGCACAAAGTCCTCGCTCACAAGGAAGTCAGAAGCGCCGAGGTACGTCCACATGGAGCGCTGGGCATCGGGTGTGACCGCACTGAACACGCAACCCGTAGCCGCATCGCTCATTCCGAGCTTCGATTCCACGCCATTGCGTTCCAGGTGTTCGCGGAAAATCTTCCCGAGTTCGTCATCGCCGACCTTCGAGATAAACGCAGCCTTGCCGCCCAGGCGAGAGAGCCCGACCATCGTATTGCAGGTAGAGCCACCCGGCACGCGCAGCGGGTTCTTGAGCGCCGCAAGGAACTTTTCCATCTGCGGCCAGTCCACCATGTTCATGCCGCCCTTCTGCACGCCCTGAGATTCAATCCATGCGTCATCCACGTTCGCGAGAATATCAACGAGGGCAGCGCCCATGCCTAAAACTTTCTTCATAACATTTCCTCTAAAATTGCCCTGAACTAAAAGCCTCCCCTACGGCGGCGCAACTTTTCGCCCGCGCGCAGCAGGAACTGCCGTTCGGATTCGGTCAGCGAGTTGATTCCCTCGCTATTGACCTTCTTCAAGATTTCGTCCATGCGCTTCTGCTCATCGACGTAAAAGACCTCGCCCTCGATAGGCTCGTCACTGCGGGCAGGGCCATTGCGGTAAACGGTACCCTCGCCATCGTTACGGCCACCCTCGTGAACCTTAAAGCGACGGCTGCGGATTTTTTCTTCCATACTGCGGCGCGCCCCCGCAAGCGTATTGCCGAACCCGTGTTCGTACAGGTACATGTAAAGGAACCCGCCCACGACACCGCCCAGGTGGGCAAAGTGCGCCACGCCATCGCTCGAATGCGCCATGAACACATCTACCGCGACCATGAACCACATCGCATACTTGATGCGCATCGGGAAAAAGAAGAACATCAAAAGCATACGGTCCGGGAAGAACTTGTAGTAGGCGACGAATATGCCCATCAACGCGCCCGAGGCGCCGATAATCGGGGCGTTCGTCATGCCGAGCCAGTACATCGCGAGGCTGAACACCGCAGCAAAAATCCCGCAGAAGAAATACATTCCCGTAAAGTGTTTGGAGCCCATCATGTCGGCGATATCGCTGCCGAACATCCACATCATGAGCATGTTGAAAAGGAAATGCCAGAAGTCCACATGCACGAACATGTAGGTCACAAAGCGCCACGCCTGCTCCGGAGCGAACGGCCAGAAGGCTCCGAAGTATGCAATGTATTCGGCAAGGTTTCCATAACCGAGGCCAGGCAGGTTCAGGTGCAGGCCGAGGATTTTCCCGCCCACATAGGCGAGCAGGAAAATTACCGCATTCACAATCAGCAGGGTCCGCAGGACTTTAGGTAAAAACTGGAAAGGTCTCATAGTAGTTGGTCACTGGTTATTGGTCACTGGTTGCTAAAATAGCCGGACTCAAGAATCATTTCCGCGACGGGTTCAGGCACATACTTCGCGAGCAGTTTACGGCCTTCCTCGCCCTTCGCGAGTCCCGCCTTCAAAAGTTCTCGCACCACCGTGCTCGAAATCATCAGGTGCTCGGGAGCGCTGGAAAGGAAAACCGTCTCGCATTCCGGGTAGAGCATCTTGTTGTTCCACGCAAAGGACTGTTCAAAATCCAGGTCGGATGCGTTGCGGATTCCGCGCACCAAATAACTCACGCCGATATCCTTCATGAATTCGGTCGTGAGCCCGTCGAACGCATCCACGTACACATTCGGGATTCCCTCGACTGCCTTCTTGATCATCTCCACACGCTGCGATTCGGAAAACATGTAGTTCTTGGAAACATTCTTCGCCACAAGCACGTACACGTCGCCAAAGCACTCGGAAGCACGCCTCACGATATCGAGGTGCCCGAGGGTAAACGGGTCGAACGACCCCGCGAATACGACATTTCTCTGCATGCCGTAAATATAGAAATTTAGCGGTTATTGCCTTTTACAAAGGCCTGGACGACACTCGCCGAGTGAGCCTATTTTCTGAATGAGAAAATCTCCCGTAGTTCCGGCCTCGCCCTCAAATCTCAGCTTGATTGCGGCGACCTTTTTTAAGACATCCTCTGTAACAGAACCTACAAATTCACTACTTTTGAACTTCGCCCAAGAAAAATCAACATAAGTTATAAGATTTGACGCAGAAACCGAGGCACGATATTTGACGTATTCAGTCAATATAGCCTCGTCTTCCACACCAAGTTCAATAAAGAATGGAATCGTAGACTGATAACTGATACACAAGCCTCCCCATTCCGAAACATCGACCCCTTCCTGATTCTCGCTCCATACATTGAAGCCTAGTCCCACATAGGGGTAGTCATAGCCCTCATCCAGGGTCACACTCGCCTTGATTCCGCCATACGCCTCGACAAGCGGGCCAAAGAAATTGTCGTATATGTCCGGTTCCACATCCGAAGGAAACGTGAACCTGGAACTACCACCTTCATAGTCATCGCTGTAATTAAACCAGTAACCAGACGTTTCTTCCGGAGAACCCGTTTCAACTCTGCCTTCATAATCTGTAGTCCCATCCCAATAAAAACTGCTGTTAACCCTTTTCCCGCTAGAAGAAGATTTAATTGCAGAACTCGATGACGATGTTACCGAAGAACTCGATGCAGCAACAGTATCCGCAGCAACGCTGCTACTGGATTCCGAAGAGCTTGATTCTTCAAGGGGAACGGGTGCAACGCTGCTACTGGATTCCGAAGAGCTTGATTCTTCAACAGGCACAGGTGCAACACTACTACTAGAATCCATGACGACATCGAACATTGCCGAAGACACATCGTCATTACAGGCAGAGCAGAAAAAGGCAATAGCGCCTAGTCCTAGTAGCAGAAACTTTATCATCGCAAGATTCCTCACAAGTAATATACACTATTCCTTGCGAAATTGCAAACCAGTTTTTTCAGATATTAAGAGTAGATCCCCGCCTACGCGGGGATGACATTGCGGTATATCACCAGCGAGGATTCGCCATAGCGGCGGACCTGCACAGTTCCGGCCTCGTCGGCCTCTTTCACCCATGCGGGGAGGTTCTTGCTCGGGGCCTCGAACACGGCGACACCACCCGGGTTGAGCCATTCCCAGTACTTGCGCAGGTCAGGGTATTCCCTGTCCTTGAACGGAGGGTCCGCATAGATAAGGTCAAAGCCCTCCGTTGCGCAGAGCGATTCCTTCTCGAGCGCGAGGACGTTCTTTTCTAACAAAGTAACTTTTTCGGAAAGGCCGAGCGCCTTGTACGCCTGGTACACGAGCCTCGCCTGCGAATGCACGAGTTCTACCGCCACAACGCTTGCAGCCCCGCGGCTTATCGCCTCGATGCCCATGATTCCCGAACCTGCAAACAGGTCGAGCATGCGGAAGTTCTCCACTCCCTGCAGAATGTTAAAGAGGGCTTCCCTCGTGCGGGAAGCCGTCGGCCTGGTCTTGTTGCCCTCCGGAGAAGGAACGTTCCTTCCGCGAAGAGCACCTCCGGTAATGCGAATAGACATGCTTACGGGGCGACAAACATCACCAGCGTGAATGCCGATGCGATTGCGCGCTTGGCGAACTTCATTTCGGCCTTCGTGACACCGATGCGAATCGGGGATGCATCGAGGGCGCTCATCAGGGACTGCAGTTCCGGGAAATCGGAGTTCGATGTCACCTGGTAGGTAAAGCGCTTGTACACGCCGAATTCCTCGACGGCAGGCTTGTCGAAACCGTTAAGCGTTACTTTGTTCGCAGCAGCGAGAGCCTTGAAGGCCTTGACTTCGTCGGCAACCTCACCCACGTTCACGAACTTCGAGACGGCAGCCTTGTTTATGTTGTTCACATTGAACAGGCCAAACGCAGTAATGTCGGTCGCGGGAGCGTTTTCGGGCAGGGGCGGAGTCCTGAAATCGGAACTCACCTGCTTGATACGTTCAAGGAAGCTACGCTGCGACGTGGGCTTGACCGACACGCCACGCACGTAGAAGTAGTTGGGCGACTGGAACACGCAGTCCGAGAACCCGACATCGTCCGGGGTGGCCGTCGTGAGGAACGTAAAGAACTGGTTGATGGCGGCGCGCTGGAACGAAATCTTTTCCATCGGGAGGAACGAGTTGTAGTCTTCGCGCTTGTTGTTGAACAGCACCTGCGGCTTGACCTCGCCCACGACCTGCTTCACGGTCAGGGAATTCCTGTGCTTGATGGCCTCCTCGGCTGCAGCGTTCTGTGCCGCGAGCGAACCACCGGCGGAGGTCTGCTGTCCGCTGCTCAGGGTAAGCGCGGTACGGCTCGGGTCCTCGGCGCCAATGAGCGAGAGGTACGGGCCCGGCAGAACACCCTGCAACGGCTTGGGAACGCCGAACACGCTGATAAAGCAGCTGAAGGCAACAAACACGAACAAGGCGGCAAGCAGCCCGACCAAGGTTTTCTTCTTGGAGGTCTTTACCTGCGCCGAAACGTCGGTCACGCGGACCGGGGTAACGATATCGACGGTGGCCGCGCGTTCGGCGGCTTCCATCAAGTTCAAGCGAATCATACACCCTCCATCACGCTGAGTGCAGTCCCGATAGCGCCGGCGCAGTTAAGTACCGCGGCAGAATCGGCCTCGTCGACCGGGAGCCTTAAGTTGGAGAACGAATCCATCAGAATGAGCTGGCAGCTGTCCGTAAGCTTTTCGCGGAGTTTCTGGACGAACAGCGGTTCCATGGCCATTTCGCCGCAGATATTCACCTGCTTCACTTCGGGCACGGAGTTCTGTTCCTTCGCAAGCTTCATCTGTTCACAAATGCCGTTGGCAAGAATCTCGGCAGCCTCTTCCATCGAGGCGTTCACGAGCGAAAGCGTAGACACGCAGCGGAGCGCATGCAGGTTGTCCTTGCTGAGCCAGAGCATAGTCACGCCAAAGTAGTCGGCCTTGATGACGCACTCGACCTGGTTTATGCCGTCGGCCACGTCCATGAGGTTCATGAGCGAAAGCACGTCCACTTCCATGCTCTTCGGCACGAGGCTCTTGCTGCGGAAGCCCTTGCGGAGCGCCTCGGCCCATTCACGCCGGACCGCGATAAGCAGAACGGTCTCGCCCACGGAGGCGTCGCCGCTCAAGACCTTGTAGTCGAGGATATAAGAATCCTTGTCGCCGTTGGTGATGAGACCCAGGTACCACTGGACGTAGTCGTCGATATTCGCGACGGCCTCGGCAGGCACGCAGATCTGGCGGACTATCGACCTGAAGGCGGGGACAGTCACCGAGATGGCCTCGACATCTTCCAGACCGTTTTCTTCCATCCAGCCCTGGAGGACGGTCTCGAAAGTGAAAATGTCATCGATGGGGCTCGTTTCCGTCTGGAGCACGGCAGTCTTCAAGACGCGCTTTTCGGCAGCGTCCAAGAGGGCGACTTTCAGGGAAACATCACCGACCTCAATACCTAGGTACAATTTCGTATCACTCATATACTCAACGACTTATGAAGATTTTGACACCCTAAAACTAATCAAAAATCACCCACGGGAGAATGCCCTCCAGCTTTTTTTTACCGATTCCGGGTACTTTTTGCAGGGAGGACGGCCCTCCGAAGGGTCCGTTCGCCTCCCGGAAGGCGATAATCTTGTCGGCGAGCTTGGGGCCGACCCCCTTCAGGGCGCAAAGTTCATCTGCCGTGGCATCGTTGATACGCAAGGGAAAGCGGACGACCGCCTTCTTTTTCTTGCCCCTTTTCGGGGGAGATTTCGCCTGCGGGTCGCCGGCGCTCTCGGCCACGGCGGGCATGTCCGGGGCACTCTCCCCCGCATATTCCAACCTGGACTGTGCCACGCCCGAAACTTTGCTCGTTTGAGCATACTTCTGACGGTCTGCAATGTCCACGTTCTCGATGGCGGGCAGCCCCCAGGGGGCAAACCTCACCAGCGTACCCACCGCAAACAGGAATATTGCGATGCGCACGACTTTCTTTTCGGCAGCATTCATCGGACCCCTCCAATTTTAATTTATCTGCTTCCGCGGTTCAACATCTCTTTTTCTATCAGCGCCTCCACCGTGCCCGCGTCAGATGGGACATCCACCGACACCGACGGGTAGGGGCTCTGCACTATGCATATCGGGCGCCTGCCCAGAATGCGCATCTGCTCCAGCGAGCGCTCCTTCTCCACGGCGTTCTGCGGGAGGGAGGCGAACTCGTCCCGCGACACGCGGGAATACGCGTATATTCCCTGGTGCTGGAACCAGCGGGGAGCATCCGCCGGAGCCACGTTGCGGGTAAAATCTACGGCAAGGTCACCTTCCACGCGGACCTTGACTACGGTTTCCAGAGTCGATTCCGCAGGGTTCAGCGGGCAGGCGACGGTCACCCAGCAATCGGGGTGCAGGGAAAGTTCGTGCGCGACATCGGAAAGCACGGAAGGTTCCACAAGGGGCTCGTCGCCCTGAAGGTTCACCACAAGGTCCAGGCCCAGCATGCGGGCGGCCTCGGCGACGCGGTCGGAACCCGTCGCCGCGGGGCCGGTCATCACGAAGTCGAAACCCGCGTTAGATACCACCTCCGCAATCTGCTCGCTGTCGGTCGCGCATACGATACGCCCGAAACAGTCCGCAAGGAGCGCGCGTTCCAGCGTCCTTACAATCATTTCCTTGCCGCACAATTTAAAAAGAGGCTTCCCGGGAAACCGAGAAGACCCAATGCGTGCGGGTACAATGCAGTGTACATCCGTCATAATTCTAATAACGCCACTTAGGGCAAAAAGGTGCGACTAGCCGCCGATGACCTTCGGGATGGCGAAGTGGTCGTTTTCCACGGCGGGAGCGTTCGCGAAAGCCTGGTCAAGGGTAAAGCCCTGCACCGGGACGTCTTCGCGGAGAATCGTGGCGCCGTTTTCGACCGCAGTCATCGGTTCGACATTCGAAAGGTCAAGAGCCTTCAGAGCCTCGAGATGGCCGAGCATCTTGTCCAGATGCCCCTTCACCGCAGGGATATCCTCTTCTGCGATACTCAGGCGCGAAAGCTTCGCCAGTTTCAGTACTTCATCATTCTCTAACATATAACCTCGTTACTTACAGGAGATAATATAGCAAATTAGGAAAATCAGAGGTTAGGATACTTCAAATTATCCAACAATTTTAAGAAATCTTGCAATAAGGGTTCGAACACTTCCATCCCTACTAAAACGGACCTCCACATGAGCTTCAGGACCTTTTCCACTACACCTTAAAATCGTACCCAAGCCAAATTTGACGTGTTGCACACGAGCACCCGGATGATACGGGTTATCATCATGCTCACTAGGTGCAACAGAAGTTACTCTTGAAACAACTGGGGATTCCACTTTTATGGGTTTATGGTAAACAATACGTTGATCATTTTTCTTGACAGACTGCGGGACAGAAGATGGACGAGTTGGACGATGGAAATGATTTCCAGAAACGCCCGAGAAATCCTGATTAAAACTATCAGAAAGCCCTCCTAAAGCAAATCCATTCATCCCCATTCCACCAGCAACATTACAAAAAGTCTCTTCAACCACAGATTTGTCCATTTGCTTTATAAACTGCGATTTACCAAAGGGTCTACTTGATCCTTGAAAAAAACGACCATCAACATGATACAAATAAAGTTTCTTTTCGGCGCGGGTACATCCAACATAAAACAAGCGACGCTCTTCTTCTTGAGCCTTCTGTATTTCTGACATAGTAGGAATAGTTGAAAAACGCGTAAGCGGAAACACCCCCTCATCACAGCCAGCAATATGCACCGTATTAAATTCCAAGCCTTTTGCCATATGAATAGTCATAAGCGTTACCTGTCCCACACTTGAGTCGACTTTTTTATCAGCATCTGTCAGCAAGGAAATATATTGCAAAAAATCATTTAACGAAGCATCGCTATTATTTCTATCGAATTCTTGAATTGCATTTAACATTTCTTCAACGTTAGCAATACGCTCTTCCGCATTATTCTCATCATCTTTTCGTAAAAAATCTTTATAACAAATATCACTTATAATCGTTTCTACAATTTCGGGAAGACTTTTCTCTTTTTGATCAATAAGAGTTTTCCACTTTAAAATCATATCTGTAAATGTTTTGAGTCTAGAAGCTGACGAACTTCCACTATTTGATTCAGCAAGCAAACTTTCCCAGAAACTACACCTTACCTTATGTTGTCGTTCTATAATACTTTCAACCGTCGTTTTCCCTATTTTGCGGGGAGGCGTATTAATAACACGTTTATAAGCCGCATCATCTTTGTCATTACCCAATAACCGTAGATACGCTAATATATCCCTTACTTCTTTACGATCCCAAAATCGAGTTCCACCAAAAATCACTAACGGAATTCCCTTCTCATTAAGGGCCTTTTCAATAGCACGTGATTGAGCATTCGTCCTGTAAAAGACAGCCGTTTTTGAGTAGTATTCAGGACCCGCTTTTGCAATTGCATCCGCAATCGCATTGGCTTCCACTCCCTCCAAAGGAATTACTTTTCTATCAGGTCTTTCATAACAATTTTCATTCGCAATAAAATTTCGAACATGAATTGGTTCACCGGTTTCTTCCTTTGAATATACAACCTTCTGCATTTCCGCCGGACGTGGATTATACGCAATGACGGAACCAGCACCCTGGACAATATTGGCAGTTGATCGATAGTTTCGTTCCAATTTCACAATAGTCACAGGAGCAAAATCACGGTGAAAGTTGCGAATAATCCCGATATTCGCACCACGCCAGCCATAAATGCTCTGGTCGTCGTCGCCAACGACAGTCACATTTTTCGTTTCTGGATTAATCAGTAGTTTTAAAAGCTCATACTGAACATCATTTGTATCCTGATATTCATCTACAACAACATATTGGAATCTTGTCCTTAATTGATCAACAAGTTGAGGCACCTTCTGCAACAAAAGTACAGCATTAAACAACAAATCATCAAAATCCATTGCATTTGATTCCCGCAGGCGTTTCTGATACTCCGTGTAATATAGGGCAGAATCCATAGCGCTATCAGATGCTGTTTTCAAAGCTATTTCGGGTGTTTGTAATACCGATTGTCCATTCAACGAAAGAACAGTATTTTTAAAACGAGAAATTGCTCCATGTTGTTTTTTTATGTCAGAGGCTTCAACTTCAACAAGTTTTTCCTTCAATATTTCTTTAAGAAGCCTCTTTTGATCATCATCATCATAAATGGAAAAATTATCGTTAAACCAACTCCCCCCCAAGGTCCGTTTTACAAAATCCTTATTAAGGCTCATTTTGAGCAAGCGCAGGCACACGGAATGGAACGTACCCATCCACGCAAAGCGCATAGGCGTATCGAGGAGTTTCTGAATACGTCCGGTCATCTCCCGAGCAGCTTTATTCGTAAATGTAACCGCCAAAATTCGATTAGGATCCACGTTGTGACACGACACGAGGTGCGCAATCTTGTAGGTGATTGCACGGGTCTTTCCCGAACCTGCACCAGCAAGAATAAGCATTGGACCTTTTATATTCTTTGCAGCAGCAGCCTGCTCCGGATTGAGTTCCCTGTCCAGCACGCTTTCATCAACAATATTCGCCATCAAATTCTCCAAATAAATCTATCGCGGCAAATATAAAACAATCCCGCCAAAGCGTCGCCGGCGGGAACAAAAATATTTGATTTTTAAATAGCATTCAATGATAGGTGTTCTACTCTAATCCTTTATCATCAAATCATTTACGGGTATTTCAAAGGGAGTTTTCAATTGAATTCTATTCATTAGTTTCTCATCTGTTTCGTATATCCAAACTGGTTCCATTTCATGATGCAGAAAAAATTCTCCAACCATAGCATCGCATTTAGGACAGCCAAAAGACATATAGCGTTCATCTACACTTTTGCTATAACGCTCTTTAACATCCCCCATTACAATACCTTTATCAGGGTGTTCGTCTATATACCGTTTTACCAGTTCTAATATTTCAGTTCCGAACTGAAGATTGGGGATATTTCGCTCATCAACATGGGCACAATCATGTTTCTTCCCATTTTCATCAACCAAATAACGAGCATAGAATACATTATGAGGCGTTTTGCAATGCCAACAATTTATTTCCGGAAATAGCATATCAACAGCAACAATCTTTTTTCTTGTCTCATGTATAATTTTACCTTCCACCGCTTTCTTTACAAGTGTGTCAAGAGGCAACTCTTTTTCGCTCACCGCAACATCCTTTGTTTCTTCATTACGATGCAAGCAAGAACAAGAGATTGTCGCATCACCAACACCTTTAGGAGCAAGGAACAATCCATATGCGGTAATACCATCTTGTTCAACAAGAGGTAAAGACTTATTTGCCGATTGAATCAATTTACATGCAGAGAAAGCAAAACGTCTATTATTCATTGAAATAAGGATATCCGCCTGCCAACCTTCCCCTTTGTAATATTTTTCATACTCCCACCCCTCGTTTTCGCATAGTCTCACAAAGGCTTTCATATATTCCGTCTTTGTGACAACCTGATCCTTCGGTTTACGTTCAACCACGCTAGTTGGCATAGGGGGGATAACAGGTTGCAACGGAAGAGTCAATTCCACTTTTGTATCTGTATCTAGTTTAGGGGCAGAAATTTCCGTTCTCTTCACATACTCTAAACCAGCAAAGATGTCTGGTTGTCTATCATTGAATGTCTTTTGTTGAAAAATCCACTCGTCAATAAAATTCCTTGTATTTCCAATTTCAGAGACCGGTCTACTAGATAGTCTTTTCAAATTTTCTAGGGTATTTTGCGCCTCTTCTGGAGTAACAGCCCTCATCCAAGCAAAACGACGTTCGTCTTCGCTCCCCAGATCTTTCAGCAGTGACGGATTCTTCAGAAAATTCTCTATACTACCGCACCTATATTCGATTTTAGCCCTTGTAATGGGATTTAACAGGATATTCTCAAGTTTCGTCACCCATCTTAGATTCTCAGGACGGTTGTTTTGACGATTCGTATCGATATGGTCTACTACATGCTGATCTGTTGGAGGTTCCCCTAAAAACGCAACAGCCACAATTCTATGCACCGATTCACTACCGAATTTTGCATATCCTTTCTCGATTTTATCACCAAAAGTCCATTTTTCATCTTTAGGGCGTATAGGCATTCCCTCACGAGCCATACGCAAAATAGCCCCATTATCACGAACCCTATACCTTTCCCCCTTATAAATGCATTCTCTTTCGCAAGTAAATTCTTGATTAACATCTATCATGGGTCATTCTCGCTTCTATTAAGGAATAGAAGCCTTATCGGCTTAACAAAGCCTTTTTAGAACAGCATCATCGGGGGCCAGTGCCCGGACTTGGGGCGTTCCTTGAACGTCGCCTTCGGCAGGAACTCCTTGAGTTTCAATGTCATCGCGGGCGTCACGTCCTGGTCCATGCGGCCGTAGAG
>Ga0247608_10005415_pt1 | contig 13816 bp, 14 predicted proteins | sample 176DNAGHGlowgp2_FD_193490 | JGI IMG/M metagenome (GOLD analysis project Ga0247608, IMG submission 193490) | Sheep rumen microbial communities from Palmerston North, Manawatu-Wanganui, New Zealand - 1766 DNA GHGlow gp2 | ecosystem: Host-associated > Mammals > Digestive system > Stomach > Rumen ...
GCTCACAATATTGGTCGAAGACCCCGCATGTCTATGGCTACAAGGCCTATTACGGCATCCTGCTCGATATGGTGGGTGGAAGCCATCCCAACTTCCCCAAAGAGTATTATTCGCAAGGCTATGCCGCTTGGGTGAGCAACAAGGTGTGGCGTCGCGCCGCCGAATTGGGCTATCGACCATATTTTAGCAACGAACTGGGCACGATGATCAGCGACGACCATATCCCCATGAACCAAATCGCAGGCATCCCCACCATCGACATCATCGACTTGCAGCCCAACAGCATCAACGAGTGCTTCCCCGATGTGTGGCATACCGTGAACGACAACTTGGAACACATTGACAAAGCAACACTTGGCATGGTTGGCGACGTGCTTTTGCATGTGGTCTACGAGGAATGAAAGAGAGAAATTTGTTCGCTTTTCAATTTTTTTCCCTACTTTTGCACTTCGAAAACGACAAGAAAGACCTAAATAAACATTAATTACTAATCTTAAATTTCACAAAAATGAAGAAATTTGCTCTTATTCTGGTTGCAGTGTTCGGCTTGGCCTTTGCTGCTAACGCTCAGAATTGGATCGGTGTCCGTGGCGCTTTTGGTAGCAGCTATGGCGCTGAACTGTCTTTTCAACACGGCTTCAATGCCAACAACCGTTTGGAACTGGATCTGGGTTGGAACAAGCACAACACCTATCAGTACTACAACCTCTCAGCCGTTTACCAATGGATGGGTGGTATCGTCGACAACCTGGGTTGGTTTGCCGGTATCGGTGCCAACGCTGGTATCTGGAACGGTTACTCTGAGGGTAACTTCGGCCTTGGCTTCCTTGCCCAAGCTGGTTTAGAGTACAACTTCCAAGCTGTGCCTTTCCAAATCACCCTTGACTTCCGTCCACAATGGGATGTCCTGGGTGCTGCAACAGGATTCGGCTATGCCGGCGCGCTGGGCTTCCGCTTCAGATTCTAAACGGAAGTGTCACAACGAAAAAAAAAGACCGCAAAACTGCGGTCTTTTTTTGTTTCTAAGAGGTTGTAATATTACAACCCATTGATGTATTCGTTCAACTCGGTTTTCGACGAGTCGTAGGTGAACACTTCGTTCAGCATGTAGTATTTGTTCTTCTCCGTGCAGAAGGTGTAGGCGTATTTCGCAAATTCCAACTTGTTGTTTTCGAAGGAGAACAGCTTGCAGATGTTGGCGATTTGGGTGGCTGTCATCGGGTTGCTGGCGACGACTTGCTTGGCCATGTTCAATTTGGTGCTGTCGAATTTTTCGTTCGAAATCATGCGATGGGCCTCGTCATAGTCTTTGGGACTCATTCCATGGGATACGGGTGGAATGGGTGGCTCAACAGGCGTGATGTTGGGCACAACTGGGACTTGTGCCGTGATCAGGTCCATGGTGAGCTCGGGGCGCACATGGCTTTGTGTGTATTCCAAACCGTAGTATTTGCCGGCATGCACGACACCGAGTGTTTGTGACTGCCGAAGGTCGACGAATTGACCCACACAGTTTTGCATCTGGTTGTTGAGCTCCACACGGATGTAGAAGCTGTCGTCCCATAGATTTCGAATGCAGATGGAACGGACGGGCTGCTCGTTCTGCAGTACGTCGTCAACATAAAGCCAAAAGCTTTGGTGCCGTTCGGCGACGACGGTCAGTGTCGTGTTTTGTGGATGAGGGCCTCCGCCGTGCCTGACTTTGGCCGACGACGCCTGTTGTGCCATGGCAGGCATGGCGAGAAAAAGGATGAGGGCGAAGAATAGATGTTTTTTCATAATGGGTTGGGTTTTTAGGTGAAACATTGTAGAGACGCGCCATGGCGCGTCTCTACAATTATTGCAAAAATCATTCCACTTCGATGATGCCGCCCGTGCTGAAGTCGAAGCCGTATTCGGCGATGCTGCGGGTGGCGATGTCGCCGTAGCTCGTGCCTGAGCAGGTGGAGAACACGCCGATGGTCTCGTCGGGCGTAGGTTGCCAAGGCGTGTTGTTGAAGAAGTAGGCGAAATAGCCTGTGTACAGGTACCTGCCGCCATTGCCGGCGCTGTGGGGTCTGGTGATCCAGCCGTATTGGCCATTGAGTGCAGGACGGTTGTTTTCGTCGCCGGTATCCAAGTAGTCGTTGAAGTCGAAGGTGACTTCAGTTTGTGCTGTGAGGCCAAGGACGAAGGCTATCAGAGCGAGGAGTAGTAAAGAAATTTTTTTCATATAGATAGATTGAATTTGATAATTGAATAGGCAAAAATACATACTTTGTTTTGATTATGCAATTTTTTGGTAATTTTGGAAAAATAATCTCAGTTTTGGCAGATTTGCAATCCGCCAGCCAAGATTATTAGCATTTTAATGCTGAAAATACACGTTTTGTCCTTGCTTTTCCGAAAAAACCACTATATTTGCCGCTGAAAAAGAACTTGTTGCCATGAGAGCTCCAGCCATCCACTACATCCTGAAGGACCACCTCGGCTCGTGGACCACGATAACAGATGCCGAAGGCAACGTTGAGCAAGAACTCTCCTTCGACGCTTGGGGCAACCTGCGTGACCCCGAGACATGGAGTGGGAGTTATTCTGGCACGCCCATGTTCGACCGCGGCTTCACGGGCCATGAGCATATGACGGCCTTCGGCCTGATTAACATGAATGGCCGCTGCTACGATCCGCTTACGAGCAGTTTCCTCTCGGTGGATGCCTACGTGCAGGACCCGACCACTGCCCAGGCCTTCAACCGCTACGCCTATTGCGGCTATAACCCGCTCCGATATACCGACCCGACGGGATGGTACGCAGACGGCTATGGTCGCCAACCCCAGCCGCAGTGCTACGACCCCACGGCCCGATACCATTCCGACGACCCCAACGACGTGCTATGGGGAAGGAGCGTGCATCCATGTGATAACGGTTCTTCTGGGTATGTGAATGGTACAGCAGTTACGAGCACTGGGTATAGCGAAGGGAATAGTACAAGTCAGAATACGACATCATCGGGGATAATACCAAAACCGATAAAAACGGGCGAGGGTTATTATTTAAACATTTTTACTGGTAGAATTGAATATAACATTGGAGGAGAAAACCTTTTATACAATAACGGGTTGCTATATATGACGTCTTCTGATGCTACATTTGGAGATATTGAAGATGTGTTAAACAATTGGAATCTTAGTTATTCGACTGATCCTAATGTTGAAGGAAAGTATGTTGTAAGTACTGAAGCCTATGTCAAAGGATGGAACCTGTGGCATAGTATTCCAGCAATGACAACTTTCTTTGGTGGAATGACTGTGGAATGTTTTATTAGTGCGATATCTCAAATAAAAAATGCAAAATACTACACTGTTGACTCAAAAAAATACGATTTCTTTTTCGGGAAAGTCAACTCAAATAGCCATAATGCTACACGATCAATACAAAACGCAAATGATTTAAAAGAATTGGGAATCACTAATAAACGTCAAATAAACAAGATATTTGATCAAGCAATTACAGAAGGCAAGATAGTTAATGTTCAAACAAATAACTATGGAACGATTATTACTAGACAAGTTGAAATAAGCAAATCTGGATGCATTAATGTTGGGTTCTTTTATGAAAACAGCAATATGTTATCAGCACCTAAAGTTGTCACAGTTATTCCAAGAATATATTAGAATTATGCAAAGACTAACATCAAAAGAGTATTATTCATTAGAAGCACCAATTTTGTTTTCTGAGGAAGACAGTAGATTCAATAAATGCTTTGGTTTTCTTCCCGTGGGGGGACAAAAATATAAGTTTTCTTGGTATAGTGATTGGGTCGAACCAAAGATAGAGCTACTAAACAAAAACAATTATGGAATTGGAATAGACCAACATTTCTGCATATTGAATTCCAGCAGTGGCGATTTTAAATGTTGGGGATTGGATACTCCCTTTGTATATATGATGGTTTATGAAAGATATGTTATTGTTATATGTGAAATAAACATCTTATTTATTGATCTGGATACTATAAAGGTTGAAAAGGAATATATGTTTACCGAGATAATCTCCGATGTAAAACTTGTAAACCGTATTATGAAGATTATTTTCATCAATGATAACAAGATAGATATTCCAATTGATGATAAAAACAATCAGTTTGTTACACAGTTGAATTGAAAGAGTTGCAAGAAATACTATGGTTTTTGGAACAAAAACATATGTAGAACCTGTCTTATGGTTACGACAAATACGGTAATTTAGCCAGCCGGAAGGACAACCTTCGCAACCTTGAGGAGACCTTCCACTACGACAAGATGAACCCCCTGACCGACATATACCTTGGCACGACGCACAGCCAGATTGTCTATGACCCCGTTCTTCCGAATTTGAATTCGGGAGCCACGAGTATCAGCATTTGCAATGCGAAAAAAACACGTTTCCTCCTTGTTTTTCCGAAAAAACACTATATTTGCCACTGAAAAAAACATATTGCCATGAGAGCCACAGTCATTGAAAGGGATTGTAAATCCCCAAATTCGGCACCAGCGAATTGCAAATTCGCTGGAACGAAAACGAAAAGACATACAAACATGATCTAAATCTATATCACCATGAAAAAGTACCTACTTGTCGCTCTATTATTGGCGGCGTTCAGCGTTGGGGCGATGGCACAGCGAGAGCCTAGCCCGAAGAAATGTGCCATCTCCGCCGGCGTGTTGCAAGGCGGTGGCGGCCTTGTCGGTGTTGATTTCGAGGCCATGATAGGCAGCCACTTCAGTGCCCAGGCGGGCGTTGGCTTGCTCAGTTTCGGCGTGGGAGTCAACTACCACTTCAAGCCATTCATCAACAGCTCCATGGTTTCCTTGGTGTATTGGCACCAAGGCCTTGGCGATTCCCACACGGTAGGATGGGTAGGCCCCGTCTATACCTTCCGCGCGCCCAAGGTGTTTCAGTTCCAGATAGGAATGGGCTACAAAGCCAACTACGGCCCAGCCGCCACCTCCGAGATGCGCAAGGTCCCCGTTGGCCTAATGTATAGCATTGGCGTGTATTTCCCGATCTAATGACATTTACCAGCACCGTGTCGATTATGGACAAGTCGTTGCTGTCTACTTATTAGCGGCATCACTTTGCAGCGGGTTGAAGGGATTGCCTAAACGGGACTTCGGCATCCTGACAACCCGAAAACAAGTCAATCAAGTATAATTAGAAGTCCCCTTAAAGCATTATCACAATGAAACGCATCATCATTTTATTGACAATGTTATTGGTCTTATGCAACTTGGCCCAAGCGCAAACGCAGACCGAACCCATCACGGTGAGTCGGCAAAACGGCTTTAAGCTATATCTCTTGAACGGCGAGGAGAAAAGCCTGAAGGAACTGAAAGACATCATGATGTGCGATCCCATCGCTTACGTCGATATGTATCAGGCGAGGGCCTATCAAAAGGCGGCGCACATCTTGGGCTACACAGGTCTTTCGTGCTTAGGGGCGTATAGCATCTTCTATTTTTCGAAAGTGGCACTTCATGCCAAACCCTCTCAACTCCTACAAGTTGTGGCCTATTCGGTGGCCGCAGCTGGCGTGGCACTCACCATAGACGGCATCATCTATGGCCTGGTGTCCAACAAAAAAGCCAAAAATGCCATCGAAATCTATAATTCGCGGGTGCAACCCACCGCGTTTTGGGACACACACGACTTGAAACTGAACCTCACAGGCAACGGCATAGGCATCGCCTTCTGCTTCTAAGCTTAGTGGCAATTTCGCTGTCTGGTTCCCTCGTTCTTCCGAATTTGCAATCCACGAACATCAGCATTTACAATGTGGAAAAACACTCATTTTTTCCGGACAGGGGGTTGGATAAGTGAATTGCCTTATTCCACCACCAGTTTCCGCGTCACCACGCTGCCACCGAGCATCTGGATGGTGTAGACACCGGCAGGCCAACGGCTGATGTCGATGGTGCGCTGGCCTTCAACAGTGAAGGTGGCCACAATCTGTCCCTGCATGTTGAGCACCATCACGCTGACGGCGCCTTTGTCGTAGTCGGTGCGGAGGGTGAACTGTCCCTTGGCGGGGTTGGGGTAAACCTCGGCATGGAAAGCAGGCTCGGCGTGGCCTTCGTGCACACTCACCATCATGTTCTCATCGTTGCTGAAGGTGACCACCTTGCCCGCTACGCGCAGCACGGGGTTGTCGGGGGCGGCGCATTCGGTGCAGGTGACGCCGTCGACGCAGTCGGGGTGGTTGGGATGGCAGAGGTCGAGGTAGGTGGGGTCGAATTGGTAGAAGAGCTCGGCTTGTCCCGCACTGAGGTATTCCGAGAGGTCGAAGTCCCACACCATGCCGATACTGCCGGGGCACCAGCCGCTGCGTTGGTAGGTCCAAGTGCCGTTCTGTGGCTGGCAACCTGCGGGATTGGGGTTGCAGGTGCGCCACAGGTGCTGGTCGTATCGGTTTTGGCCGTTCACCAAAATATGGTGCGTGGCTTCGTAAAACTCAGCCGCATTGCCCGTGTTGTAGGTGTTGTTGGCGCCACTGGTCCAGTTGTGGCCCGTAGTGGTGATTTTCAACTTGGCGGCTTCGGCTTGGTCGCTGAATTGATAGTTCACTATAGGCACGGGCTGTTGGTTGGCATAGTCGCCGAAGGCGTAGGTGTCAAACCAAATCTCATCCACATCGGCATAGAGGTATTCGGGCGTGCCTTTGGTGAAGCTGAAAATCAAGGTCGGGTTGTAGCCGCTGCCGCCCCAACTCTCCATGTAGAACTCCAACTCCACCAGACCTTGCAGTTGCGAGGTGTAGTCGCTCACGTCAAGGTCGTCGTCGCATTCAACTCCGAAGGGGGTGACATAGCGGAAAAGCTCCACCCATTCGCCACGATAGTTGCGGACTTTCACGCCGCCCACGCGGTCGTAGGCGTCGCAGTTGCCACCCACGCAGGTGTGGTCGTAGTGCGCCATGATTTCATTGAACGCGCCCACGTGCGAGGGTAGGGCGTATTCGCCCCTTGCGCTGTGGTGCGTCGGGTCGCAAATGAGGTCGCCGTGCATCGTCACCACGTCCAAGTGGCTGTCGATGTCGTTGGTCACGTCGAAGCTGTTCGTGAAGGTAGTCGTCTTGTCGCCGCTTTGGGTCACGCTGACGGTCATGTCGTAGTGCCCGAAGTTCGTGGGTGTCCAGAAGCCGTAGTAATAGCCGTTGGACGGGTCGTCGGGATAGTCGGTCTGCAAGGTGATATCCTGTCCGTCAACACTTGCCTTCACCTCCGTGAATTTGATTACCTCAGGATGCTCGATATAGGCAGAAACGACAATCATGACGGGGTGAATCTCATCCAAATAGACCTTGGTTCCTTCGTAAGGCCGGCGGATCTTCACTTCAGGGTCGTAGGCATACGGATCGACCACTTCAAACGTCTTCACCACATCGGGAGCAGGCAGCCAGTTGGCATCGCCGCTTTGGGTGGCTTTCAGTTTGACGATGCCCGTCTCGCCTGTCAAGGTCAATACGCTTCCGCTGATGGTGGCAGGGCCTTCCATCATCTCAAAGCTGACGGGCAGTCCCGAAGAGGCTGTGGCTTGGAGCGTAATCGGTTGGTTGAAAGTCAATTGGTTGGGTATGTCGGCCATTTCGATGAGCTGCGCGTTGCCGTCGGGCTGTTGGCGAACCAGAAGGTTGTCGAAGCCGCCCGTGCCGCCTTGCGAGTGGAAGAAGAGGCCGTCCCACACCTGATAGTCGTTTTTGTCGCCGCTGCCGGGTGTGAGGTTCATGCACACGTTGGTGCAGCCTGCCATCTGGAGCCATTCGCCCGTGCAACCGGGTTTCACGAACACCGTCACCGCACCTGCGCCGTCGTAGGCCGTGAAGTCGAACGACATCTTGTAGCGGCTCCAGCCGCCTTCCTCGTAGTCGAACTCGACGCTCGTGCCGTCGGGGAGGCACACCTTCGAGTGGCCGCTGTCGCCTTGGCTCTTCACGAAGAGATAGACGCCGCCGTCGCTGTCGGTCATGCCAGGCAGGATGTGACCATCGCCGTCAGCGTCGAGGCCCACGCCGAAGAAAGCGCCCCACCAGGTGCGGTTCATGTCCATCTCGAGGTCCATGATGCCGCCGTTCTGGAAATTGAAGTTGAAGTTGGGCGTGGCCTTGCGTGTGGCTGTGCGTCCCACGCCCGATCCACCATAGGGATACCAAATGGCGAGGCTCTCGTCGGGAGCCATGTCGGAGCCGCACACGTAGCTGACGTCGAAGTCTTGCGACGAGGTGGCACTGTGGTAGTGTGTCAGCCAGCCGTCTTGGCCGTTGAGGTTTTGTGAGCCTTCAGCGAGGCTGTTGAAGTCGTAGACGTATTCCACTTGGGCATTCAGTGTGAAGGCCAACAGGCAGAACAATGCGAGAAGTGAGGTTTTCTTCATGGGATGATGTTTATGATGGGTCCTTCGGCAAGCTCAGGAGCCCTGTTTGACATTAGAATTTGGGGACAAAAATAACAAAACTATTGAAGTCGTGCGAGATTTTGGAAAAATTCGCTATTTTTGCCGTTTCTAAACAACGTATCTAAGATGAAAAAACTGCTTTTGTCCCTTTCACTTTTGGCTTCTGTGGCCTATTTCAGTGCTTGTTCTACGGATGTCGAGCTTTATGCCGACTATAAGGATATCCCTGTGGTGTATGGCTTGCTCGACGCTTCGGTCGACACCAATTTCATCCGCATCAACCGCGCTTTCTCGGGCAGCAACGATCATCCTATCAATGCCAATGAGGTGGCTTTGATTGCTGATTCGTGCAACTATCCTGGCAAACTCAACGCTTATATCGTCAAGTACAGAAGCAGCTATGGCAACACGTATACGCCAACGGGCGACACCATGTTCTTGGACACGCTCACCTTGCATGACAAGGAAGAAGGCTTGTTTTATTCCCCGAGCCAGAAGGTCTATTTCACTGACCAGCATTTGGATATCAATACGGGCAACACGAAATACAAGTATAAGCTCTGCATATGCAAAGAAAACGATACCGTCACTTCCGAGACGGCGTTGGTGGGAGGCCAGGATTTTAGGATTGTGACGTATACGCTGAGTTTCTCACCCGAAGATAACGGCAACACTTCGAAGGTCAAGTTCACCGCTGCCGACAATGCCGTGTTCTATGACGTGAAGATGGTCTTCAACTATAAAGAGTCGATTAATGGCGGCCCGATGGTCGACAAGAGTGTGTCTTACTCGTTTGGTAACCACAGCATCGAGGAGATGCCTATGGAGAATGGCTTTTCGTACTATGTCACCTATAGCGACAACGTCTTGTTCAACCTCTTGGAAACCGTTATCGGTGGCGACACCGTGGTTAACCCCAACCATCCCAATGTGGTGCGTTCGTTCGATGAATGGCCTATGCTGATTACGGTTTCGGGTGGCGGCGACGAGCTTTATAACTATATCAAGGTCAACTCGCAAACGGGTTATTCCCAGTCCATCCCCGACTATTCCAACGTTACTGGTGGCTATGGCGTGTTCTCCTCAAAGATCAACCTGACACAAAGCGCCAAGCTCTCGTCTGGCGCAAAACGTGCGTTGTATGCCAAGCCCTGGGGCTTCGTGCAACAATAAACCAAATAAATCCATTTTTATGATTCGTTCCATGACAGGTTACGGCATCGCCGAACAAACCTATGATGCAAAGAAAATCACCGTTGAGGTCAAGACGCTCAACAGCAAGCAACTCGACCTGCAGGTGAAGCTTCCCAACGAGTTGCGTTCAGCCGAACTGGAGTTTCGCAACCGTATCGCGGCCAAACTGCAACGCGGCAAGGTCGATGTGGTCATCACCATCACCGATACCGACCTGACGCAGACCTACCATATCGACCAAGCCATTGTGGAGGCTTATATCGACCAAATCAAGGAGATTTCCAGGAACCTCCATATCGCGCCTTCCAATGACTTGGCAAGCTTGGTGTTCCGTATGCCAGGCATATTCAACGTGCCGGTTGAGAACTATGACGAGACCTTCGTCGCCAAGGTGGGCGAAACCCTCGACCATGCCTTGGACATCGTCGACGGCTTCCGTATCCAAGAGGGACAGACCTTGAAGAAAGACCTGCTGCTGCGTGAGCAACTTATCCTCGACCTGCTCGGTCAGGTGGAACCTTATGAGAAGAGCCGCCACGAAGTAATCAAACAACGCATCATAAAGAATCTCAGCGAGTTGACCACAGCTGGACAATATGACGAGAACCGCTTCGAGCAGGAACTTATCTATTACCTCGAGAAACTCGACATTACCGAAGAGAAAGTACGTCTGCGCCAACATTGCAACTATTTTAGCGAGAGCTGCGACGACGACCAGGCGGGCAAGAAACTCGGCTTCATCGCGCAGGAGATGGGCCGCGAAATCAACACCCTCGGCTCGAAAGCCAACGAGGTGAACATCCAGAAGCTCGTCGTCAAGATGAAAGACGAATTGGAAAAGATCAAGGAACAGGTGTGTAATATCTTATAAAGTTTGCAGTTGCTCAGTTTGCAGTTGTCAGTTAATCGGACTGCAACAACTGATCAACTGAATAACTGAACAACTGAACAACTATGAAAGGAAAACTTTTGATTTTCAGCGCCCCGTCAGGTTCGGGCAAGACCACATTGTTGAATCATGTCATGGCCAACATCCCTGAAATGGCCTTTTCAGTATCGGCCACCACACGTCCGCCCCGCGGCGAAGAGGTGAACGGTCGCGAGTATTATTTCCTCTCGATGGACGAGTTCAAGCAGCGCGTTGAGAATGGCGAGTTCCTTGAATGGGAGGAGGTCTATCCGGGCCGTTGCTATGGCACCTTGCTTTCCGTTGTCGAGAAGATGCAGGATGAAGGCAAACACGTGGCCTTCGATGTCGATGTGTGTGGCGGCGTGAACATCAAGAAACACTATGGTGACCAGGCCCTTTCGGTCTTCATCCAAGCCCCTTCGGTGGAAGTGCTGCGCGAACGTCTCATCAATCGCCAAACCGATTCAATGGAGGAGATTGAGAAACGCCTTGCCAAGGCTGCCTGGGAGATGGAGTTTGCCCAAGGCAAATTCGACCGCACGGTCATCAACGACGACCTGGAGACCGCCAAACGCGAAATTCTCAAAGTGGTCACCGATTTCATCAATGGGCAGGTCGCTGAGCCTGACGAGAATGTCCTGTAGCTCCGCAGTCCCGCGTCAATAAAATCGCCATGAAAAAAATAGGGATATACTCCGGCTCATTCAACCCCATCCATCATGGGCACGTGATGTTGGCCAACTATCTCGTCGAGTTCTCCGACTTGGATGAACTGTGGTTTGTGGTGTCGCCGCAGAATCCGTTGAAGAAGAAAGAAGATCTTTTGGACGACGACGAGCGGCTGAAGATGGTGCAGTTGGCCGTGGGCGACGACCCTCGTTTCTGTGTCAGCGATATTGAGATGCACCTGCCAACGCCATCCTATACCATTAATACTTTGGCAGCGCTTTCGGAACAATACCCCGACTGTCAGTTTGTCTTCATCTGTGGCATGGACAGCTTGCAAAACTTCAGGAATTGGCGCGAATACCAGAAGATTCTGGACAATTACGAGTTGCTGGTATTCCCGCGCGAAGGCTACGATGGCGGCGACTTGGTTGACTATCCTTCTGTCAGCATCCTGAAAACACCAATTCTGGAAATCTCGTCCACCTTCATCCGCCAATGCATCAAGGAAGGGCGTGATGTCAGGCATTTCATGCCTGAGAAGGCGTTTGTTTATTTGAAGGAACATCGGTTTTACGAATAAAATCTATTTATAATTGGTTTTGTAGTGTAGATTTACACCCAATCTCTACTGTAACTTTAACGTAGTGGGTTTGTAAATGGTTTGTCTTATTATATTGAAATTCATTTCCTTATAATAATTATTTGGGAAATAGTTTGTAAAAACCGAAAAGAAAACGGTATTTTTTCCGACCGTGTTTCTGAACAGGGTAATTTTGCAGCCGATAACTACAATTTTGTAATTTTGCCCGTATGAAATCGAGACTATTGTTTTTTGGATGCCTGTTGCTGCTTATGGCTTGCAGCCAACCTGACCGCGATGCGAAACGCTTGCTCCGCCAAGCCGAAAGCATAGTAGAAACCCGTCCTGATAGTGCCTTGCACCTCATTGATAGTGTGATGCATTTGGAAGTCTATTTCAGTGAAGACGAGCGCATGGAGATGGCCTTGCTGCAAGGTCGGGCGATTTATGGCGCCGACCGCGATGCCACTGATCCAACTCAATCAAATGGCAACTTCTTGTTAGATAAGGTAATGAACCATACCTATACCTCACCAGATCTTGACCACGCTCCTGCCTATTTTGCCAAAAAAGGCCAACCCCAGAAGGCGGCTTTGGCCGCGCTTTACAAAGGTTACGACTTGCAGACGATTTATGCCGATAGTTTGGCTTTGCAATCTTTCGAAGAGGCCACAGATTATGCGCTTCGGGCAGGCGATAGCCTCGCTGCTGCCCGAGCCTTTTTCCAGATGGGACGGCATTTGCACTGGATGGATAAATACAAGGAAGCTGCCGCTGCCTTGGATTCCGCTGACCGTTATTTCGGCCTTCACCTTTATGAAAGAGCCTTCGTGCAGAATATGTTAGGCTTGAATTACCAGTTTTTGAATGATTTCGACAATGCCACGCTCGCTTTTGCCCAAAGCATTGATTTTGCGACAGAAAGCGGCAACGACGATGCGCTGTGGCGGGCTTTGTTCAACTCAGGTATAATGTTGGGCGGCAAGCATTTCGACAATAGAGATGCGGGATTGGAAGTATTGAGACTGTTGGAGACTGAAGACACGGGGTTGAAATTGGCAACCAAGGCATACGGCATAAAAAATTTGTTTTTTGATCATAATGTCAGACACGATATTAAGCCGGTAAGCGACGATTCGACTGGTTATTATCTCCGAATTTGGGCGAGGGCAAAGTCGCGCAGTCAAAAGTATAAATTTAGTGGTGATGACTTGTTTTCTTGTTATGGCCGACAACATGATCTTGTTCCTGTTTTTTTGTCGCATCGGATTATATCCGACGAAACATACTATGGTGCGAAATTTGGCGTGGTGCGAAATTATAGCCGCCAGCAACAACGGAACGATTATTTGAACTTGCGAAATACGATGGCTGAAAAGCAACTGCAAAAGCAGCATAAAACATTGGTTTTCTGCATAATGGCTTTGGTTGCATTAATAATAGGTGCTTTGCTGTTTTGGCTGAAACGCAAGCCGAAAGCGGAAACCATTGAAACCCCAATGGAAGAACCAAAACCGGAAATCCAAGTGACAGAGCCGAAGCAGCCCGAGGAAAATCCGTTTGTGAAGCAGGAACTTACGAACCGCCTCCGCCTGATTCTATCCGCCTCCCGCATCGAGAAAAATGCCTACGACCCCAAAATGGAATGGAAGCCTTTGGTGCGACAGGTGATGAACGGGAAGGAGACCGCATTTGAGAGTGCTGTGTCGGTCATCGAGGCGGCCTATCCGGGTTTGCAGGCGATGATTGCCGAACAATTCCCCGACCTGAACGAAACCGATGCCAAGGTTTGTCTGCTTTCGTGCAGCGGCCTCTCCAACGCTGAAATGGGTGATTTGCTCGGTTTGAGCGTCTATTCCATCAACAAAAGCCGCAGCGAATTGCGCAAAAAGCTGGGTTTCGAGCCTGACGAATTGAAGAACCGCTTGTAATTTCACTTCCTTATCTTATTGTTTTTTAGTTGTTTGCAAATCATTATTAAAGAAAGATTTGTAAGCCGCCAAATCAAAACTGTAATCCCGTTGACAGGTCATCGGCTTGGGCTACTTTTGCCA
>Ga0247608_10005420_pt1 | contig 13805 bp, 17 predicted proteins | sample 176DNAGHGlowgp2_FD_193490 | JGI IMG/M metagenome (GOLD analysis project Ga0247608, IMG submission 193490) | Sheep rumen microbial communities from Palmerston North, Manawatu-Wanganui, New Zealand - 1766 DNA GHGlow gp2 | ecosystem: Host-associated > Mammals > Digestive system > Stomach > Rumen ...
GTATAACTTCACCAGAGCGTTCTATTTCCACAGTAGCACCTACACAAATATGATTATCACCCACATACTTAGCATTAAAAGCTGTTACTCTTGTAATTGTAGCACCTGCTAAATCAATAGGTTCAATTTCTATTGTGGGTACAAGTTTATTGGTTTTAGTTAAATTCCAATCTATATTTGTTACTTTCGAGTATTTACGTTCAGATTGAAACTTAAATGCTTGCTGATTATAAGTTACTACACTGTTATTTATAGACAATTTATTACTTGTAATAACAACACCGTCAATAGGATATATCTTAGACCATGTATCATAAAACTTTTTAAGTACATCTGTATCATTTATTTCTTTTATATAAAGATAAGGTACACATTTTCCAAAATAAAAAGAAATATATCTTAATACATCAAATTGTGTATCTGTTTCATGTACACGAAGCATATTATTTAATACATATTCATTCATGTGTTCTATACCTAAGATATTATAAGGTATAAAAGATACATAATTAAGAGTATCATCAATATCATCTTTATTGATAATACCTGCAACAGCATTTCTACTGTTTTTATATTCTCCTACATTATTAACGTATTCATCCCATTTCTCATTGTCAATAATGAGTTCACCACGAATAGCACCAGTAAATTCAGGCATTAATTTTTTAACACCTTTTATTTTCTTAATTTTATCAGTAATAACTTTACCCTCTGTACCATTACCTCGTGTAAGTGCATATTGTAGCTTCCCATCTACATAATAAAGAACAGCAGATATACCGTCCATTTTTGCAGATATGATAACGTCTTTTAGAAGAGTATCATTAATTTGCTTAAATTCTCTTGCTTTACTAAGAGAACCCACAGTTTGATATTTATGTCTCGCTTTTTCGCCCTGTACTTGATAACCCCAACCTATTTTATTAAACACCTCAGAATTAGGATTAATTACTCTCAATTCATCAATTAAATTATCCCATTCTGCATCAGTTATAATAGCATTTCCACTATAATATGCTTGTGATGCTTCTATAATTTTATTTTCAAGCTCTGTCATAATAAACTCTCCCTTTTTTCTTTTATGGTTATATTTAAAAGAATTTGTCAAGTGCTATCTAAACTGCAAATTAATATTTACTGCTTTATCGTCCCAGTATTCATCAGCAACAATTTTTCTTGAATTTACACCAAAACTAACTACAACGTCAAGAAGATTCTCATTTACAGCGTCAAAATACACACCATGACTTTCAGACCATTTTACCGCTTCTTTTAATTTTACTCCTTCTCTACAAGTCCATAAAATTAATTTAGTACCTTTTTCTTTTTCTTCAATTAAAGCATTTATAACAGCATAATTAGGTTCACCTATATTTGGAAAATAACCTTTGTGCATTGTACCATCAAAATCAACTGCAATTATTTTATATCTCATATTTATAATATCCCTAACTAAAATAAATAGTATATTCATTTTTAGTATCACTAAAATTCAAATCTGTATAAACACTCATAATAAACAGACTATCAGATACTTCAATACCATTATAATAATATTCACAACTACCCAACCAACTATAACAAGATACAGAATATTTCTCATCTTGTCTATTGGTTATCATACCTACAGTAATACCTATTGCTTCAAGTTCTTTATACATATTCTGCAAATCTTTAGGATATATCCATTTACTATACCTACTTGTTATTTCATTTGCTTTATTTATAATTCTTTTTATTTTATTTCTTGATATTGTTTCTTGTATCATAATAATACCTCATTTACTTAAATTTTTTATTACCTCGTCCATTGACACCTCAAAAACTTCGTCATAGACCTTTACAACATTATAATATTCTGCCGTTTTCAACCATTCTGGCTTTTCTATACCAAATAAATCATATCCGTTATATTCACTTGCTTCAGAACGATATATATTTAATATATTATGTTGATTTTTTACAACTATTTCTCTTGTTAGTGGAATATGAAGTTCTTTACATTTTCTTATTGCAAATACTGAAGCTCTGTATTCATCTTCTGTTTCACTTTCATATCTCAACAAAGTATGACCTATTTCATGTAAAAGAACGTAAGTTGAAAACACCGTATTTTCTTGTTTCCAGTTACGCACTCTTTTAAAGTTCTCTCCATCAAAATAAGCACATCTATGTGTTTTACATTTACAGTAATTGCACATATTTTTTTCTTTACTATATGGGTCTACACCATCACAAATTGTTATACCGTATTCGCTAATAAGTCTATTTTGTATTTCTGTATAAATTTCTAACATAATATACCCCCATACTATATATTATATCATAGTATAGGGGATATGTCAATAATTTATTGCAAATTTATGTGAAAGTTACCTCAGAAATCCTATTTTTATTTTTAACAACTGTTATAATACTATCATAAGCTAATCCAATATCTTTATGACTAACTATAAAAATAGTGTCAACATAATCAGATGCTTTAACTATAATACTCATAACAGTTTCAATAGCAGCAGTATCTAATGTATCAAATATTTCATCTATTACTAATAGATTACATGATATATTAGCAATACTTAATGATAAATCTCTTAAAGCTATGGATATTGCTATATCTGCTTTACGCTTCTCACCGCCAGAACAGCTATCATAAAGAGCGTCACCAATAAATATATCTAATTTAGACGAGTCCGCAGATATTCTTATTACGTCAGTATCATTAGAAAATAAAGCACTTGAGTATTCTTGCAACCTACTGTTTACAAAACTTATAATATTATTTAACAAATATGTTCTAAAATCTTTTGTAATCATCTGCAACATAGACGTAGCAACGTCTAAATTTGTATTATATTGAATACACAAATCCTTTAAATTAACAACTTCGTCAAATAAAGTATTTTTAGTTTTTATCTGTTGTGCTAATACTTCTTTATCACTTTCTACATCAGAAGGCATAGGAATAGAGACTAATTCTTTATTATTACTTACTATTTTATCTTGTACATCTTTATATTTTTTGTACAAAATATCATAAGTTTCTTGTGCTGTATTTGTGTCAGATGTTGCATTTAACTGTTCTTGCTGTTTTATCCGCAAACTTGTTAATAATTCATCATACTGCATTTTATACTGTTTAATCAATACCATAGCATCTGTATTACTAATTTTCTGTTTACAAGTCGGACAAATAGCATCATGCGTAGATATGGAACTCATTAATTTATTTAATTTATCTGATTCAATTTGCAAACTATTTAATTGTAATGTAATTTGTTGTAAATTTTGTGTTTTATTAGCTAAATCATTTTTAGCTGTATTTAGTCTTTCATAAATACTATTACCTAATTCTGTTAATTTACTTATTATTTTTGTTAATTCATTTCTTCTATTAATATCATCATCTGAAACACTACTACTTGTTTCTATTCGTAATGTTAATTCACTTATTTGTTTTGACAATGTATCAATTTGTCCTGTTTTATATGATATACTATTAGTTGTCACTGTATATTTGTTAGAATAATCGTCTTTTACAGCACTAACTTTGTTTTTAAATTCATCTATAATAGTAGAAGTATCAGACAACACCTCTATGCGCTCTTTTCGTGCAGATGGTGATAACAAACTTAATCTGCTATTGTAACCTTGTGACATAAAAACAACTGTTAAAAATATATCAGGTTCTAATTTTAATACTTCTAATCTAATTATCTTATCCGTATCAGATTTGTTTCTGCCTGAAATATCTTCGTCATTTTTATACAATATTACACCAGTTTTATACTTTTTATGCTTAATAGAACGTATAATAGTATAAGGTATATTATCAACAGTTAAATTTAATTTAACATAACAGCCACCCGTAGAATATCTATTTGTAACATCGGATATACCATTAGATGTTTTACCATATAATACCCACATTATAGATTCAAATATTGAAGATTTACCGCTACCATTAGACGTTGCATTATTCTCATAAGTGTTTTCGCCTTTAACTAAAATTATACCTTGCTTTTCAATGTCTATATACGCATTTCCAATACTCTGAAAGTTTTGAATTTCTACATTTTTAAAAATTAAGTGCATAATTAATTCTCCATTTCTTGTAATATATTGTCATACAAATTTATTGGATATTTTAATGATTCTACCGTATTTAAAAATTTTTTAAATTCACCTTTTACATCTTGAACGGTATCTATTTTGACTGGCTTACTTTTGATAATTGTATTGTCACTTGATGATATAGTTACTTTATATGCAATTATATTATTATATGATTTTAATACATCTACCATTTTATCTTTCATGTCATAAGTAGAATTTACTTTAATAACATATCTGTAATTACCGTCAAAAATATCATTAATACCATGCTTTTCAGACATTATTTTGTTTAATTTATCAATTAAATCTTTAACAGTATGTGCAGTTATTTTTCTAAATAAAATAGAATAAGGATTATTTATTCTAATTAATTTATTTGTATCTGTATCATAAATACAAATACTCGGTATATAATTACTATTATCTGCAAATGACAAACTCGTAACACTACCAATATTCCATATAGTGTTTTGTGTGGTGTCTAATTTTTCTGCTGTATGTAAATGTCCGTTTATTGTGAAATTAAAATATTCTGCAAGATATTCAGGATTAACGCCAAAATCCATAATATAATCAGCCCTTAAATGACTACCCATAATATCTATATGTGACAATAACACTTTATTTTTTAAACTTCTTAACAATTCATTTGTTATCTCGTCAACTTTCATGTAAGGTAATACTGATATAGTATCATTTATAACTTGTGGACTATCATATACAGTTATAAAAGGAAAATTCTTTAACATTGCTGTTGAATAAAAATTTCTATTTACATCTAATATTTCATGATTTCCTAGTATATGTATTTCTGGTACACCCTTAGAATATTTATAAGCATCAGATATTGCACTTAATTCTTCGGCTCTTACAGTATGACTATCAAACAAGTCACCACAATTACATATTAAATCTACATTTTCTTTTTCAAATACATCATACATCCACTTAAAAGTATCAATAATCATTTGTAATCTAACTGAATACTTGCTATCTAATGAATGATTAGATAAAATACTGCTTGCTATGCAAGCATGAACATCTGAATAAATACCTAATTTCAAATAAATCACCTCAATAGTATTATAGCATAATATTATAAAAAATCAAGTTTTTGGTGCTTTTAATTTTTTCATACGTTCCGACATTTGTTTTTTCTGTTCATCAGTAAGATTTCTTGTCATTTTAACAGGTTTTCTAAAAGAAATTGCAAATTTAGGTATTTTAAATACAGCACTTATAACTCTATTATCTTCTTTTTCTTCTTTTATTAATTCATATTTAAGCCTTTTAAATTTATTTATATAATTAGACATATTTGTTTCAACATAATAATATTCATTATCTGTTTCATCTATCCAAATATGCGTTTCTTTTTCTTCTTTTGAAAATTTCGTCATAAAATACCCTCTAATCTATTTATCGCATATTCACATTGTTTATCAGATAATTCACTACCTATACAACTCAACCCTAATTTTTTACAAGCAACTGCTGTAGTACCAGTTCCCATAAAACTATCATACACTACATCATTAATATTTGTTGAATACATACTTAATAATTTTTCACATAATTCTGTCGAATATGTAGCTTTATTTAAACTACATGAACCATCATTATTTTTAGCTTCAACAAAATTGTATATATTCTCATAATACGCTTGTCCTGTTTTACTATAACTTTTAACTTTCTTATTCATATTATATGTACTGTATTCTGTCTTTCTACATATGACAAAAACAAATTCTGTTATTCTTGTCAATTTATTTTTACTAACATTATTAGGTAATGCGGATTTCTTTTTCCAAATAATACAATCTGCAATCATAAAATCAGTGTTACGAACAATATCACTCATAACTAACCATAACAAACTGGGATTTTCATTACCGTATGATATGTTGTATAATATAACACCGTCTTTTGATAACACTTTATTATACATATTAAACAAGTCAATAGACCATTTAATATAATCTTCATTAGTCATAGTATCAATATTTAAATCATACCTATTTTCATGATTATCTGTTGCTCTTTTGGTTTTTATATTTCTACTTGTATTATATGGTGGTGACGTTAATATTATATTAACAAATGTATCATCATTTACCATTTTATTCATAGTATCAAAACAATTTTCATTATAAATATGTATCATTGTAAATTATTTAACCTTTCTTTTGCTATTTCACAATATTCACTAGATATTTCAAACCCTATGTAATTTCTTTTATTTAGTAAAGCCATTTTTGCAGTAGTACCAGAACCCATAAATGGGTCTAATACTGTATCACACTCGTTACTCCAAGATATAATCATATCTTGTGCTAAATCCTCTGGAAACACAGCAGGATGTTTTATTTTACCTGTTTTTGTGCTACCAGTGCGATATTCAAATATATTACCCTTTATTTTAGTGTCATGTATTACTTGTTTATCTTTTTGTTTATAAGTATCGCCACCACTATTATAATACCATACTTTACCCCAAGTTTCGGTTCCAGCCCATTTACAAGGCACTTTTATAGGATTAAAAGTTTTTGGCTTACCCTTACTAAATACAAACATATATTCAAACTCTTGTTCATATCTGTTGTGTGTTAATGGTGTGTAATTTAGTTTTCTATAAATCATAGTATCGTGTACATTAAAGCCAATATCTTTAAAATATATAGCTTGTTTGAAACTTGTTAATGTTTCACTACCCTTAATAGTAGCATCACCAACTACCCATATAATTACGCCACCTTGTTTTGTTATTCTATATAGTTCATTTGCTGTTTTTTCAAATTTCCATGTGTACCCATTATATTTTCTTAAATTATCATACGGTGGACTTGTTACTGTTAAATCAACACTATTATCATCTAACAGTTTCATACCCTCTACACAATCCATATTATATATATCATTTAATTTTAACATATATTACTCCTATTTATTATATCATAAATTATATTAAATTATCACTATCAATTAACATTTTTTATTCTACTTTCTGCAATTTCACAATATCTTTTATCTATTTCAAATCCTATATAATTTCTATTTAATTGCTTACAAACAATAGCTGTACTCCCACTACCCATAAATATATCTAACACCGTATCACCTATATATGTATTCATTTTAATTAATCTTTTCGGTATTTCTATTGGAAATGGTGCAGGGTGTCCTATTTCTTTAAGTTTTGTTTCAGGTGTTATATTCCAAATTCCATAGGCACAACTCACAAACTCTTCCTTAGTTAAATCTGTTTTTCCTTTATGTTGTAACTTTTTATTTTCATTTGCAAATATTAGAATATGTTCATAAGGACAAGGATATGAAGGACAACTCGGAGATAGCCAACTACCCCATGATGTTCTTGCGCTTGTTGTATTTTTATTCCATATAATATTAGTTATAATTATATAGCCTATTTCCTTAGTCATAAATTGTATAATATCACTACTCGTTGGAATAGCACCATTTTTACTATCACCGATATTAATACAAATCCTACCACCTATTTTTAATTTAGGTTTTAATAAAGTAAATATTTGTTTGAGCCAATCTATATATTCTGAATGTTCTTTATTATCATTATACAAAGAATACGAATTTTTATTGTATTTATTATTACCTAAATCTACATTGTAGGGTGGACTTGTTATAACAGCATCTATACTATTATCATCTAACATTTGTATTCCATCAATACAATCTACATTATATATTCTATTTAATTTTAACACACTATACACTCCACGCCTATAAATACTTAAAACACATTTAAATATTTTTACTTAATTCTATATGTGTATTTATCACATCTGTTACAATTATATCATAATTAGAGATACAGCTATCTACTGTTCTAACAATTTCATATCTTTTTGGTATTGTAGATGGAATTTTGTTATAACATAAATACTTTATTTCTTCATACAAATCATTACTTTCTTCTTGTGTATGTATTCTACCATCTGTTTTATAACTATGAACTGGTTTTAATAAATAAGATAAATTATAAAATGATTTAAAACAATTTATGACTAAATCATCAAAACAATCACCAAATATATTATAATTTTTATTATAAATTATATTTAATGGTAATGGACTATCCGTAACTATTACATCTACTTCATTCCTAAGTTTATCCATTTTGTAGTATTGATTACCTAATAAATATAATTGATTATTTATAGCTTTGTTATTTTTGTCGTATACCATATCTTTTACAAATTCAGTTACTAATTCAGCATTAATACCATTTATTTTTAATTTACTAAAAATATATGAAGCTGCTGTACTCTTACCCGAACATGGCGCACCAAATAAATTAACTACTAACATAATTAAACCCCCATATTATTTAAACTATTTTCTATTCTATTCTTTGCTATATTGAAATATTTTTCATCTAATTCTATTCCAATAAACTTTCTATTTGTATTTATACAAGCTACACCTGTTGAACCACTCCCCATACAATTATCTAATACTAATTCATTTTCATTTGTATATGTTTTTATTAGATACTCTAATAATTCTGTTGATTTTTGTGTAGGGTGAACTGCTTTACTCGGATGTGGTTTTTGTATAGATATAATACTTGTTGGATATTTATTTGTTGTGTTTACAGTCTCTAACGGTCTAAAATACCCATAATTATTATTTACATTATCTTTTGTTTTGTATTTACTTCCTTTTGTATGTGATGGTAGCCCTTGTGTAAATTGTGGATTATAAGTAGGTGATTTTTTATAAAATACTGCAATAATCTCATGCTGTCTTAATGGCATACGTTTAGCATTTAAAAACCCACTTGTTAATTGCTTATCCCATATTAAATCATATCTAAATAATTTTCTATTACTATTTACTAAATCAACAAAAAAAGTACCTTGACTAAACAAAAGTATTGCACCATTGTCTTTAATTATTCTTTCATATTGTAACCATAATTTATCAAAAGGTATAATAACATCTTTTTTATTTTGTGTTACTCCATAAGGCAAATCACATAAAATCATATCTATTGATTTATCCGATATATCTTGCATTACTTCAAGACAATCTCCAAGATAAATTTCTATATTTTCATTTAATTTCATTTAATGTACTTATTATTCTTTCCTTTGCAATATTAAAATATTTTTCTTCAATTTCTATTCCTATAAATCTTCTATTTGTATTTATACAGGCTATACCTGTACTACCAGAACCCATGCAATTATCTAAAACAATACTTTCATCATTTGTATATGTTAATATTAAATACTCTAATAAATCTACGGGTTTTTGTGTGGGATGATATTTATTTTTACCTTTTACTGTATTAAATTTTATGCAAACATATGGGTATCTTAATGATGTGTCTCTATCTTTATGTAAATATTTTCCATTTTTATGATTTTGTTTAAATAAATCAGTAGTTGGACTTTCATTAGGTATTTTATATAATACAGATTTTGTAAATTGCGGATTAAATACCATTTTAGGTTTTCCTGTAATTTCTCTTGCATATGCTTTTGAAAAAACAGATATTATTTCAATATTATTTAATGGCTGATAATTTGCTTGCATAAAATTAGATTTTGTATCTTTAATCCAAATCCAATCATATTTATACATATCTAAATTTGATAATCTCAATTTACTTGAAAAAGGCTCTTTTCCAAATAAGCAAACTGCACCATTTTCTTTAACTATTCTTTCATATTGTAACCATAATTTATCAAAAGATATTATATTATCCCATTTACATTTTGTTGTGCCATACGGCAAATCGCATAATATTAAATCAATAGACTTATCGGGAATATCTTTCATCACTTCAAGACAATCACCTTGATATATTTCTATATTATCATTTAACTTCATTTAAAGATTTCTCCAATCTCTCTTTTGCTATATTGAAATATTTTTCTTCTATTTCTATTCCAACAAATTTTCTATTAGTATTAATACAGGCTACGCCTGTACTTCCACTTCCCATACAGTTATCTAACACTAAATCATTTTCATCAGAATAAGTTTTTATTAAATATTCTAATAATTCAATTGGTTTTTGTGTAGGATGTATATATTTTTTAGGATTATCAAAATAAATTACATTTGTTGGATAGTTAGTATATTTTTGTACATAATTACTATCTGCTAAAAGAGAGTTATTTTTACTTAAATTATTTGTATCTTGTGATATTAACCCTTGTCTGTTTGGTGTGTTTTTCTTTTTCTTATTAATAATCTGTAAACCTTGTGGATTATATGTCATAGAATTTTGCTTACCACCTGCAGAGGCATTAGCAAATGAAAATATCATAATATCTTCATATTTGTTCATAGGTCTATAATTAGCATTAGCAAACCCTGTTGTTTTTGACTTTATCCATTTCAAATCATATTTATATAAATCAATCATTAACATTCTAATCATAGAACTAAACGGCTCATTACCATGTAAAATAATAACACCATTGTTTTTTATTATACGTCTATATTGAATACACAAGTCCTCATAATTAAGATTATCCCATTTAGCTCGTGTTTTATCTGTTAATTTACCATAAGGCAAATCACACAGTATTAAGTCAATAGATTTATCAGGTATATTTTTTACTAATTCTAAACAATCACCAAGATACATTTCCACATTTTCATTTAGTTTCATACAATCACCACATTAAATATAATAACACAAATAATAAGAAAAGTCAATATTATAACAAAAATAAGACAGAAGATTTTACCCTTCTGTCTTATTTAACTTTTTAATATTACTCAATAACAAACTTTATTTCGTTCTCTTTACAATAACTTATAACATAACTGTTATTAGTATGAACAATTACATTTTCACTATTGTAAAAAACGTCTTTCCCCATTCTTGTAACAGAATCAGGTATTGTTATGTCTGTCATGACAGAACACCAACTAAAAGCAAAATTATCTATTTCTATCACAGAGTTAGGTATTGTTATACTTTCTAAACTCTTACACTCTGAAAATGCACAGATTCCTATTTTTGTAACAGATTCAGGTATTGTTATATTTTTTAAACTTTTGCAATAATCAAAAGTTTTATCATTAATACAATTTATGTTATTAGAAAGTACAACACTTGTTAAATTTTTACAAGATGCAAAAGCATATTCTCCTATTTCAACAACTGTATCAGGTATTACAATATCTGTTAAACCATAACAATATTGAAAAGCATATTTTCCTATTCTTATAACAGATTTAGGTATAGTTACATTTTGTAATTCACTACAACCATTAAAAGTATTGTCTTTTATATCTGTTACATTCGGTATTTGTATGAACCTAAGACTATCACAACAAGAAAATACAGCTTCACCCATTTTTTTAACAGAGTTAGGTATTATCACACTCGTTAAATTATGACAACAAGAAAATGCTTCAGATTCTATTTCTTTAACTGAATCAGATATTATTACATTTTGCAAATCAAAACTTCCGAAAAAAGCACACTGTTCTATACTTTTTACAGTATCAGAAATAATCAAATTTACAGCACCACTATTTTTGTATGAAGCGTCTCTACCTACTATTTTTACACCGTCTGGTATAATAACATTAGACTTACTTGTACTGTAACCCATATATCCCTTAATCCATGTTAATATACCATTTTCAATTTTAAAATCGGTATCAACTGCAAAATTTTCCATAACACTACTTGACATAAACAACACCATCCCATTTACGATTACAATAATGCTTTTCAAGATGATAAACATTATTATACGCCTTTTTTATCGCCATTTTGTACCAAAGGTACTTTATGTGATTAATTCCAATGTAGGCGCTCCCGTCCAATTCGATTTCGTTCATGGTATTCTCATTTGTGAACAGTATATGCGAAGTGGTAACATTACCCTCAAAAAAGGGTATACGCATACCGTTACAATAGTCAATACCAAGGACATTACAATACACTTTTTCAAACATAATAAAATCTCCCTTTCTTTTATTGTGATTATATTATACCACATTTTGAGGGATTTGTCAAGTTTTTTGGAAAAAACTTTTAATTTAAAAATAAGGCAAGGTATTAATACCTTGCCTTACTAATATTATTTCAATCTTTTGCCGTTATATGCTAATGCTCTATACTGTACCCTACTATGAATTGTATATCTATCATCCAAGCATTTATTCAAGCAATCAATATCAACAACTTCTGGCTGTGATACTTCAGTGCTTTCAAAATAATTTAATGGTATTGTAAACATAAAACTATTTTTACTGCTGTGAAATTTCAATTCATCTTCTACAATTTCAACACCATTATATGATTCGATAAATCTATATTTTACATATTTTACATTATTAATGTCAATAGTAGTAATCTTATCTATATCATCAGAATTATAGTCAGTTTCATAATAAGATACTTTTGCTCTAAAATCTCTATTACCACTTTTCAATGAATCGTTACTTACCGTAATACTTTCTCCGTAGAAAAATGAGCGTTGCATAAATATAGCAGCCAATCTCTCAGATTCACCTAATGACAGATTATAAAGAATATAATTGTGTTCAGTATTACCACCAAAATATCCATTTATGGTATCATATTGCTTAACACCATATTGTTTTGCTAAATCAAGTAACATTTTGTTTCTATTTTTGTTACCAGACTTTAATTCAACACCTAAAGGATTTTCACCTGTAATAATAGTAAAACTCTTTATTGTACCTTTATAGTCACCATAAATTGCTCTTCTAATTCTTGTAGCATCTTCATTAATTCTAATCATAATCACTACTCCTTTGTATTATATATTGTATAACAATTCAGTAAATAAAACATACAATCTATAAAAAATCGTATAATTTTAATTGTAATGTTTCCACAACTGAATTATGTGTGTTACATAACCAATTTTACAATCATTTGTATTTTTCCTTTTACAAAATATTATTGACAACTGCTATAACATCAGAAATAATATCCTTAGAAATATCAAAATCTATGTTTAAAAGGCGTAAACACTCCATCACATACACTACTTCTTTTCTTACACATTCTCCTGTAATGTCTTTTTTATCATGTCTAATATTGTCTATTGTCATTTTTGCTATAAACAAAGAGATAATTAATGTTTTTAATTCATCAATATCTTTTTTACTTGCACTTTCACCCATAATAAATTCTCCTTTCTATATAAACTTGTAATTGTACATTGTGATTATATTATACCATATAAAATCTGTTTTGTCAAGTCTTTTTTAAATAAATTATTCTAAATTATACTGCTCACACAAACTTAATATTTCTTTATATGACATTCCCCGCATAAAATTAACCGAGTAATCTATATCTTTATTTAAACACAATAATGTATATACACCTAATAGCTTTATCTTTTTACCTAACTTTGTATTCTTTTTATTTTGTTCTGCTACCATTGTAGCATATAATGATGTTAATGCCATATTTACATAATCACACATATCAGCATATTTAGAAGATAATATATCTATACATTTTAATACATCACTTTCAATATTTGTTTTAGTTAAATTATATATACATAAAAAATCTGTATATATGTATGAAACAGAATATTTAACAGATATATTTTTTAACATCTTAAAATAAAATCTGTCTGTTAATGCCAATCTATTACCAGACTTATTTATTAAGTACACGCACCAATTAT
>Ga0247608_10005421_pt1 | contig 13802 bp, 10 predicted proteins | sample 176DNAGHGlowgp2_FD_193490 | JGI IMG/M metagenome (GOLD analysis project Ga0247608, IMG submission 193490) | Sheep rumen microbial communities from Palmerston North, Manawatu-Wanganui, New Zealand - 1766 DNA GHGlow gp2 | ecosystem: Host-associated > Mammals > Digestive system > Stomach > Rumen ...
CCAGGCCCTGACCCTGATGGTAACGGAAATGGAACTGAGCCGCTGGATCTTCTTCATCATGATCAACTGCCTGCTGCTGTTTTTGGGCTGTATTCTGGAAACGGTATCCATCATCTTCATCACGGTGCCGATCCTGTATCCTATTATTTTGCAGCTGGGCTTTGATCCCATCTGGTTCAACGTCATTTTACAGATAAACATGGAAATGGCGCTGATCACCCCGCCGGTAGGCATGAACCTGTTCGTCATCCAGGGGGTAAGCCCCGACAGCAAGATGACGCAGATCGTAAAAGGCGTGATGCCTTACGCGCTGGTCATGGCCGTGGAGATGCTGATCCTTTGCTTCGCGCCGGGACTGGCGACCTGGCTGCCAAGTATTGTAAGGTAATGTTTTCGGTTGACACTGCAAAACAAAACGAATATAATAGTAAAGTCATAATGGAGGATGCTCTCATAGGCATCCTCATTCTTTTGAGAAAGTTGTATTAAGGAAACAGCCGTCCTTAGGAAGTAAAAGTTACGGGAAGCAGGAGAGGAACGAGCAGAATGATCAGAAACGATATTCGGAACATTGCGATCATCGCACATGTCGATCATGGCAAAACCACGCTGGTGGATGCCATGCTGAAACAGAGCCATATTTTCCGCGAGAACGAAAAGGTTGCGGAACGCGTCATGGACTCCAACGATCTGGAGCGGGAACGCGGCATCACCATCTTATCCAAAAACACATCCGTTATGCACAACGGAACCAAGATCAATATTCTGGATACGCCCGGCCATGCGGATTTCGGCGGGGAAGTGGAACGCGTCCTCACCATGGTGGACGGCGTGCTGCTGCTGGTAGACGCCTATGAAGGCCCCATGCCCCAGACGAAGTATGTGCTTCGCAAGGCATTGGAAAAACATCTGAAACCTATTGTAGTCATCAATAAAATTGACCGCCCGGACCAGCGCGCCACGGAAGTAGTGGATGAAGTGCTGGACTTGTTCATTGAACTGGAGGCGGATGACGAACAGCTGGAGTTCCCGGTGGTGTATGCGTCGGCCCGCTCCGGCTTTGCCAAACTGTCCATGGATGACGAGAGCGACAATCTGGAACCGCTGTTCCAGGTTATTCTGGATACCATTCCCGCCCCGGACGTGGAAACAGACAAGCCGCTGCAGATGCTGGCCAACACCCTGGACTACGATTCCTATGTAGGCCGTATCGTAGTCGGCCGCGTGGTTCGCGGATCCATTAAGAACGGACAGCAGATCGCGCTCATGCACGAAGATAAAATTAATATTGAAAAAATTGGCCGCCTGTACACCTATCAGGGACTGAAACGCACAGAGGTTCCCGAAGTGCAGGCCGGCGATATTGTGGCGCTGATTGGCCTGAGCAAGGTAGAGATTGGCGATACCATTGCGGATCCGGAACAGCCGGAAGCCCTGGCAGGCATTAAAATTGACGAGCCCACCCTGTCCATGGAATTCCTGGTCAATGACAGTCCCTTTGCCGGTAAGGAAGGGGAGTTTGTTACCAGCCGTCACCTGCGCGACCGCCTGATGAAAGAAATCCAGACCAATGTGGCGCTGCGGGTGGAAGAAACGGAAAACACCGATACCTTTGTAGTAAAAGGCCGGGGCGAGCTGCATCTGTCCGTTTTAATTGAAACCATGCGCCGGGAAGGCTTTGAGCTGCAGGTTGGCAAACCCAAGGTCATTCTGCGCAAGGATAAAGACGGCCACACCATGGAACCCATGGAAGCTCTGACCATTGACGTGCCCCAGGACTTTATGGGCGTGGTGATGGAAGAACTGGGAACCCGTAAGGCCGAGCTGGTGAATATGCACGAGATGGCCGGCTACATGCGCCTGGAGTTCAAGATCCCGGCACGGGGGCTCATCGGCTTCCGCAACCAGTTCCTCACCTCTACCAAAGGCAACGGCGTCATGAACCATGTGTATGCAGGTTATGATTATTATAAAGGCCCCATCCCCGGACGTACCCGCGGCAGCCTGGTAGCCTTTGAAAACGGCGAGACCTGCGCTTATGGTATCGGCAACTGCCAGGAACGGGGCACCATGTACATTGTGCCGGGTCAGGACGTATACCAGGGCGAGATCATCGGGGAAAATGCCCGTGAAGATGATATGGACGTAAATCCCTGCAAGAAGAAACACGTATCCAACATGCGCGCTTCCGGCAGCGACGACGCCATCCGCCTGATTCCGCCGGTATTCTTCTCGCTGGAGCAGGCGCTGGAACATATCAACGACGACGAACTGGTAGAAGTAACACCGAAGAATATCCGTATGCGCAAACGCGTGCTTGACCGTGTGGAACGGGGACGTATGCGCGGGCGCGCCAAAAACGCGGCTGTTGAAAAATAAGAAAAAAAGCAAAAAAAGAGTTGTGTCTTTTCTGTGAATCTGATAAAATATATAAAGGAATTTCTCAAAGGTGCAGAAGGAGCTTTTTTCCTTCAGGTCACTTGAATTTAGTACCGAAGACATTTCGGCATGTGATAGTAAAATTGCATGGGATGGAGGCATTTCAATATGAGTTTAAAAAGTTCCGCAATGAAATTCTTTAGTAATGAGGAACCTGTTGATACCTACACCGGTCCGTATGTTGTCCGTCCCGGACAGTTGGACATCCTGGTCCGGACTCCCCGTTCTTATGAAGATGCAGTTGCGTATGCGGATAAACTGATCGACGGCTGCGCTGTTATGCTTGATTTCACTGCAGTGGATAAAGCAACGCGCATTCGTATTTTTGATTACATGTGCGGCGTAAGCTACATTGTGAATGCCAGCATCTCGAAAGTCAGCGAATCCATTCTTATGTATGCGCCTTCCCATGTGGATGTAGATAAACAGGCCCCGAGGAAAACTTCCTGGCTGGGCCGGTAAGTTTTGGTGATAATGTGAGATAAATAATTACGGCTGTCGATTGACAGCCGTTTTTTTCAGGGTAAAACAAGGAGGAACAATTATGTCGCATCGAGTGATCCAGGTTGAAGAACGCGTTCCGCTTCTTATGAACATTCCGCTGAGCCTGCAGCATTTGTTTGCCATGTTTGGCGCAACGGTTCTGGTTCCGTTTTTGTTCAAGTTAAATCCCAACACCTGCCTTTTCATGAATGGCGTAGGGACGCTGCTGTACATCTTTTTAACAAAAGGGAAGATCCCCTCTTATCTGGGTTCCAGCTTCGCCTTTATTTCGCCGGTGCTCCTGATCCTGGCTGGGCATCCTTACACGGACGCCCAGTCTGGTTTCATCGTTTTCGGCCTGCTGTTCATCCTGTTTTCCTTCATTGTTAAAATGCTGGGAACCAAATGGATCGACTTCATCTTCCCGCCGGCGGCGATGGGGGCCATCATTGCCATCATCGGCCTGGAGCTGGCGCCCACGGCTGCTTCCATGGCAGGCCTTGTAGGGGATAAAATTGATATACACAATGTAATGGTCTCTGTTTTTACACTGACAGTCACGGTCATCGGCTCTGTTGCGTTTAAGGGCTTTATGGCCATCATCCCGATCCTGTTTGGCGTGGTCTGCGGCTATTTGTTCGCGTTTTTCCTTGGCATGGTGGATATGACGCCGGTCATTAACGCGCCCTGGTTTGCCGTGCCCCAGTTTTCCGCCCCCACCTTCAGCATGGACGCCATTGCCATTATCGCCCCGGCGGCGCTGGTGGTGCTGACAGAACATATCGGCCACCTGATGGTTACGGGCAACATTGTGGGCCGCGACCTGATGAAAGAACCGGGGCTGGACCGTTCCCTGTTTGCGGATGGCTGCTCCAACGTACTCTCCGGTTTATTTGGGGCAACGCCCAATACCACCTACGGTGAAAATATCGGCGTTATGGCAATCACCAAGGTGTACAGCGTCTGGGTCATCGGCGGCGCGGCGGTATTTGCAATTCTTCTGTCCTTTATCGGAAAACTGAGCCAGCTGATCCACGGGATCCCGGGCCCGGTCATGGGCGGCGTATGCATGCTGCTGTTCGGCGTGATCGCGGCCTCCGGCCTGCGGCTGTTAGTGGAGCAGAAGGTGGATTACAGTAAGTCCCGCAACCTGACCATGACGGCCGTTGTTCTGATCGTGGGCCTGTCCGGCGCCAAGCTGACCTTTGGCACCATCACGGTGCAGGGCATGGTGCTGGCCACGCTGGTAGCCATCGTCTTAAGCCTGCTGTTCCATCTGTTCGAGCATCTGGGCCTGATGAAAGATGACTGAGGGAATAACTGTTTTCATTGCGTCCCTTAGAAAAAAAGAAGAATACAAAAAAACAAACGGGCTGGGGACGGGTTTTGTGAGTCTTTACGGGTATCCTGCTGCGACTGGTGGCGGGATACTTTTTTTATTGAATGAAATGATGTTTCCTGACAGGGAAGAATTGTATGCGATTTGTAGCCAATAATTGCCATTGTGGCAGGCAAAAATACTTGTCAGACGATTATATCATAAAGTATAATAAAGTGTCAGAGAAGATGAAATAATTGTGGAAATAATTTACTTCAGCTTAATTTGAACAACGGATTTGCTGTATTCAGCAATCCGTATGAACAATTATTCCAGTACCAATACCTGCGACATTCTTATTCTTCGGAAAGGGGGCTGTTCATATGGAGACGAAAGGTATTCTCAGTTTTTTTGTCAATCGAAACCTGCTTGATGCCATTCCTGAATTCCTGGAACATTCTTCTTATGACGAACTGATTGAAATCAATCTGGTTAACGACAGTTACCGGTTTATCTACAATATTGAAGAGAAGTACTTTTCTCCCGTAACCGAAGGTGCGTATCGCAGCTTTTATGAAGAGGCTGCCAAATATCTGGTGCACCCGGAGGACAGTGTCCGTTATGCAGAAATCATGGATCCCGGCACATTACGGGACCGGCTGGAAAAGTCGGAACCGCCGGGAACCCTGGAGTTCCAGTTCAGGGCAAAGAACTTGGAAGACCAGTGGAAATGGGTGGATTCTATTATAGTTAGCGGCGCCGTTTTCGGCCTGCCGGATGGTGTTCTTCACTGTTATATTTTTGATATTCAGCATATCAAGGACCGGGAATCGGGCAAAACAAAGGTCGACCGGGGAAAGAAGGTTGTGCTGGATTCCCTGACAGGCCTTCCGACAAATCGTGATTTCTTTAACGCTGCAGAAAAGCTGTTGAAGGAAACTACTGTCGACTGGATGATGATCGTCATCGACCTGGAACAGTTTAAGCTCTTTAACGAATGGTATGGGTTTGAAACCGGGAACAAGGTGCTGGCCCGGATTGGGGCGGGGCTTTCCAAAGACGCTGAACATTGTAACGGCCTTGCGGGGTATCTGGGGAACGACGACTTTTGCCTGATGATCCCTGTAGGGAAACTGCACCCCGAAATACTGTTTAAGCATATACGTAACGTGTTGGACCGATATGGAGCTTCTTTCAGCTTCCTGCCGGCTCTTGGCGTAGCCTGTTCCAAGAGCGATGACTCTGTGATGCGCCTGCATGATAAGGCAGAGATGGCCATTGCCAATGCGAAAGGCAACTTCAAAAACCGCATCTGGTATTTTGATGAAGCCATGTATAATAAGCTGGAGAACGATTATAAAACCCTTGCGGCTTTCCAGAACGCGCTGGGAAACGGAGAGATTACCTTTTTCCTGCAGCCTCAGTGCGATGCGGAAACCGGGAAGATCGTGGGCGCGGAAGCGCTGGCCAGATGGATCCGTAAAGACGGTTCCATGGTCATGCCGGGTGATTTTGTCCCGGCGCTGGAAAATTACGGGTTCATTCCTGACCTGGATAAATTCATCTGGGACGAAGTGGCAAAATGGTGTAAGGGCTGTATAGACAAAGAATATCCGTTGCTGCCTGTTTCGGTGAACGTATCCGCCATTGATATTTTCACCTTTGACGTTCCGCAATACTTTGCGTCTCTGGTGAGGCAGTACCGCATTCCCAAACACGCGTTAAAAATTGAAATTACGGAATCTGCCTGCGGGGAAGATTCTGATAGTGTCAGGGCGGCGGTCCATGCGTTGAGGAGCAATGGCTTTGTCGTCTTGATGGATGATTTCGGCAGCGGCTATTCTTCGCTGAATATGCTTCATGAGCTGAACATTGACGTCATCAAGATGGACGCACGGTTCCTGCGCTTTGACAATACCGTACTGGAAAAAGGCCTGCATATCCTGGAATCTGTGGTATATATGGCTAAGAGCATGGGCCTTCCCATTATTGTGGAAGGGGTGGAGACCCGGGAGCAGAAAGAATATCTCATGAGCCTGGGCTGCCAGTACATCCAGGGCTTTTATTATTACCGGCCGATGCCCGTCACAGAGTTTGAAGCGCTGATACAAGACAGGCATAATGTAGATTTGGGCGGATTCCGGGCGAAAGCCAATGAAGAGTTCCGTATGCGCGAATTCCTGAACGATACGGTATACAGTGACGCTATGCTGAATAATATCCTGGGGCCTGCCGCTATTTATGAATGGCATGGGGAGGATGTTGATATTGTCCGCTTTAACCAGAAATTTTATGAAACGGTGGATGTAGAGGATTTTCACCAGCGGCTTAACGCGATCCAGCGTTTTATGCCGCCTGAAGACGCCGCCGCCCTGTTCCGGGCTTTGCGAAAAGCAGTGGGAGACCGGATGAACGGCGCCAGTGAAGTGATGACATTCAGCCGGCTTGACGGGAGTTTTGTGAAATTCCTGATCCACTTCTATTTGCTGGAAGATACGAAGGAAGTGAAACGGTTTTATGGTTCCGCCAGGGATGTGACGGAGATTTCGGATCTGAGCAACCATATGAAGCTGCTGTCCAAATATTTGTCGGATTGCGTGATCTTGTTGATATACAGGCATGGCAGGGTATCGTTCCAGGTGGCTGCCCAGGGCCTGGAAAAAGAGATGGGGCTTACCCGTGAAAAAATGGAAGCAGAATTGAACTCCGGCAGGTTCTTCTACCGCATTGGCAAGGATGATCGGGACAGGATTACCGCAGAGATTAAACGTTCCATTGAAAACAGGCAAAACTATTCCGCCCAGTTTGACATGGCCGGAGCGGAAGGAAAAATCTTGTCACTGTACCTGAAATCGGATTTTGTGGATGAACAGACCAGTGATGTGAAGAGCATTATATCCATTGAGTGCAGGCAGGAATAGATTGCATACAGAAAAGGCGCTCCGGCAAAGGCCGGGCGCCTTACTTTTATAGGGAAATATGATGAAGCAGGTTTGCGCGATTGGTGGAACGGCACATAAAACATACCGGCAGGCGCGCAGATGAAAAAAGGGAGTTTCTTTAATGTTTCTTAGGGGTGAGAGGGGGAACTCCATTCACTGTCCTTCAATGTTTTGGACGCGTTTTTCAGAGCCTGCAGCAGTTCAGCTGAACCGGCAGTCTTTCCTTCGCATAATTTCTGCAGTTCCATAAAGGTTTTGCATTCACTGCCCCAAAGGTAACGGCCGTCTTTGTCGTAACAGGCCAGCACCAGATTCTGCTTGGCACGCTGGGGCGTTTTCCCGTTGTCGTCGGTGACCGTTACATAGACGTCGTCGGGAAAGTCCATTACATACATTATGATATTGTCTTCATCGGCTTCTTCCATAAAACCAAGCTGCGGAAATTCATTGGCAAGATCTAACATGATAACACTCTCCTGATAGTAAAGTTTAAGGAATCACTGCTTCATTCGACCGCACCGGCAATCGTACAAACTCATTTAATCAGTACTTTCTTAAATTTATTTTACCACGAATCGAAATCGTTGTATAATATTTTATAATGAAAAAGGGGGAGGGATTTTTCTGAGAGAGAAAACAAAGGAAAAGGAAAGTACGATCCGCCCCGGAATGCAGGTGGAGTTTATCTGTCCCAGGTGTGGGTATCATCTGGCCTGGGCCTTGCCGGAAATGGAGATGAAATGCCCGAAGTGTGAAAGCTGGGTCAGCGGAAAGAACCGGAAGAAGCCGGAACTGGACCTGATGCTGCCGCTGGATGACGATCAGCTGACGCTGTTCTGACCGGCCCGGGTAATGTGCTGCCATTGGCGCTGCAGTTTCATTTCATTCTGTTGCTGTTTTCAAAATATCATTACAATATAATAAAGAATCAAAGGAGAATTAACTATGAAGATTTTTATGGATACGGCCAATGTGGAAGAAATTCGTGAATTTGCGGATATGGGAATCGTGTACGGCGTGACGACCAATCCGTCCCTGGTTGCAAAATCCGGACGCACACAGGCAGAAGTTATTCCGGAGATCTGCGCCCTGATTCCCGGGCCGGTGAGTGCGGAAGTGATCAGCCAGGATTGTGAAGGCATGGTAAAAGAGGCGCGGGAACTGGTTAAGATTGCCGATAATGTGGTTGTTAAAATTCCCTGCATCACGGAAGGGCTGAAAGCGGTCAAGATCCTGGCGGCGGAAGGGATCCGTACCAATGTGACGCTGGTGTTCAGCCTGGGGCAGGCGCTGCTGGCGGCACGGGCCGGCGCTTCCTATGTAAGCCCCTTTATCGGTCGTCTGGACGATATCGGGGAAGACGGATGCAAACTGGTAGAAGATATGGTGAAAGTGTTCCGCAATTATCAGTTTAAGACAGAGATCATCGCGGCCAGCGTCCGCAACATGGAACATGTTGACAGGGTTATGCTGGCAGGGGCCGATATTGCGACGATTCCCACCAAAGTGCTGCGGGAACTGATCAAACATGAACTGACAGATAAAGGGCTGGCTAAATTTATGGAAGATTACCAGAACAGCCTGAAGTAACAGGAGAAGAGAAATCAGATGAAAGGAATTTCGTTATCTAACATACCGTCCCGTATTGCCGCGCTGCTGGCAGGCTTCGGCATTGCGGGCGGGCTTTTTTCTGCCGGTCAGGCAGAAGCAGGCTTCCGCAAGGTACCTGAATCCTATCAGGAGGTAAAGGCGCAGATTGTCCAAAGCGGCCCGACGCTTCTGTTTTCCGACAGTCCGGAAATGGTTTATGAAAATGGGATCTTATACAGGGATGTCATACAGGGAGAAGGACGGGTATTCTTCCATCATACCAATGAGATGGAAAATACCCGCAAGCTGTCCGTGCTGATGCGCCCGGTGGAAAGGATAGCGACTGTGACCTGGGGCTGCCGGGGCATCGGCGATCCGGATAAGTTATATTATATTTCTGCGCGAAAAGGGCAGACGCGGTATTTTACGGAGTATAAGGAGCTTGAAAAGAAAGCGCGTAAGGAAGCGTTGAAGGAAACGCGGAAAAAGAAAGCAAAAGTGAATCCTAAGAAGAAACCACTGACGGATTACAGCTTTTACGGAAAGGTCGCCGATCTGCCGACGTCCACGCTGGCCAGAGGAGAATTTTTTGAGGTCCTGTCGCAGGAACGGAACATGAGCCATGCAGGCGTCCGGCTAAAACCGAAACAGCTTTTGACGGGCCTGTTTGATTTTTATGCCAGCCAGCCGGTTGAGATCATTGTAATGATGAGCGACACGGCGGAGGATATTGAACATTTTTCAAAAACGGCAAAACAGCTTCCGATGGATGAGCATCCGCTGCGGGGCACATACGAAAAGTCGGATCTGACATATATAATCAAAGAACCGGTCCAGATGAAATGGTATCAGCAGAAGGCGCTGTGCATGGCCAGTTCGGACGATGGCACATTCCTCCGCGGCGTTGACAAAATGACCGGGAAAGAAACCGAAAACCACGGAAATTATGGCGTCGTATACCATGTACAGTTCAGCGCAGCCGGGGAACATCCCGTGAATCTGGGGATCAATCCCTGGGGAGGGGAGTTCTGTGGAGCCGGCCTTCTTCTTTACGGCGGAAAAGCAGAATTAACGCGCATTCCGCATAACGACGAGTTTTTTGGCAGAGGAGATGAGATTGACGACATTTTTGAGATCGATCCAGACCATAAAAAAGTGGAAGCAGAGTTTGTCTGGTCGCCTCCAGGCGCTTCCAATCTGCCTGTCCGAGTATTTTGGAGCATAAACAGACTCAAAAATAGTAAGAAGTATTAATTATTTTTTCTTCAAAATAAGAATGCCCCTTTACAAAGCAAAAAAATATGTTAAACTTAAAGCAGACAGAGAAATGAAAAAGTTTGGTTACGCTTTCTTTTTAACAATTTTTTAAAACCACTCTTTTTAGTAATTTGTATTGATTGGAGGTACAGCTTTGCAGAAGAGGAATACAATCCAGCGGCAGCTGGTCATTTCGGCAGTGCGCTCGTTAAGCAACCATCCTACGGCGGAAGAAGTATACAATCGAATTGTGTTGGACTATCCCGATATCAGCAAGGGGACGGTGTACCGTAACCTGAATTCCCTGGTTGACAGCGGGCTTCTTCACCGCGTTTCCGTCCCCAGTTCGGCGGACCGGTACGATCATATGCTGACCAAGCATTATCATGTGCAATGCGTGAAATGTCATAAGTTTATGAATGTGGACGACTTGGATTATTTCCAGGATTTAGATGATAAAATTGCGCAGATGACCGGGTTCCGCATGGAGAATCACAATATCGTATTCCAGGGCGTGTGCCCTGAATGCCAGATAGAAGAACTGGAAGCGAAAAAGCGGCAGGTAGAACTGGCAAAAGCCGAAGGCAGGAAACCGGACCGGCTGAATATAAAATTATAAATGAAGTTGCAGTATTTAGGTTTACAAATAAAAATAAGTACGCTATGATTAAGTTGCAGATATTTTTCTGCAACTTTTTTCTATAAATAACTTATTAAATGAAACGGAAAAACAGGATGCTGGAATCGACTAAAGATAGAAATAAAGATAAAAATAATAAAAAGAATAAACGCGTTTTGCGCAAACCGCAGATGGAGTTTCCTGTACAGAAGGGACAGGAAATGGAAATTGAGATCACCGGACTGGGGAGCAGCGGGGAAGGCGTAGGCCGTTATAAAGATATCGCCGTTTTTGTTCCCGGCGCGCTGCCCGGAGAAACCGTAAAAGTTTCTGCTGATTTTGTAAAGAAGAGTTTTGTGAATGGAAAGCTGTTGGAAATTGTAAGAGAATCGCCGGACCGGGTGGCTCCGGTCTGCCCGGTATATAAAGCGTGCGGCGGCTGCCAGCTGCAGCATATTTCCTATGAGGCGGAGCTGGCAGAGAAGAGAAAACAGGTAGAAGCGGCCCTGGAACGAATTGGACATCTTTATGACATCAAAGTTATGCCGACAATCGGTTCCGATTCGCCGTTGCACTACCGGAACAAAATGCAGTTCCCGGTTGCCGGTAAAACGGGGAAACTGCAGATTGGCTGCTTTGCTCTTAACACGCACCGCGTCATTGACGTGGATGACTGCTGTATCCAGAAACAGAAGAACAACGAAATTGCTGCTGTAGTCCGCCAGTGGATGAATCTGTACCGGATCGCGCCGTATGATGAAGACAACCGCACCGGAATCGTACGCCATGTAATGGGACGGGTAGGCGTTCATACGGGGGAGATCATGGTCTGCCTGGTGACCGCGCAGGATACCGTGCCGCACATGAAAGAGCTGGTGAAAATGCTGAAAGCCGCTGTTCCCGGCGTAAAAAGCGTGGTGCAGAATGTGAATAAGCGAAGCACCAACGTCATTTTGGGAGAAAAAACAAAACTGATTGCAGGGAATCCGACCATTAAGGATAAGATCGGTCCGCTGAAGTTTAATATTTCCGCCCAGTCATTTTTCCAGGTGAACAGCGAGCAGGCAGAAAAACTGTATAACACCGCGCTGGACTTTGCCGGCCTTACCGGAAAAGAAACGGTGGTGGACCTGTATTGCGGTACGGGGACCATTACCCTGTTTATGGCGCAGAAGGCAAAGCAGGCGCTGGGAATCGAAATCGTTCCTTCTGCCATACGGGACGCAAAGAAAAATGCCGTGGCGAACCACATTGAAAACGCGGACTTTCTGCTGGGGGATGCCGCTGTGGAAATGCCGAAGCTGGTTAAGGGGGGCATGCGGCCGGATGTGGTGATCCTGGATCCGCCCCGGGCCGGCTGTGAGGAACGGGTACTGGAAGCCATTGTTTCCGTAAAACCGGGACGCGTAGTGTATGTATCCTGCAATCCGGCTACATTGGCAAGGGATCTGGCGTATCTGCACGGACACGGGTTCCGCATTGATAAGGTGCAGCCCTGCGATATGTTCAGCCGTACCCACCATGTTGAGACGGTAGTATTGATGACAAGAAAGTAAGATAGAGTTTACCTGCCCGGGTGATGCCGCCTTCATAAGGCGTCGCAAACGCTTCGGTGCGTGGCCGTTCGCAGTGCCGCACGCGGCACGTAGCGATGACGCCTGCGGTTCACAACACTTGGTTCTACTGTAAGAAAGAAGGTTACTTTTCTTCCTCGCGCCCTGCGGGAGCTGCGACGCTTATTTAGGTGGTATCAGCCCGGGCATTGAATCAGTGTTTCCTAAAATTTCGGTTTTCCCTGCCTGTCACATTTTTTTGTGGTGGGCAGGCTTTTTCATTTTTTCTCAAAGCATTGCAGGAAGCGGGATGAAGAAATGAAAAACGCTCAATCCAAGACAGAGAGTGGGGCCTGGCAGCGTATAATTTTGGACAGGTTACGTGGTATAATATTAGTAGATAAGCAAATGAATGGCAAACGCAGAAAAGAGGATCCCTATAAGGAGTGCTGGATATGATAGCTGCAATTGGTTTTGGAATTACGGTACCATAATTAAAAGCGGTTTTATTAAAAATTTAATTAAAGAATGGAAAAATTAAAAGCAAACCACCCATGCCTCGTGTCTGTACCTTCTCATTGGAAGGAGGCCACGTTATGGGTCGCTTCTTTTTATTTTCTTGAAAAAATTTTAAAAATTTAGTTCCGCTTTTTCATTTTTTGCTGGATTACTATATTGAGGGAAGAAGCATATACTGAACCGCATCACTTAATCCCGATTAGCCAATATAGGGATTTCGACAACAGCGTAGATGTGATGGAAAATATTGTTTCTCTTTTATTAATTTATTTTGGCGTTTCAGTATTTGATATATTGCCATTGCCGTTGACAATGCGTAGTTAGTTTCATATAATACCAATTAAGAAGAGACTGCTCAAAAGACGGTGTTGTTTGCCATCTGGCTCAATGCCCAGCGTTTGAGAGCTCTTCTTTTAATTTAAGTATAAAAAAGGGAAGTATTGTGAGTTCAACTATAGGTTCTGTTTTAGTGATGTTAAGTGCTGCAATGTGGGGGCTCAGCGGGGTATGCGGGCAGTTTCTGTTCGAGAATTATCATCCCGACCCGGTCTGGCTGATTGCGGTAAGGCAGGTAGCAGCAGGATTTTTATTCCTGTCATTTATGGCTGTTAAAAGTGAGCCGCTTTTTGCTATATGGCAGAGTGGACGGAAAAATATTGTGGAAATGCTCTGGTTTACCCTTGGCCTGTTAGGCGCACAGTTCATGTATTATTACACAATCAGTGTTTCCAATGCGCCGACTTCAACCATACTGCAATACCAGGCGCCGATATTTATTATTGTATGGCAGGCTTTTGTTCGGCGGCATATGCCGGAAGGACGCGAGCTGTTAGGCGTTGTGTTAGCCGTGGCCGGCGTATTCCTGATCAGTACCCATGGTGATCCATCACATCTGGCCATTTCGCCTGCAGCCTTGCTGTCGGGAGAACTGTCGGCAGTTGCACTTTGTATTTATATGATAGCTCCGGAACATATCCTAAAACAGTTTCCGACCATGCTGATTATGGGATGGGGGCAGTTGATATCTTCTTTATTTCTTTTGCCGTTCTGCAATATCTTGGAGTCCGGCATAAGCACATGGA
>Ga0247608_10005425_pt1 | contig 13797 bp, 16 predicted proteins | sample 176DNAGHGlowgp2_FD_193490 | JGI IMG/M metagenome (GOLD analysis project Ga0247608, IMG submission 193490) | Sheep rumen microbial communities from Palmerston North, Manawatu-Wanganui, New Zealand - 1766 DNA GHGlow gp2 | ecosystem: Host-associated > Mammals > Digestive system > Stomach > Rumen ...
CAGCGCGAAGTTTTCGCGGGATCTGCCAGGTCAGCCTTATTAAGGATAACGATCCTCGGCTTGGATCCTATTATCTTATCGAGTTCCGGATTTCTGCTCGAAAAAGGTATTCTCGCATCACACGTCTCATAAACGATATCGACGAGCCTTAATCTCTCGCCCGTCTCGTTCAAGGCCTTTCTCATGTGCCCCGGAAACCAGTTAATGTCATTCTTTTTCTCTGCCATATGGACTCCAATGTTTTCTTACCAACAGATTTTAACACAATATGTGAAATGCAGGTTCTTCTGAACTTCTATCGTCTGCCGATAAGAGCCCTGTAGACAAAAATGTAGACAGTTTGGACGTTTTCTGTCTACATATCCGTCGATTTACGGCGTTATAGACGATTATGCAGACAGTTTGAGGTGATATTTGTCTACATTTTCGTCGACAGCGAAAATGCAAACATCAGCGAAAAATCAAACACCCGCGAAAATGCAAACAATACAAAACAGGCTGCCTCACTTGAGACAGCCTGAAGAAATTCGATTTGAAGCCTGCTATCAGATCTTCTGTGTGATCTTTGCAGCCTTGCCCTGACGATCGCGGAGATAATAAAGCTTTGCTCTTCTGATCTTACCCTTACGAATAACGTCGATGTGATCGATCTTGGGTGAGTTTACAGGGAGAATTCTCTCTACGCCGATACCATAAGATACACGGCGGATTGTTATTGTCTCAGAAAGGCCGGAACCTTTTCTTGCGATGACATAGCCTTCGAATACCTGAATACGCTCCTTAGCGCCTTCCTTGATGAGAAGGTGAGCCTTTACGAAGTCGCCGACTTCTACTTCAGGATACTGGTTGCGAATATTCTCGCTCTCGATGACTTTTACTAAATCCATATTGTTCATTTCCTCACTTTCCTGCAGATGTTCTTGCCTGGATAGTGGCAGAGGACCACCCTGATAACTGGAGAATTTTAGCACATGCCTCTTTCAAAGGCAAGCATTTTTGCCCAATCACTTTCGGAAATGTCCAGCTTGTCAAGCATATCGGGCCTGTTGTGCCATGTATCGACCAGAGCGGCGATGCGGTTATAGTCCGCAATTGCAGCGTCATTGCCGTTTTTAAGGACTTCAGGAACTTCCTTGCCGTGCCAGACCGGAGGCTTTGTATACTGGGGTGCTTCGAGCATTCCGTCAGTATGTGATTCGTTGGTATAGGCCTCCTCGTTCGGAAGAACGCCCGGTACCAGCCTTGCAACGGCATCGATAACAACGATAGCCGCTGTCTCTCCGCCTGTAAGCACATAGTCTCCGATCGAGATCTCCTCGTCGCATATCTCATTGATCACGCGCGCATCGATGCCCTCGTAGTGGCCGCACACTATAAGAAGATTCTCATATGAAGCAAGTTCATGAGCCTTTGCCTGGTTGAAGACCTGACCTTTCGGCGACATATAGACCGTATGGGGCTTTACGCCTCCGCAGAGTTCGACAGCCTTTTCGAAGGCTCCGAAAACAGGCTCGGGACGGATCATCATTCCCGTACCGCCGCCGTAGATGGTATCGTCAACGCGGCCATAGTTATTAGGAGCATAATCTCTCATCTGAATGCATTCCAAAGAGATCGCACCCTTCGCGATACCTCTGCCCGTAATGCTCGTATTCAGATAAGTGCTTACCTGCTCCGGGAATAATGTAGCTACATAGAAGTTCATGTTTCCGCCGTTCCGTCTCCGCTTGTAATTACAACATTACCGTCCTGATCGACCTTCATCGCAGTACCGCAGTACTGGCAGTATCCGACGGTGGTCTTTCTTATCTTGTTTCCTGCCGCACCGCAGTTAGGACAGGTAACAGCCACACACTGCGTCTCGAGCTGATCTTTATACTTCTGCTGATTGAATTCGACCTGAACCTTATCCGCTTCCGCCCTTGCCTGCTGAGCTTTCTGCTTTGCTACAGCGACCTTGCGCTTTTTGCGGATATCGAAGATCACGATAAGAGCAACAGCCAGGATCAGGACGATGCCGATTATCATGTACATCTGATCCTTGGAAAGCTGCTTGGTCATTATCCTGTCTGCAGCCTGTACGAACGATGTCTTAAAGAAATTACCCTCATTAAGATCATCATCCGAGTAGTAATAATCGATGCAGCTTAAGAGCACCTCCCTTGCCTGCTCATCCATTACCTGTGTCTCGGCATCATAGCCGGGCGTGCACGTAACGATATAGTTGCTTGATGCGTTGGGATATTCACGGAAGATAACGATCATGTGGCCTTCATCTTTACCGAACATCTCTTTATAAGTTGCGTCAGCAAGTTCCTCAACGCTGCCTTCAGACTTATATTGCTTGCCGTCTTCGCCCATGATCCAGAGGTAAGGCTGAACGCCGGTCTTTTCATAGAAGTATTCAAGTCCTTCGATAACTGCCTGCTCTTCACCGGCTTCATCAATCCAGTCGCCCCAGTCATCCCTATACCATCCATCATATTTGGTGCACTTAGAAGAAGGCAATGCCTCTCTCTGGATGGTGGAACGCTCGATCTTAAACATCGAATCGACCTTGATTCCCTTCATCATGCCGAACATTGCCAGAAGCGCAACGATAAAAGGCAGGAAAAGGAAGAAACAGAAGATCTTTACGATAAGCGTGCCGCATCCGTTACCGACATTTGTGCTGCCGGAACTTGTATAACTGCCGTTACCGCTCCTGTAGTTCGAACCGGAGCGTGAATGATGCGAATATGAAGATCCTGATGATGATCTGTAAGAAGATCCGGATGATCTTGATCCACCGGAATGAGAATGGCTGCTCGAATGATGCGAACTGCTGTGTGAGCTTCCGCCTCCGCCGCCTCTGCCCATAACTTGATCCTCCCTTAAGCGTTGCATTTATTGCAACTTTTTCCAAAAGAATAATATCATAATTAAAGTGTGTTTTCGATTTGCAAAAAACTTAACGCCCACATTTTGTAAAACAGTAGTAAACTGTTTGCCTGCGTTTTGCCTTTGAAGCAATGCAGAATCTATTCTGACATGAAATACAATAAAGCCAATAATATATATGGGAATGAAAGGACGGTCGCTTATGAAAAAGATATCGAATACTTGGGGTGCGGCTATTATATCTGCCGCAACGCTTATGACCTTTACGGGATGCGCTTTTAAGCAGCCTGTTTATACAGCTGCAAGCACATCGGGAGATGCTGCGGCAAATACTTCAGTTACTGCAACAAGCACTTCGGAGTCTGAAGCAGGGAACAATAAGGTCTATGCATACAGTTCACTTCTTGCATGCCTCGAAAACGTTGAAATGAAGGCGGAAAAGTACGACTGGATGATTGTCGGCCATGAAGATTCCAACTGGCTCTTCCCGACTGAAAACATACCCTGCGCACTCGCTGACCTTACGGGTGACGGAATAGAAGAACTTATCGTCATGGAAGGACAGGATAATCTCAGCGCAGTTTTAGAAGTATATTCATACAATGAGTCAGAAAAGGATTCAAAGGTCATACTTACCGTTGATTCCCTGAACATGCAGGCGGAAGCCGCACGCGGCGTTGTCGTCGGAACAACAGCTGACGGCAAGCTTGTCATTATCGACTGCCCAAGAAACAAGGATGAATACATGACCTATACCGTATATTCTTTCGACGGCAAGGAACTTGTGCCTGTTGAATCGGCAGTTTATTTCGTATCCTATACAGATGACGCTTCCAACTCTTACAAGAATTACAAGGTAAACGACAACGGAGTATCCGAGCAGGACTTCAATGCCAAAGCAGAGGAGATAATCAACTCCATAGACAGTCTGTACCAGTATGCCTTTGTATGCGGAGACAGCTTAAAGACAAAGGTATCCTCTCTGGATTCAAAAGCCATGAGCTACCAGGCTATGCACGAGTATCTTAAGGAGAAAGTTAATTAAATATCAGTCGTATAATTCATAGAGGCCTTCGGGCAGTCTGCACTTGATGTAACCCGCCTCTATATCGACTTCATAACAATAGACTTTAACAAACGGGAGCATGAGATTTTTCTTCTTATTCTCCCTTTTTATTTCGAGCGTGAACTGGGGACCTGTCGCAAAACAGTCGATAACGCTGCCCAGATCTCCCCTGTCATCATCTATTACTTTAAGACCTTTAAGGTCAGTGATGAAATAGTTGTCCTTCTTGAGCTTTACGGCATTCTCCCTTTGGACGGCGATGAAACGGCCGCGCAAAAGCTCTGCCTTGTCTCTGTCAAAGACACCGTCGAGTTTTAAGAGCACGCTGCCTCTGTCGAGTCTTGCAGACGTGCATGATGAATCTTCGGGCTTCTCGAAATTCTGCCCGCAGATTATGCATTCCTTAAGCTTAAGGAAACGGCGCGGGTCGTCCGTAAGCGGGAACACTTTGAGTTCCCCACGGACGCCGTGCGCGCCGGTAATCTTTCCAATAATGATGAGTTTATCCAAAAGAATCAGCCTACAATATCGACTATTACACGCTTACCTTCTTTGAGGTACTTAGCCTTCATGATGGAACGGATAGCCTGAGCTCTCTTACCGTTCTTGCCGATAATCTTTCCTGTATCTTCGGGAGCAACGGACAGCTCGAAAACAATAGTGTTTCCGCGCTCTGTCTTCTTTACGTTTACCTCATCGGGATTGCTGACAAGTTCCCTGGCGATATAAACCAATAAATCGTCCATATAAAGCTCTCCTTCCTATTATTTTTGTATCAGCTGAAAAGTTGATCAGATGATACCCTGCTTCTTAAGAAGAGACTTTACTGTATCTGTGGGCTGAGCTCCGTTAGCGATCCACTTCTTTGCTGCATCAGCATCGATCTTAACGCTGTCTGTTTCCTTCATGGGATCATATAAACCGATCTCCTCGATGAAACGTCCGTCTCTGGGGTATCTGGAATCAGCAACAACTACACGATAGAAAGGTGCCTTCTTCTTACCCATTCTTCTTAAACGAATCTTAACTGCCATTTTGTTTTCCTCCAAAAAATATTGTTTTTTGTTTTTATAATCTACGCCATATCTATGACGGGATCGACTTTATCTTCTGCCCTTGCGCTTCTTCTTGCGGTCGCGTCTTCCTGCGGGAACGAAAGGAGAATCATCAGTATCTTCCTTCGGCGCCCTGAAGCTTCCAAGGCCCTGAGGCATACCGGAACCCAGGCCTGACATACCTCCCATATTTCCAAGGCCTCCCATGCCGCCCATGTTACCCATGCCACCGCCCTTAAGGCCCATCTTTGCAGCCTGCTTCGCGAATCCCTTAGGCATCTTGAAGCCGCCCTTGCCGTTACTGAACTGCTTCATGATCTTAGCAGTCTGCTCATACTGTGTGATGAGCTTATTTACATCAGATACCTGTACTCCGGCACCTGCGGCAATCCTCTTTCTTCTGCTGGCATTAAGGATCGAAGGTGATCTTCTCTCCTTCTTGGTCATTGAAGTGATGATGGCCATCTGTCTGTCAACGATCTTATCGTCAAGCTCTTCATCGCTTATCTTGCCTGCCGCACCGGGCATCATGCCTACGAGATCTTTAAGCGAACCCATCTTCTTCATCTGAGCGAACTGGTCATAAAGGTCATCGAGGTTATAACCGCTGCCCATCATGCGTTCCATCGTCTTGCGGGCTTCTTCCTCGTCGATGTTGGCCTGCGCCTTCTCGATGAGGCTTACGACGTCACCCATGCCGAGGATCCTGTCAGCCATACGCTGAGGATAGAACTTCTCGATGGCATCTACCTTCTCACCCGTACAGATGTACTTGATAGGCTTGCTCGTGAGCTTACGGATGGATAAAGCAGCACCGCCTCTGGCATCACCGTCGAGCTTTGTCATGATGAAGCCGTCCATGCCAATGTTCTGCTCGAAGAGCTGAGCGACATTTACCGCTTCCTGACCGATCATCGCATCGACTACGAGGAGCTTTTCCGTAGGGTTAACGGCTGCAGCGATGTCTCTTAACTCTTCCATGAGTTCTTCGTCTGCGACCGTACGTCCTGCAGTATCTATGATCAGGTAATTGCAAAGCATGTATCTTGCCTTGCCTTCACCGTCTTTTGCGATCTTAACGGCATCCTTCTCTTCAGGATCGATATAGCAGTCAACGCCAACCGCGTCACTTAAGACCTTGAGCTGCTGGGCAGCAGCGGGTCTGTGAACGTCGACGGAAACGACCATCGGCTTCTTGCCGTTCTCCTTCAAGAGCTTAGCGAGCTTTGCTGCAGTAGTAGTCTTACCTGCACCCTGGAGACCGTAGAGGATTATGATATTAAATCCCGTATCGGAAACCTTGAGCTTCTCTTCGCCCTCTTCACCGCCTAAGAGTTCTGTCAAAGAATCTCTTACGATCTTTACTATCTGCTGGCCGGGCGTAAAGGACTCCTGAACATCAGCGCCCTTGCATTTCTCGGTCATATCAGCTACGAATTCTTTAACAACGCCGTAGTTTACGTCTGCCTCGAGGAGAGCCATGCGTATCTCACGCATCATCTCCTTGATGTCGCTCTCGCTTACGCGGGCCTTGCCGCGCATCTTCGAGGTTATATTCTGAAGCTTTTCAGATAAGCTCTCAAACACGTTCTTACATTTCCTCTATCAGTTCTTCAAGCTCTTCGGCAGCCTTATCGCTGTCACCGCTCTTAATGTGAGCCAGAGCCTTTTTTGCTTTTGCCTGCTGCTTCTCGAAAAGTGCGAGAAGCCCTAACTTCTCCTCATATTCCTCAAGCTGCTTCTCCGCCCTCTTGACCGTATCGTGAACGCCCTGCCTTGAGATCCCCTCAGCTTCGGCGATCTCTGCCAAAGTCAGGTCATCGTTATAATAGCTCTCACAGGTGCGCCTCATCTTGGGCGTAAGGAGATTGCCGTAAAAATCAAGCAAAAGGTCTGTTCTTACTGACTTTTCACGCATTTAAAGGCACGCCTCCTAAATTACAAGCCTGCACATAATAACAAAGCTTTATAGGCGTGTCAAGTATTTTTACTTGTCAGATGTGAAATCAGCTTCTGGCCCACCAGTAGCAGTATGCCTGAGTCCTTGCAGCCAGGTTGGTCTGCTTGAGAAGTTCTCTTACTTCTTCTTTGGTATACCAGCGTGCTTCTATCTCTTCCTCGTCCGAAGTGCTGGGCGCAAACTCGCCTTCAGCCTTGCCCAGAACACAGCAGCTCTTCTCATTTGTTATGCCGACGCCCGAAAAGCTCATCGGAAGAACTTCATCGATCTCTACGAGCTTTAATCCGGTCTCTTCCCATAGTTCTCTGGCGGCCGCGACATCAGGTGTCTCGCCTTCATCGATAAGGCCTGCCGGGAAATTATAAGCAAATCCTCCGACTGCCATTCTATACTCTTTATTGAGCAGGAGGCGCTCTCCGTCAGTGCTCGTGATGATGAGCACTACAGCGTCACACTTTTCGCGCGCGATGTCTTCAAGACTCGTAATATTCTTATCTCTTGAGACCATCTCATAGACCTTCTTATTGCCCAGATTTGTCTCATACTCAGCGTTATAAGATGTTATAAAACGTCCTTCGTGGACTTTCTTTATGCCAATGAACTTCATTTCTTGCCCTTCTTTGTATCATTTCCCATTCTTCTCTTGATCACGTCTTCTTTGGCTACGGAATAACCGAAGAATCCGAGTTTCTCTCCCAAGAGATAATATTCTCCGTGATTATATGCCACAAGTCTGGCGTTCTCCAGACAGAGCTTGCCGTTCTGATCAAGAAGATAGGAATCTGCGGTGACACTCTTTATCTCGCCGATGAACATATCGTGTGAACCGAGCTCTGTGACGCTCTTGACGACACAAGAGATCGATACCGGTGCTTCCTTTATCGCATAAGCATATTCAAGGCCCTCTGCCTTAACGGGTGTAAGGCCGCAGGACTTGAACTTGTCTTCGTTTTCGCCGCCTCTGACACCGCAGTAATCGCAGGCCTTGCAAAGGGATTTGGATACGAGGTTTACGACGAACTCACCTGTCTCAGAGATGAGCTTATGTGAATATCTTGATTTCCTGATGCTTACCGAGATCATAGGCGGTTCGGAATTGACCGTTCCTGCCCAGGCAGCGGTCATGATGTTCGCCTTGCCCTCTTTGCTTCCTGATGAAACCATAACAACAGGTACGGGATTAAGGATAGTCGAAACCCCGACTGCTACTTTATCGTGTTTAGCCACTAGTGTTATACCTCCTTGGATATGAGCGGTGTTACCGCCGTAAAGCTCTCATGCAAGAGCAGATAGTCCTTAATGTCGATACCGGCGGAATATCCGACGATGCTTCCGTCCTTACCGATTACGCGGTGACACGGAACTATGATCGCTACAGGGTTATCAGAGCATGCGCTTCCGACGGCTCTCGTGATCTTGCGCGCCTCAGAAAGCTTTCCGTCAGTTAACATCAGCGCTATGTCTTCATAACTTGCGGTGCCTCCATACGGGATGGAATTAAGCGCGTTCCAAACCTTCTTCTGGAAATGCGTTCCGGTATTGAATACGACATTGATGTCAAAGCCTGCCCTGTTGCTGTCGAAATATTCCTTAAGCTCGACATATGCCTTGGCAAGTTCTGCCGGCAGATAATCGAGCTGGTCCTTCTCGAGATTGTAGATACCGTCATCATTTCTCACCAGGCCGCCGTTCGGATCAAGAAGCTCCAGGCTTGAAGCGACATTATTGATGAATGCGTCATCTATCTGCTGCCCGTAGTGGAAGAGCTTAACGGAATCAATGTAATCCATGCCGCCCGTAACTACTGCCACGCCCCTTTCGAAAGGCACAAAACAGACGTTATATCTTGGATATTCATAAGAGAGCATCGCGTAAAGGCCTGCGTCCTCAAAGCCGTTCTTAAGCCTTACCTCGTCCCTTAAGACCGCTTCCTGCATGAAGCCTGCGCCGAGAAGGATGCGCTCTAAGCCTTCGTTGCCGTGATTACAGATGACGGTTACCTTGTGATAGTACTCTTCAAGGAAACAGTATCTTAAGACCTCATCAACAACGCCGCTCTGCGTATCTGCATTGGCATCGTTGGTGAAGACAAAGTCTATGTGAGCCCTGCACTTCTTCCTGTCGGGCCTGAAGAGCTTTATAAGAGCATAGATGACCTCATCCTTTAAAGCGAGCATCGCTTCGCCCTGGCTTCCCGTTCCCAGGGCTCTGATGTCATCCTCAATGAGCTTTAATGTACCCTCCATGAGGCCGCGCTTACGAAGCTCGGAGCTGTCTGAAATAAGGATCTTACGAAGAACAATTCTGTCAGCCATAGCATTTCTCCGGATCAAACTCATCATTCTGCTTTACATATTCTGCCGTATATTCATTGGTCTTCGAAAAGACCTTGCTGTCAAAAGAATCCGGACAGTAAACCGCATTATCCATGATCTGATGGAAGTCTGAGGCCATGTGTCCGAAGATCTTATTTGATGAGATCAGTTCCCATACAGCATCATTTCTCGTGAGCGGCATAAGGCCTGTCATGTCCTCAAGCCTGTAGATCAGGAGCTGGGCATCAGTATCGAAAGATATAAATGCCGCAAACTCCGAAGCAAAGTCCTTGCTTCCGGAATCTTTCGCAACACACAGAGAATAAGTGCTTATATAAGGAACGCCGACATTAGTTGCATCATTGCAAGGCAAATGCAAGAGATATAAGCTTCCCGGATAATAATCTGCCCAGGCCCTTATATTCGCCGATGAATCGACCCACAGAGCAGCCTTTCTCGAATAGATCGGATCTGCTCCGTCGATCTGGTCCTGAGCCAGAGAATCCGAATAGAGGCTCCTGACATAAGATGCAGCATCTTTGATCACTTTCCCTGCTGCGATCTTGTCCATGGTATATTCATCGCTGACCATATAAGAGGTCGGGACATCTTTGTTAAATGCAGAACCAAGATAAGGAATAAGCTCATAAGCCGATGCAAACCCTGCAACGCCTCTGTGTTCTTTCTTTATCGCTTCAAGATAATTCTTAAGGTTCTCGGTAGTATTCTTAGTCTGGAGTTTTCCTATGCCTGAAGGAATATATTCCGTATTGCCCATAACGATCTTAGCCGAACAGAAATGCGGAACCGCAAAGAATATTCCGTCTTCGGAATCAGCGGTCAGAGCGCCTGAATAAACCTGCTGGGCGGTAAGATACTTGCTGTCAGCCAGATGCTCATTAAGTGTCTCGGCATATCCTGCCTTGTAGATGCCGGCGCTGTCCTGGGCAAGGAACAGGTCCGGCTCACTGCCCGAAGCCTTCCAGCCCTTTACGGTATCAAGATTGACTCCGGTGCTGCCGCACCCGATGTTGGTAATGACGTAATTGGATGCGACAGATGACAGATAATCGGTGCTGATCGTAAGTCCCGTCTCGGAACTGTCCCAAAGTCCGTTATTCTTGCAGTAAAGCATTGCCGCGAGATATTGGATAGTAAGATCAGAATAAGGCAGCGCCACTTCAAGCTGGCAGATCTCATTTCCTTCATCGATACCGGAGGTCTGATCCGGTTCATCAGACGGTTCTGAATCTTCGCTCTCGGAAATAATCGAAGGGAAAAGATCATCGCTCTTTTTGCAGCCCGTGAAAAGCGCACCCGACAATGACAGGCACAAAATCACACTGACAGCTTTCTTAAAGATCTTTAGCGCTTTCACCGATTTTTCCTCCGATAAATCAATTATATCATTCTTATGCCGTTTACTTGCCTTTCTTTCACTTGACACGTAACTTCCAAATGGGTATATTTTTATGGCACGCCAAAGTGGCTCAGGGGTAGAGCAATTCACTCGTAATGAATAGGTCGCGGGTTCGATTCCCGCCTTTGGCTCCAGAAATTAAGATAACCCCCGTACTTCAGACAGTAATTGCCTGCGGCAATTAACTCGTACGGGGGTTATTTAATTTCTGTTCACGAAGGGTTAAGCCTGCGGCAATTAACGTTCTTACTGTCTCCTGCTGTAAGGCGAGACGATCTTGTTCAGACTGTCTATGGCGCCGTTAAGCTTCTTGATGGAATCATTAAGGCCGTCTATGTCGATATCGCCGATCTTCTTGATGGCGTCAGACATTGCTTCGGTATTGTCGGTCAGGACAGTATCGACATTTGAGATCATCTTGTTCATGCCGTCAAGGGAGTTCTTGACATCACCCATGAGCGTAGTAGCCTGCTCTAAAGTCGTCTCGGCGGCCATAAGGGTCGTCATGACCTTGGGTACGATCAGGACAGCTGAAGCGAGGACAACAGCGGCAATGACGATCATTGAGAATGCTACGACACCTGTTCTCTTTGCTGTTTTCTTCTGAAGCTTGACCATTTCGGCAAGAAGTTCCGTCTCCGTCGGGCCGTCAGCCTTTCCTGCCTTGCCCTTCTTATCAGCTGCGTCCTTTACAGGCCCGGGTGCGGCCTCAACAGGCGCTGCTGCAGGAGCAGGTTCAGTTTTCGCTGTTGCGGGCTCAAGAGCCTTATTCTCTGTAACTTCAGTGATCTTCTTATCGTCTTCCATGTTTACCTCCCAAATTAAAAAAGGGCTGCCTCTTAAAGAGACAGCCCTAGTGTAAAACATATTAATGGTGGAACAATCTCATTCCTGTGAATGCCATTGCAATGCCGTATTTATTGCATGTCATGATGACATGGTCGTCACGGATGGAACCGCCGGGTTCTGCGATGTACTTAACGCCGCTCTTGTGAGCACGCTCGATGTTGTCGCCGAAGGGGAAGAATGCGTCTGAGCCGAGAGCTACGTTGTCATTCTTGGCGAGCCATGCCTTCTTCTCTTCTCTTGTGAATACAGCGGGCTTAACCTTGAAGATGTTCTGCCATGTGCCTTCCGCGAGAACGTCCTCATACTCGTCAGAGATGTAAACGTCGATTGCGTTGTCTCTGTCAGGTCTTCTGATGTCATCAACGAACTGGAGACCCAATACCTGAGGGCTCTGTCTGAGCCACCAGTTATCAGCCTTCTGGCCTGCAAGTCTTGTGCAGTGGATCCTGGACTGCTGTCCTGCGCCGATGCCGATTGCCTGACCGTCCTTAACGTAGCAGACGGAGTTGGACTGTGTGTACTTAAGAGTAATAAGGGAGATCAAAAGGTCGATCTTCTTATCCTCAGGGATGTCCTTGGTATCAGTAACGATGTTGTCCAGGAGAGCGTGGTTGATCTCGAACTCGTTTCTTCCCTGCTCAAAAGTAACGCCGAAGACGTCCTTTGTCTCGATCGGAGCGGGCTTATAGGAAGGGTCGATCTTGATCACATTATATGTGCCCTTTCTCTTTGTCTTTAAGATCTCAAGAGCTTCTTCGGTGTAATCGGGAGCGATGATGCCGTCGGATACTTCTCTTGCGAGCATTGTAGCCGTGATAGCGTCGCAGGTATCGGAAAGAGCCGTGAAGTCGCCATAAGAAGACATTCTGTCAGCGCCTCTTGCTCTTGCATAAGCGCATGCGATGGGAGAAAGTTCGCCAAGATCGTCTACGAAGTAGATCTTAGCCTCTGTCTCGGAAAGGGGCTTGCCTACAGCAGCGCCTGCAGGTGAAACGTGCTTGAAGGAAGTTGCTGCCGGAAGGCCTGTTGCTTCCTTTAATTCCTTAACAAGCTGCCAGCCGTTGAAAGCGTCCAAGAGGTTGATATAACCGGGCTTGCCGTTCAATACTGTGATTGGAAGCTCTGATCCGTCTTTCATGAAGATCCTGGAAGGCTTCTGGTTGGGGTTGCATCCGTACTTGAGTTGCATCTCGTTAGACATTGTCATTCTCCTTTTACTGATTCATTGATTAAACGTTCTTGTTTACGATCCTTGTCTCTGCTTCGCCTGTTGCTATGTCGATGTAGCGTACGAAAAGAGATACCTTGTTGTCTTCGTTGAGGCTTGTCCATACTTCGTTTGTGAAAGTATCGATGTCACCGGAAAGCTCTACCTTCTCAGGCTCGCCTTCGAAAGACGGCAAGGGGCTGCCGTCACCCATGTATGTATGGATGAATCTGCCGATGCCTGCCTTGGGATTTGTATATGTGAATGTGTGGCGCTCGCATGAATCCGGATCGCCGTCATCGCTCTTAAGGATGGACATTGCGAAGTTATATGTGCCGTTCTCAACGTGCATGATGCCTGAGATCCTGGGCGTATAGTTCGGAGCGTCGTCTTCGAACTCTCTGCCTCTCAAGGACTGCTCGAAAGTCATCTGCTTGTCCATGAGCTCATAGATGGTATCTGTCTGGTCTCCGTTTGTAACGATAGTCTTGTTGCCAAGAACTCTTACGGGTGAATAGATGATGAGGTGCGGATCAGTAAGAAGCGAAGGATCGAAAGCCTCAGTCTTGATTCCGTCTTCAGTTGCGGTGAAAACTCTGTTTCTTGAGTTGACGCTTCTTCCCATGATGAAGTAAGCAGTAACAGCATACTTGCCGTCATCGGACTTACCGATTACGATTCCTCTTCCGGGATAAGCATTTTCCTTTAAGATCTTGCCCAGGTTCTGTGTGATCATATAGCACCTCCAAAATTTAATAACTGATTCATTTGATATAGCAGATGTTGTTCTTTATCTCTACCCTGCCGTCAGCAATAAGCCTTATTGCCTGAGGAAGGATCTTCCACTCGCACTGCTCCATTATCCTTCTCTGCAGTGTTTCCGGAGTATCGTCGGCTAAGACGTCAACGGCCTTTTGCAGAAGGATCGGTCCCTCATCGTAATTCTCGTTTACGAAATGGACCGTTGCACCTGACACCTTAACTCCCTTTGCATGTGCGGCCCGGTGCGGTCTTATTCCGTACATGCCTGCTCCGCAGAATGAAG
>Ga0247608_10005426_pt1 | contig 13797 bp, 17 predicted proteins | sample 176DNAGHGlowgp2_FD_193490 | JGI IMG/M metagenome (GOLD analysis project Ga0247608, IMG submission 193490) | Sheep rumen microbial communities from Palmerston North, Manawatu-Wanganui, New Zealand - 1766 DNA GHGlow gp2 | ecosystem: Host-associated > Mammals > Digestive system > Stomach > Rumen ...
CAGATGAACGTAATTTAGAATATACCACGATAGATCCAGCACGAGGAGTTTTAGAAACAGTATATCCAGCTGCTTTAGCAGAACTATACCATGCAGAAGCATTTCCTCCAAATGGTCTATCCTGAGTGGTCTCTGATGTATACGTAAAGATCGAAGGAACCTGAGTAGCTACATACCAAGTACAGTATCCACGATAGAATCCATTATTGATATTAGCGTTATATGTCCATTTCTTAATTATCTTACTTGAACTAGATGATGTACTTGTCGTAGCTGTAGATCCACCACCTTGAGAACCACCTTGTGAAGGTTTAGTTGTAGTCTTTGTAGTTGTCTTAGTATTAGTTTTTGTGGTTGTCTTAGGTTTAACTACTGGAATACTCAAATCTGGCTGTGCTTTATCAATAAATCCTGGAATGTTATTAGCTTTTTCTTCAGAAAGATTAATGAAAATTTCTTGTCCTTCATAAAGGATTTCACTATCATCTGTAATATAGTTCAAAGTCATCAAATCTTTTAGATCCAATCCGTATTTGTTTGCAAATACTTTAATATTTTGATTTTCTCTAACTTTATAAAGAATTCCATCTTCCTCATTTGTAACCACAATCATCTGTCATGGTTTAACTTTAGAAATTCAGTTTATTTTCTTTAAATTAGAAACAGTCGTTCAGAATTCAGTCGCAATAGACTCAAAAGTATCTCATTCCTGAACAATATATTGCACTACAGCTGCTTCATTTGTATCATCCATTGAAATACTCATGGCATCCAAATTTATAGATACATCTTTGGATCCACCAGATACAAAATTCTGATTCACATACTGCAACTCAGCTGGCGATGCACATCTATCTGCCACCACCACAAGGACACCAAATATAAGTAAGCAAGCAATCGTAAATATAATTTTACGTTTACTAATTTTATGAGTTCTAGTCATATACACAAATAACATAAATGGCGGAGGGGGTGGGATTCGAACCCACGGACCGCGGAAGCGGTCAACAGTTTTCAAGACTGCCGCGTTCGACCACTCTGCCACCCCTCCACAAGAGAATTCATTTCACCTAAACGACGAAACAATACAAGAATTCACCGTGGCCGAACTTAATTACAAGTATAATTATATAGATTTCAGATTGATTTTCAAGTCTGATATGATTATACTGAAAATAACTAGGAAATATTATATTTACATTTTTAAATAATAATGCAGGATAATATAAATCAGATTAAGGCATTCTTTCCACTTGAGAACTGGGAAACAAGCAAAACTTTAAGATCTAAAAATGAAAAAGTTGACATTTTTGATGATGAGATAAAAGAATTTAGTGAAATACTACTAGATTTAATGTATGCTTATGACTGAGTAGGTTTAGCCGCTCCACAAGTAGGAAAAAATATTCGCATTATAGCTACTACTCAATGGAAAGAAATAAAAAAATGACGTAAAACTAATAAAGAAATAACTGGGGAAACTATTATGATAAACCCAGAAATTTTGGAACATTCTGAAGAAAAAAGAAAATGAGAAGAAGCATGCCTTTCCGTACCAGGTCTGTGCGGTGACGTAGAAAGATGGACTCGAATTGTGGTAAAATATCAAGATAAAAAATGAAAATTTCATACACAAAAATATACATGATTTAGTGCTGTAGTAATTCAACACGAAATGGACCATTTGGAATGAATTTTATTCGTAGATAAAGTAATATGAGAAATTAGAAAAATTAAAAATCAATACTAATTTTATTCTTTATTTCATAATAATATGTTTAAAAATACATGGGAAAAAGTCTGATTTTTTTCATTTTTAACCTGTATTATTTTTTGAAATTTAGCTTTTGCAAGTGAATTTGATGTAACAAACTATGACATAAAAGCAAACATTAGAATTGATGGAACTATAGACGTGAACGAAAAAATCGATGTGAATTTTTACCAATATATGCATGGAATTGAAAGATTTTTTCCAAAATTTTATGATGTTGGAGATTTGAAATTTCAAATATTATACAATAATATTAGTGTAAATAGTGATAATTATCAGAATTTTGATGAATATAATGAGGTATACACTAGAATCTGAAATGCCGAAAAAACTATAATTTGAGAGCATCAATACGATATAGAATATTCCACTTATGGATTGATTAGAAACTTCTCGTGAATGTGATACTCAGAATTATATTGGAATGTGATATGATATGAATGGTGAAATAATATAAATAAAGTAAAAATTCAGATATCATTACCAAAATCTTATACATGATTCACCGAAGATGATTTTTTAATTTCTGCTGGATATTCATATGAATGAAATGAAGACTTTTGATGAGAAATAAGCTGGGATGAGAATAATATTTATATTACATATGATAAAAATCTGTATCCTTATGAAGGAATTACCTTGGCTGTAAAATTTCCAAATGATTATTTTGAATATGACCATGAAAAGCAAGCTAATCTTTTTGTCTGATATACTCGTGATTATAGAATTCAAAATTATAAATTAAGTGGAATTGTTAGTAAAACGTGAAATATAATATTCAATAGTGATATTGAATTAGAAATTCTAAATAAAAACCCGCACATTAAATGATATTTACCTTTCAAATATCAATATAACAATAAGAAATACTTAATTAAACGCTGATGATTAAATATAAATTGAGAGAATTATGAAACTGAAGAATACGATACGACAGAATATAGTCAAACATTTAATTTATGATATCTAAGCTGAGATTGAAATATCAATGCAAATTATTCAATTTATGGATTGATTAGACCTTTTAATGGTGAAGATGAAGAGTGGGCTTATAGAATATTTTTACCTTTACCTATTTTCAATACATATGATGATATAGATAATTTTGAACTAGAATTGGAATTTCCAAAATCAGATTTCCCAAAGTTTTGTTCATGAATCTATAGAGAAGATATTAATTTCATAATTGGATGAGAAATAATTAATTTGGATGAATTTTATGATAATTGATGAGAACTGTGGTGCGAAGATAATAAATTGAATATGGTATACAATAATATAATAAACAAATATACTGATGTAATGTTAACTATAAACTTAACGGAATGATTATTCGATTTGGATAAAGATACTTTGACAGCTTTAGCTATTGTATGAGAATGAGAATTTTATTATGATGATAAAATGAATAATCAATCTTTAATATTTTTGGTTTTAATGCTAATTTTCTGATGATGATTCGGACTTTTTATGTCTAAAAGGTATAAAAAAGATATTAAAGATGATAAACATATCATTCAATACGATGCTCCAAAATGAGTAGAACCACCTGAAGCGGGAATTTTGATTGATGATAAATTGGATTCAAAAGATATTACATCATTGATTTATTGGTGGGCATCGAATAAATATATCAAAATTTGTGCTGAAGATGATAAAAATAAAAAATTCTACATAAAAAAACTGAAAGATTTACCAGAGTCTAGTAAAGATTATCAGAAAAATCTATTTAAAAAGTTATTTTCAAATGATAATAATTTTTATTTTTCAAAAAATAAAGATAAATTTTCTACATATTTAACACAAACAAATCAAGAATTGACTAAATATGTTGACTGAGAAAATCGATATAAAACCTCTCTTACAAATGTAAAAATAAATGAATATTCATTTAAAAGTACAACAAAAACTATAATATTCTGTACAGCTGTAGCATGGACACTTGGATATTGTTTTACTGTCACATGAATCAATTCACACCTAAATTTTGTATGGTCATGAATGAAGTATATATTCCGAGCATGATTAATCTGAATTATTTGTACTTATAGATGAAAAGAAATAGAACAATGAACCAAAAAATGAATCGAATTTCGTAATCATTGCATATGATTCAAAGAATTCCTAGATAAAGTAGATAAAAAGAAAATTGAAGAACTAACTAAACAAGATCCATTATTTGTAGAAAAGTCTTTGCCATACGCTGTAGTATTTGGAATAGAAACAGAATTTATCAAAAAAATCACACCAGAAATGCTGAGCTGGTATGATGGAGATTTTGATGATCTTTTATCATCTGTAAATTATATTAAAAGTTTCACAATTCCTACTTATCATAGTTATAGTAGTAGCTCTAGTAGCTATCACTACAGTTCATCATCATGACATAGCTCGGGTTCATCATTTAGTAGTGGATGATTCTCAAGTGGATGATGAGGTGGATGAGGATGATGAAGATGATGGTAATATATAAAACTATACAATCATCTCTTTTTCTACCATTCTTTTTTCATACTTATATAATCAGCACAAACGCAAAATTAGGAATAAGAAAAATCAGATAACACTTATTATCCATAGTAAAATCTTAAATATTCATACTAATAATAAATATCAAATTACTATACCAGCTATTTGAATTCATCAGTTTTTTTGAGTTTTTTGTAAAAATTTAACATACTGCTTACACGTAGTTTTAGAAACCTGATTTGTTATTCAAACTGTTTGATCTTTTATAGTATCTCTAGCATTTATAAAGAAATTTTCAACTTTTTCAGCACTAGACAATTCTTCAGATTTTAACATAGGATTTCATACTACATAAAATTCAGGTATATTTAAAGTCTCTTCTTCATCTTCCTTAAATCGTCCAGATATTTTATTCCATGTTTTCTTTAATGGATTTACTGTTGTTTCTACCATTTTTTCTGGAAATGATTCAATATCATCACATGTAAACGGAATTTGAGTATATTTTCACATCATCAAAACGCAGAAAAATACAGTCAACAATGTAGTAACAAAAAATCATCATTCAGTGAAATAAGCAAAAGGAGAAAAACCTGTACGATTCTTTAATTGCCAATTCAAAAGAAATAATAAAATTCAGATAGCAGCATTAAATAAAACTAATTCTGCAACCAAATATCGAGAAAATCATAAACATATAATAAAAACAATCGTTTCTAATAAAAATATAGAAAACAAACTTAACATTACATAACGAAATTTTACTTTATAACAGTCTAAAGCTATAAAATAAATCAGAATAAACAAAAATATAAAGCTAATTATTGGAATTATAAATCATTTTCAGAAAAATAACGATATTGTACAAACTATATAACTAATCAATCATAAAACACAAAAAATAATCAATCTGATTTTTGATTTTGTAGTAAATTCTCTGTAATCTTTTACTAACTCAGTTTTAGCTGATTCTCCAATATCAGTCATTTTTATTGATTAAAAATAAATCATTCCTATAATAGAATTTCGTAATAATATCTCCAAAAAACATCAAATAATCATTCATGGTAAAAATGGAATAGAATTTTTTAATCAATATGGTTTTTTGGATTTTTTCTTCGTTTTCATGAAAAAATATTTGATCAATAATTCAATTCAGAAATATAATAAACCAACTAATGAACTTAAAATAATAAACAAACATACTAAATAACTCCACTGAAATACTCAACTTGGCTGTAAAAAGAAAACTAACCAAGCTCACAAAATCGGAGCAATAATCACATCTCACAGTCAAAATCATTCAGCATTTTTTTTGTATTTCTGTTTTACATAAAGTTTAGATCCGTAGTAAATAAGCCCAAAAATCAGAGCAAAGATTCAGATTCATAATAATATTTCCAATCTGTTAGTTCAAAAAGTTAACGTAAAAATCAAAGTAATTATTGCCAAAAATACAGTTGCTGTAATATGTAATTCATAAGTTTTGATATCGTAAAGCAAAATTAATCGAAGTAACCAAGCTGAAATTGTGATAAAAATTGTGAAAATATAACCTTCTCATAGTCAAATATGATGTCATGGAATTCCATATTTTGATAGTATGAAAAATACGGATAAAAATATTATCACGCTTGTAATTTCCAAGAATGGATAAAATCACGAAATTGGAGCCTTACAATATTCACATTTTCATCACTGAAAAAGCCATGAAAAAATCGGAACTAAATTTCTAGCAGCTAATTTATGATGACATTTTGGACATTCTGAACGTCAAACCAGAAATCATTTCCAAGTCTCTTTAGTTGGCCATTCTCATAAACGATAAAATATTACTGAACCAAACGATCCAAATACCAATCCAAAGAAAATTAATGAAATGATTATTAGAGTGTACATATTTTATTTAACTATCTAAATATTCCATAGCACATTTATGCAAATTATTACTTTGTATTTTATTGTAATATTTTCTTTCATTATCTGTAAGTTGTGAATTAATTTTTCCATCTTTTTGTAAAAGATCTTCAAATTTATATCTTCCTATACATTCATCTCGTCTACCTGCTCGAAAACTTGGTGGAGTAAATTTATTATTATCAATATCTTCTTTAAATTTATTCATCCATCTTGTAAAATACTCATTTTTCTCATTTCATACAATCAAGTTATACATATATTTATCTACTTCTTTTTTACAACTATCATCTTCCATCATATCTTTTCACGCAACACAATCTAAAACTTTTGCAACTTCTTCAGTTGCAAAACCACCAAATAATCATTGATTAATATAGACTTTATTATCAGGATATTCATCATAACCAAATGTTTTTTTATTGTATGCATATCGTGTATGCCAAAAGAAAATTTCATCAGTAGTTGATATAGCACTATCACATGGATTATCTATAGATTTATATGTTAGATAATAACCCCATCATTCTCAATTTCATCCATAATCGTATCAGATATATCCATCTTTATACGGTAAAATATATGACTTATTCGTAACATTCCAATCTTCACACTCAATGCCACAATTGATTGAATTATTGTGACAAATAGCCACAACATCATCCAAATTTTCAATGCTTGGAGTTCCCTCTGGCTTTTTAATGATTTCTGGATCAATTTTTCTGATATACTCATCGTAATAAAAATTTATTGGAAAATGTGTTTCAAAATCTCAATTGAAAACAATTCAATTAGCATATAATGCTGTAATCACGCTCGTGACATCATCTACTAAATTTTGCAAATTTTCTTGAGAACCATAGTTTCCACTAAAAGTTATCTCATCACAAACAGATGCTGAACAATACACCTTAATTCATTTTTCAGACAATAATTTGTTTACCAATTCAACGTAGTATTCTTTTTGATAAAAAGGAATCTGATTGTACTTTTGTCGCCATATATCCAGTACTTGATTGTAATAATTATCACTATCTACTAAATCATCTTCTGTAAGTCAATTTTGAAATGCAATATCCCTAATTATAGTTCTCATTCCTGCAGTCTCCTTATTTATATATTTTTCTTTAAATTTTTTATGTAAAGACAAAAGCTCAAAAAGAGATTCAGCATTTGTTCGTTGTTCATCCCAATTTTCTTGGCTCAAATCATCGTATAGAGACTGTAAGTAAGATGAATCTATATTTTCACCATTATCTTTTACATAATCAACTATATCTATAATAGATTTATCTCATTCATATAAACACAAAAATGGACGAGTTTTGTAATTAAAATAGACAGAACCTGTCACAATAGAGTAGTCAAAATAAACTCCAGAATAATAGTTTATATCTCATGAAAATTCATATTTTGTATTTCAAAATTCATTTTTTATCATATTCTTACAATCTGATATCATTTGCTCTGGTATATCTACATGATTTTTATCTTCATTCCCTATTTCTTTATTTTTTTCAAAACATCAAGTGAATAAAATTCAACACATTAACAAACTAATCAAAAATCAGATTTTTTTCATGATTTACAGCATTATGATAATTAAATTAATTATATCTTTAATATTTTCTTTAGAATTTCTATACTATTATTCATAGCAAATTCTAAATTATTATATAATCAACCACAAGCGTCATTATTTGCTCAATCTGAAATAGATTTTATAATCACTGTATTGTCCAAAATTCAAAATTCACGGGCCACACTAGCCACCGCATAAGCTTCCATTTCAGCAACATCTGCTCAAGTATTACTTCTTAATTGATTACATTTATCAGCATCATCTATAAATTGGTCTCATGTTACACATATTCCATTTTCATGAAATCAAAAATTAAATTCACTTGGATTTATTCATGACTCAAAATTAATTTTTATCTTTCATTTTGCATATTCTAAATCTCATAGAAGTGGGAGATACATATCATGCTGTATAATTTCTTTGATAAGAAAAACATCTCAAATTCTGACATTATTTCAATTTAGATTTCATGCAACTCAAATATTCACGAGATAATCAATTCAATAATCTGCACAAAGTACAGAACTTCATATACTTGCTTGAATTTTTCACATTCATGTAGATGCTAAAACATATCAATCCTTTTCATATATTTTGATATTTTTATAGGATTTGGATAATTCTAATCATAAAAAATCTATTATAATCTGAGCTTCTGGTTCCATTGCGGTAACTATTCAGATTTTTTTCATTTATTATTATAAAATAATAAAAGCAAATACCAATTTTATGATATTGTAACAGCTGTCCCTGATGCTGTAACCATAAGCATACTACCTTTTTGTCATAATACCTCATAATCAATATCTATACCAACCACAGCATTAGCACCTTTCTCCATTGCACGTTGAGCTAATTCTTGTAGTGCTTCTTGACGAGCTTTTATCAATTCATCTTCATATGAATATGAACGACCTCATACTATATCGCGAATACCTGCAAAGAAATCTTTAAATAAATTAACACCGCTTATAACTTCACCAAATACAATACCGTGATAATTTGTAATACGTTTTCACTCTACCATAGGTGTTGTTGTTAAAATCATAATTATATAATTTTAAAAATTAAAAGACTTTTTTTATTCTTTAACATAAATAGTCTGAGAAGGAAATGCAAATTCTATTCATTCTTTTTCAAACTTTTCTATCAATTCAAGATAAATCTTTTCATTTACTTTTAAACTTGCTTCATAGTCAGGATTCAGAATATTATAACTCATTAGAAAGTTTATACTAAAGTCTCACATTTTTTCTAAATAACATCGCTCATATTCCACATCTTTCTGATTTGAAACTATATCTTTAATAATTTCTGGAATAATTTTCAGCTTTTTAATTCATGTATCATAAGTTACTCAAATAGAAATCCTCTGTCTTCTACTTTTCATAGTTCTATAATTTATCACTTCAGTAGCAAGAATATTACTATTTGGAACTATCACCTCCTGTCATTGAACCGTCTGAATCGTAGTAGATTTAAGAGAAATCTGTTTTACTGTTCAGATTTTTTCACTACTTCATTCTCAGATTTTAATATAATCACCAACTATAAATGGTTTACTAAGAATTATAGAAAAAGAAGAAAATAAATCTGTCAGAATGTTTTGTAATGCAAATGCAACTGCGATTCAGGCTATTCCAAATCATGCTAAAACTGGAGTTAAATCTACTCAAATATTAGTTAAAAATACAAAAACTCACAAAACCCAAACTAAAACTGTCACAATAGTTTCCACACTTTTTTTAGCTGTTTTATCTTTACGAAAAAATCTTTCCATAAAATAATTAATTCATTTAATGAGAATTTTTATAGCAAATATCGTGATAACTCCAAAGAATATTCATTTTAATACTAAATCAACTTTTGGAGAAAAAGTTAAAAAGCTGATTGCTACATAAATTTCCATTGCTACAAAAAGCCATTTGGGAAATTTATTCATGATTTTACTCAAAAAATTTATCCATTTTTTTTCAGATTCTTTTTCAGCATCTAATTTTTTGAGAAATAAATCCACCACAAAGTACAAAATTACAAATATCAATATTGATAAAACTATCATTCATATAGTATTTCAGTAAACAACTGTATTCATGATATTAGATATAGATTCTGGCATTTTTTTATGAGTTAAACATTAAATTGTATTTATTTTTTGTCCCTCTTTTTGAAAGAGGGGGGACCACAAAGTGGTGGGAGATTTTTATTATTATATACTTAAAATCCCCAGTCCTTCGTACAGCCCCTTTCAGTAAAGGGGCACAATTATTTTTTACTCAGATTTTTCTTCTTTTTGAATAAAAAATTTTTTTGGATTTTTTGATTTATGAACTTCTGGACTATCTATTTTTTCAATAATAGCATCCAAAACTTTATCCACATTTTGACCAGTTTTTCATGAAACGCATATAATTTCATCAGCTGGAATTCAAATTACATGTTCAATTTCTGCTGCCACTCTAGCAGGATTTGCAGCTGGAAGATCAATTTTATTCAAAACTGGAATTATCTCTAATCACTGATCAATTGCCTGATAAAGAGTGGATAAAGTCTGAGCTTGAATTCATTGACTTGCATCAACTAACAAAATTGCTCATTCTACTGCAGCAAGAGAACGAGAAACTTCATACTGAAAATCTACATGACCTGGAGTATCTATCAGATTTAATTCATATCATTTCCACTTCATTCTAGCAGGAGTAAGTTTGATGGTAATTCACCTTTCCTGTTCAATGTCCATTCTGTCTAAAACTTGACTATGTTCCAGTTTTCTTACAGTTCATGTAATTTCAAGCATTCTATCTGCAAGTGTAGATTTTCCGTGATCAATATGTGCTATAATACAAAAATTGCGGATATTATCTGTAGCCATACGTTTTATTTAAATAATCCTATAAATAACTATTTAGCTTCTACTCAAATTCATTTTATAACAAAGAAAACTACTAACGCAACTACTATAAAATCAATAGTTCTAGCAAGTAATTTTCCATAAAGAACTCCTCTCCATGAAAGATCTTCCAATTTATCAATTTTTAATTTTTTGAGAATTGGAGCAAAAATAAGTGGAGTAATAAAATCTTCAATGAAAGATTTAGTCCATTCTCCAACTTTAGTAGCAATTAAAAGTCAGATAGCAACTCAAATTACATTATAAGTTGCGATAAAATCCATAAATTCTTGTCGCATTATTATATAATGAAATATAAAAACAATTTCTGTATAGATAATTATCAAATTAATTCAACGTTTTTTATTTATATGTCATTCTGAACGAAGTGAAGAATCTTAAATAATAGTATTTAATTTAAAGTGTTTTCTCAACTATCAATATAAACTAAACAAGCTACATTTATATAATAGAAATAATTTAAACAAATTTTTAACATTTTAACATACATAAAATTTCAGATTTTTATTTTTTTACAAAAATTTTAACATTTTTACATTATTTAACATTTTAAAATATTTACATAAAATTAATTCTAAATTATTATTTCTTATATTTATCATAATTTTAACATTTTCACATTATGATTATTTATTATTTTTTTAATATATTTCTATATATAATATAACAAAGGAAATTTTTTACGAACAAAATGTTGAAAAATAAAAAATAAACCATATAAAAAATCGTACATAGTTTTTATATGATTACAAATTATTTATGAAAGACTTCATAAAAAGAGGAATAGTTATTGTAATATTTGGTTTATTTTTAGGATATTTATTTTGGTTAATTTTCCATTGAGAAGCTATAGTAAAATCTGAATATCTGAGCTTTAATATCCCAATGTATATAATACTAATATTGCTATGCTTATATATGATATTCTTATACGGAATTTATCCAATTCATATTAAATTATCTAGAGTTACAGCTTTATTTATCTGATTAGCATTTATAGTTATTTCTCAGGTTGTATTAGCCAACGATGGATACTCTCATATCTATATTTGAGATTTATTCTCAGTATTATGAGTTTTAATCTTAATATTATTCCCTACAAATATTTTGACTACAGAAAAAGTTAAAAACCAAAAAGCTAAGAAAAATGAAGTAATTATAGAGGTTTAATTTATAGAGTTATATATTATGTCAACTGATTAATTCAAACATAAATCATAAAAAAATCTGATTTTTATTTATTGTTTTTTATAAAAAATGGCAGAATCAAGCAATATTATTGAAATAACATCAAAAATTCAATTTGATGAAGCAGTAAAATCTGAAAAATTAACTATAGTAGATTTTTGGGCTGAATGGTGTGGACCATGTAGATTACTTAAACCATTATTACATAAAATAGCTAGTGAAAATCTAGAAATCCAATTATTGACTGTAGATGTAGACCAGAATCAAGAATTAGCTGCTGAATATGAAATCAATTCAATTCCTGATGTAATTTTCTTTAAAAATGGAGAACAAGTAGATCGTTTCGTTGGAGTAATGCCTGAAAATGAAATTTTAGACAGAATCGAAGCTAATAAGTAATATTTATTTTATATAAAAAACTCGGAATTATCCGAGTTTTTTTGTTTTAGATTTATAGTTTAATTTAATTAATGAGATAATTCCTGAAACACATCATATGAATAATAAAATTAATCATAATAATATTGAAAAAAAACCTATATAAGCAGCTCAACCGCGTGCTTCATCAAAAAGTAATCAAATAACTCAAAAAAATATTCATAAAATAATAAAAAAGATTCATTTAGAAATATTACATCAAATTAGATAAAAAATAAATCATATTAAGAATAAAATAATTCAAAATATAAATAAATCATTAAATATAAATCAAAGAAAAAATAAAATTAATCAGCTTATAATACATCTTTTTCCAATAGTAGAAAATTTCTTCCTTTTCTCATCATTAAGATGATTTTCTTCTATTGGAGTACTGTTTGAAGTTTGAATATTTTGTTCATTTTGTAATTCTGACATAATTATATTGAAGTAATTAAAATTACTAATATTCTTTTATTGATTTAATAGATCAATCTTCATTATAATAAATTTGTTTTCAAATTCTTATACCATTTTCAGAATTTCATTCAAATTTAATTTGCCCATTTTCATAATAATAGGTTTGTTTTCAATTTTGTAACAAATCTTTATATAAACCATCATATTTAATTTGTCAATTTGGATAATATTTTTTTATTTCTATTATTCAAAAATCATCATAAAACTCCTCTTCTTTAATTATTTCAATCTTCGTAATAATGACTCCATTTTCAAATATCTTTTCAATTTTTAATATATCATTCTAATGATATTTGTCAATTTTCATAATATTCAACTCGATATCAATCTTGTTTCCAATTTTTACAATATCATTCTTTCTCAATTTGTCCACTTTTATAATAAGAAATATATTTTCAATTTTTAATTCATTCTTTATAACAAAAGTTACCATAATGACTTGATGAATTAAATACCATAATAATTACAACACAAGCAATTAAGGAAATAATAATAGAGATTATAGATTTTTTTCTAGGTTTACGAAATAATCCTATAATTCAATAAATAAATCATACAAGTATAAAACATGGTCATATAAATATACCACCTATAATAGCACTTCAAGTACGAACAAAAAGGATTCAAATAAAAAATAAAATTATTCAGATAATATTTAAATATATGCCAGTATTAGAATTATTATCATTTTTAATATTATTATCTTTTTTGGTAATATTTTTATCACAAATTAATCATATTATTAATAAAAGTAGTCAAAGTATGATTGATAATGTGTTATATATAAGTCAAATAATAAGTAAAATTAATCAAATAATAATACATCGTTTTCAAAGAATAATATGTTTCTCCTTTTTTTTATCATTATTCTGATTTTCTTCTACTGAAGTATTATTTGAAGTATTAATATTTTGTTCTTTTTGAATTTCTGTCATAATTATATTATTATTTTAATAAAATATTAATATTCTTCTATAGATTTAATAGAGCCATCTTCATTATACTTAACTCGTTTTTTAATTCCATTATTATAATATTTCTCCTCTTTAATTTTTCATG
>Ga0247608_10005427_pt1 | contig 13796 bp, 11 predicted proteins | sample 176DNAGHGlowgp2_FD_193490 | JGI IMG/M metagenome (GOLD analysis project Ga0247608, IMG submission 193490) | Sheep rumen microbial communities from Palmerston North, Manawatu-Wanganui, New Zealand - 1766 DNA GHGlow gp2 | ecosystem: Host-associated > Mammals > Digestive system > Stomach > Rumen ...
TGCTTTGCGATGACTGCACGATCTTTACCTTGAATCCCACTTGCTGTCAAAGTTTGATCTAAAGTCCACTTCATATTCTCCATAAGAGATTTTACTATGTTGGCCTTTGTATTTGCTTCTCGTTTATCTGCAACTTTATCCGCTAATTTTTCAAACGATTCACACATCTCCTCACGTCCTTCCTCCGTCTCCTTAAAAAGCAGCAGACCGATTGATCTACTGCTTTAATACACACATGTTTGATATTCAGTTGTTACTTTTGCAGTTGAAGCTGCTTTGCGATGACAGCACGATCCTTGCCAGTAATTTCAAGGGTATTAAGTGCATCCTCTAATGAGCATTTCATGTTTTTCATCAAAACTTTTATATTGCCAGCAAGAGTATCAATTCTGCTTTGTTCTGCCCTTTTATCTGCAACTTTATCCGCTAATTTTTCAAATGATTCACACATCGCCATACTATCTCCTTAATCGTATATTAGCAAAAATCCGGTGTCTTTTCAATAGAGCTACTTCATACCATTATTCTATTTTTGTTACCTTATAACTTTAAACTTCACAGTCTTCCTGCCATAATAGTTACCCTGGCCTGTGATATAAGCCTTTGCCGTTCCTTCACGGTCGCTCCTTTTATAAGTCACCGTGTAATCCTTGCCTTCCGTTAGTTCGATACCGGAATACTTGACCGAAAGCTGCGGCTTTTCGCCAAGTTTTATATCCTTCGCATCGACCTTTACAGCAATAGGATTGGTAAGAGATCTTCTGTAGATCTTTATCACAGTGCTCTTAGATCCTGCATAGTTGCCTGAAGGCGTGGCATTTACAGTAAGGCTTATCTTCTGATACTTCTTCCCAAGGAAAGTCATGCCCTGGACGCTGTCGGCACTCACTGTATAATCCTTTCCTTCCGTCATGATCCTACCTCGGTCTTTTAACGTAGGATGAAGTTTTGAAGGCTCAGTGCCATAGACTATGTCCTTAAGGCCCTTGATCCTTACCCTTTTCATATTCCTGGGCACTATCTCAAATGTCTTATTGATGCTGCCTGAGAAATCACCGATGCCGGTTATCTTCATCCTCGCCTTACCCACGTTTATGTTGTTCCTGTAGGTCAGCGTATAATCCCTGTTCTCTTTAAGACGCCTGGTCCTCTTCTTTCCGGTAGCCGTAGTATAGATGTACTTAAGCTTCACCTTCGGCCTTATCTGGCCTCCGGTAAACTCAAAGGATCCACCGCCTACGTCAATAAGAAGTGTCCCATCGCCATACTTGATGGAAGAAAGCCCATCTCCGTCAATGGCATCGGGATCATCTGCATCTGCCGGATCTGTGCTGCTATCGCCTTTCCCGTCATCAGGATCATCCTTCGTATCCTTTGGCTTATTCTCACCGGGTTCTGCCTTAACAGTAGTCTCCTTTGACCTTTCATTACCCAGGCCGTCTATGGCTGTTATGACATACCTGCCTTCCTTTGTGACAGTGACCTGTGCTTCAAAACCGCCGTCTTCATTTACTGTGCCGTCCACCTGGCTCACCTGTCCGTCAGGATCTTTCATCATGACTTTTGCAAGGCCGCACTTTTCATCCTTTGCATAGATGAATATCTTCATGCCAAAGCTTGTGACCATGAGGTCAGGTGCCTGCCGGTCTATGCAGTTTATGACGATGTCAGGGCATCTTATGATGGTGCTATTCCTAAGCTTTATGAGAAGATGATATATGCCGTTTTCCTTTACGATGATATAAGGTGTCTTGGTCCAGGTCATGCCGTCATCCCAGCTGAAGGGTTTATCTGCCAGCATGCTCTTAAACCATCCGGGGACATTTATCCTTATGATGATGTTCTTATTGGTATAACCATTGATCCATCTGCCCCTTCTGTGGAAGCCGAACTCATCCGTCTCATCTTCCTCATCATCGTCGTCATCACCATCATCTGGAGTGATGGTGATCATTCCGGGGATATCATCAGAGCTTACCGATCTTTCATCCGTCACCACAAAGGTTTTCTTTGCTTCATTTCCCACCTTATCGGTCGCCCTTAAGGTGTACTCGCCATTCACAAGTGCCTCGGCATAACATTTTTCTTTTTCGTTTCCGCCGGATACACAAATGAGTGTCTCTTCCTCATATTCACCGCCTTCGACATAGACCTTATCGATACCTGAGTCACTGTCAAATGCCTCCACCAGAAGCTTTCCTTCTTCCTTATTTACCTCTATCTCAGGCGCCGTCTTATCGATGTTTACCACGTTATAGCTCAAAGTGGCAGCGATCTTATCCTTCCTTCCGTTTCCGTCAGTGGTATAAAGAGTCGCGGAGTAATCACCATTATCATGCACCTGGGTTGACTGGTTTTTTGTTTCCTCACCTTCATTGCTCCAGGTATACTTATCAAAGATGTTGTCATTGTTCCCAAGCACGAAGCCCAGCTTCACACCTGAATCACTGTCAGTCCATGTATCCGAAGGGTTCTGGTACATGGTGCTGTAAAGCTGTGATACCAGATCAGGAAGATTTATATATTCGCTGTTTATATAGATCTTCGTGCTGGCAGTGTTCCCTGCTTCATCCCTTACATAAAATGTCCTGCCGCCCTTATCACGATCCTCATTGGTCTCTATTAAGAACTTACCGGTCTCCTGCCATGAGACATCACCGGAAGGGAGCCTGTAGCCGTATGTGACCGTGCTTAATTCATCCTCACCGGCAATCACCACATACACATCGCCATCTTCCTCAAAACGCTCGATTGACGTTATCTCCGGGGCATCCCTGTCGATATTGTTTATCTCTATCTCACCCTCTGCGGTATTTCCGGCCATATCCCTTACGATCACCTTAAATACGCCGTTCCTATCCACCAGGAATGAACTGCCGCTAAGATAGGATCTGCCTTCGTCATACGAATATGCCAGGGTTGCAAGGGCATTATCATCAGATGCATCAACACTTATGTTCCTGTATGCTGCCCATGCCGTTGAAGGAGTCGTCTCAAAGCCGTTTATCTGAGGGGCTACAAAGTCCCAGGCATTTATGTTTATATATCTGCCTGAAGCGTTCCCTGTCTCATCCATGACTTTAAGATAATATGTCCCGTTCCCGTCATTTCCGTCTATGACAAGGGTATTTCCATCACTTTCTAATTCCTCACCGTCCTTTGACCAGGCATAGGTGATGATGCCTTCCGAATTATCCGTAACGTCTGCCGATATCACAAGACGTTTCTCAGGATCGTTTGAAAGGTTGGTGCCGTCAAACTCCTCATCCTCCCAGGATATATTTATTTCCTGAATGAAAGGCGCCGACTTATCCACCACGTTCACTGTAAAGCTCTGTGGCTCCCTTACGCCCTCGTAATAGCACTTGACCGTCTGCGGACCAAGAGTACCCATGTAAAGTTCCTTCATGCCACCGGCAAAGGTAAGGCCTTCTGCATTCTTACAAAAAGATGCATCACCGTTATCATACCTGAAGATCGCAAAGACATCCGATACCTTGATGGTGCTCTTATAATCAACCTCAGATGAAGGATACTCCACATAAAAGCCAATAAAAGTCTTTTCGCTTACAGTAAGAACCGCTTCCCTACTTGTTGTAGTAAGATCGGCATTTTTTACTACAGCCCTATATCGCTCCCCATTCTGCGTAAGCTTTACATCATTCTGGATATATGTGGGATCTGTTGCCCCTGCTATGTCATTCCAGGTCATACCGCCGTCTTTGCTAATCTGCCACTTTATGCTCTTATAGTACTTTGCGTTTACCGCAAATGATAAGCTGCGCCCTTCTATTACCGAAAGGTCCTGTGGCTGGGTTATGATCTGCGGCCTTATCTCGGATACCGTCAATATAGCAGCTGATGAAGTGGTGCTTCCCACTCCGCTTGATGCTATGGCCCTGTATCTTCTGCTGTTCATATCCATGGAAACATTCTCTAAGATAAGAGTGCTTCCTGTGGCGCCTTTTATATCAGTCCAGGTGCTTCCATTATTTTTTGACTCCTGCCATTTGATCGACGAAGCATTTGAAGCTGTCACCGAAAAGGTCGCAGTCCCGCCTTCATTTACTGTGACATTTTTAGGCTGTACGGTAAATGACGGAGATGCAACGCTCACGGTACATACATTTGATGTAACTTCCGATCCGCCTTTTAGCACTGCCCTGTACTTGACCTTATTCTGGTTTCCGTTTGAATCAGTTATCTTAAGGCTCGTGCCGCTCCCTGCGCTGTTCCAGGTGCTGCCGTTATCGGTGCTCTTCTGCCATGCCACCGACCCGTAATTGGATCCTGCGATGGTCATGGTCGCGGTCCCGTTAAGGCCCATGCTTATGGTGGAAGGCAGGTTAGCTGTAAATGAAGGCGCATTCACCTTTAGTTTCCTTGAACACCATCCGCCCGACGTATTCACTCCCGCACTGTCATTATCCGCATACACCTGACAGTAATAGGTGTGCCCTGCGCTGTTCTCATTACCGGTTATGGTAATGCTGCTGCCGGTCTTTCCGGACATGAGGTGTGTAGATCCGTTGCCATTGTCATACCACTGGTACTTCACATGGGCAGGATCATACTTACCGCCTGTAGGAACCGCCGAGAACGTGGTAGTCTTTCCATAATCGATGGTATCAGTACCTGTCATGGAAGCGCTTGTCACATGGCAGTCACTGTAGGTAGTGACAGGACCATAAACCCTTATCTCTGATATCTGCATAAGCGGCGCGGCTCCATCTCCATTCGAATAGTTCATTATGGTGAAATAATGGCTTCCCGTTATGGATGCGCAGTCATAGGTCTTTGTCTCCTTCACGCCCTTTGTCGCAGTCTTATAGATGGTGGTATTCGTCTCTTCCTTCATCTTTTTTTTCAGCGTCGCTGATGATGCGGCCGAATTTCCCGCGCTGGCAGGCTGGATATAACTCGTATACATGGTATCCGATATAGCTGAAAAGAATACGCCGTCTCCCTTATCGGAGCTGTGCCTTGTCAGGTCGAATTCCATGTATTCGATATTCGAAAAGTCAAGTTTCGCAGTCAGCGACACACCGGCTTTTCTGAGCACATATCCATCATAGTGAACGTTGCTGATGGTCCCTCCTTCTGAGAAAGCATAATCATAATTAGATCCGCTTGTGGAATCTGTGTTAAAACGAAGGAGCCACTTATTCTCTCCCGGATAACCATTCCCCTCCGTAACGGAATTAGGACCGCCGGTCCATGCAGCCCTCTTTCCCGTAGTAGTCCCGGAAGCATACTTTGCATACACGTCTTGCGCTCCTATCCCGGGGATATTCATTGAGGTTAAAAATGTAACTGCCATAAGCCAAAATGCGGCTATCCTCTTTATCTTATATTTAATTTTATTCATAAAACTTCTTTCCTCCTCTTTGGGTTCAATCGGCACTGATCTCACCCAGTTCATAATTTTCCACCGTCTCACCGCTTTTTATCCTAAGCTTTGTACTAAGATACTTTCCAACATCAAAGATGTTCCTCTCATCATAATCCGAAAGTTCCTTATATCTTTTATGCTTCGTGATATCATACTTCTTTGATTTAAACGGTCTCACGCCACGTACACGAACGATACACCGGCTGCCATCCATCACAGCTATTTCATCCTGGCTCATAAGTTCTTTCCCTGCCTTCAGATAGTTAAGAGCAAATGAAGGATTCTGTCCCCTGGTATCGGATATGTTGTAAAGGTCAATAGTCTCCTTCCCCAGGATCTCCGACATATCCTTAATCGTCGTCTTTTCACTCCCACCCAGAAAAACAAGGGAATCACAGTTCCCCTCGATGGTATCCGCGTTATACTTATAAATCGCTTTCAGCTGGCTTTTTGACTGCAAAATAATAGAAGCAGAGATTTCCCTGCTTCTAATGGTTGCGATGAGTTTTTCAAACTGTGGTATCTGTCCGACATTTGCAAACTCATCAAGTATAAATCTGACATGGAACGGCAGTTTTCCTTTATGTTCTACATCCGCTTTTTCACAGAGGATATTGAACATCTGTGACTGCATAATGGCCAGGATAAAATTGAATGTACTATCCGTATCCGACATGATCATAAACATGACCGTCTTTCGCTCGCCTATCTTATCAAGTTCCATTTCATCATAATCCGTAAGCTCACGAAGTTCCTTAATATCAAAGGCAGCAAGTCTCGCACCGCATGAAATAAGGATCGATTTCGCTGTCTTGCCGGCTGCAAGCTTATATTTTTCATATTGCCTCACGGCAAAGTGTTCCGGATTATCTTCCGCCAATTCATCAAAGATTAGATCAACGGCATTTTTATAATTCTCATCATCCTCCTTCGTCTCTGATGCGTTGATCATATCTATAAGAGTTGTAAAGTTCTGTTCTTCCCTTGGCACCTCATAATAGATGTAACCGATATACGCCTGATATAAAAGTCTTTCCGCTTTCTGCCAAAAATCGTCAGTCTGCTGCTGGCCCTCTCCCTTGGTATTTGCCATAAGGGTATTCACGAGCTTTAAGATATCCTTTTCGCTATGGATATATTGGAAAGGGTTATAATGCATCGAGCTCTTAAAATCAATTGTATTAATGACCTTTATCACATATCCGGCATTTTCAAACATCCGACCCGTTTCGAGTATAAGCGTTCCCTTTGGATCAGTGACCACGTAGCTGCTGTGTAATTGCATCAGGTTCGGCTTCACCACAAATCTAGTCTTGCCGCTGCCGGATCCGCCGATTATCATGACATTCTTATTCCGGTCATAAATCCCTTTAGGCTTCCCCTTCATGATAAGACCTTCAGTCTCAGAAAGTATTATGTTGTTATCGGGATCTTCAAGATCCATGAATGGTTTTATATCTTTGCTGCTCCCCCACCTGGCTGAGCCATATTCCACGCCTTTACGATACTTTTTTGAATTTTTGCTCTTAATATATACCACCAACCTCATTATAAGGGCGAATACGGCTCCAAATAGCACATCAAACAGTTTCAGGCTTGGAAATATACTGTCAAACGCTTTCCCAAGGTTTCCGATTCCTCCAAGAACCTTATTGAATATGTCTGGTGCCGGTGTGATGCGATAAGCATAAGCCATCTTGTTTCCAAAGTAGGCAAACATCAGATACGGAAATACTTCAGCCAGCAACTTAGTGCCACCAGCCTTAACAAAGGATTTTGAGATCATGGTCACCATACTGTGAAAAGGATTATGAGGAAGCTTCTTCACGCCACTCATAAACTGTGCTCCTTTACTCTGTTCTTTTCCTTTGCAAACTCCTGATTCTTGGAAAGTTTTAAAGACAGATCCTTAAATCTCTTCAGAATATTCTTAAAGGGTTCGCGCTCCTTTTTATTGTTGTTGATCTCCTTAAACTCATTAAAGGCCAGGTCAATGGTATCCTGATCTCTCGCCTTGAAAAACACGATGTATTTTGGCGGGCTGAAAGACGTATTCTTTTTCACTGCGTAATCAACATGATACTTTCTGGCTATCCGCTCAAACCCTTTTATGTTATTTGGATCAACCTCACAGTTCAATGCTCCTGCATTCTGTTCCATCAGTTCCTTCACGGTCATCTTGCCATGTTTTATCTGTGGAGGTTTATTATACTTGCTTTTATTTCGGGCATTCAGATACATCCTTACCGCCTTTGCCAGCACTTCGGCTGTGAACCTTGCGGTCCTTATGCTTAAAACCACCACTCTCTGATTTACTTCCTCATGCATTACTGCCTCCTTTCCTGCGTCCTGTTTTCCCGGCAGTGTCAGGGAGGCACCACCAGTTTTCGCAAATTCTTTTTCATAATTCCTCCTATTTCAACTTCTGGACATAATGTCCAGAAGTTAAGCAAAACAAAAAAGGCGCAGTTTCAAGATTTCTCTCAAAACTGCGCCTTTCGCTGTAAACAATATTTATAGTACGGTGATTACAGAATTAATCCCAATATCAACACATACTTACAATAATGAATAAAAAATGAACCCTACGCAGCTCCAGGACGGAACAACATATGGTTCACTTTCAAGTATACACATTACTCCGATTTTGTCAAGACAGTGTTTTCTTTACTGTTATAATCTAAAAACTTAGTATGTTGAAAACCATACTCTGTGTAATGCGCCCCATCTAAAGTTTTAATCGGAATATTCTCTGTTCTCGAATATATTTTATCATAGAGTTCTTTTATCCATTTTTGATAGTCATTCTCTGGTTCATGTGCGTTGAGCCCCTGTTCATAGTAATGTCTTGTTATTCCGGCAAATATATCTGCCAACTGAACAGATGGCGTTACTGCCGAACTGACAAACAATGGCATCTCCAAAATATGATCAAAACTACGTCCAAGATCAGTTTTAAAAAGAAAGCCCGTTAAAGCATCTGCTATTTTTCGATCTGCCTCTTCGTGTATCTCATCAAAAATCATCATGGCTTTCCCGAGATTATGCTGCCTGCAATAGAATTCAATTTTCTTAAGAAGCAAGTAATACTGTCGCGGTAAATGATGCTCTGGAATTTCGATCTTAACCGATGGTCTATCCATAATAACAGCAAATATAGCTGTATCAAAAGATAGGGCTATTTCAACCATACCTTCCGTGTAAGCTTTGTTTATGCTACGATTCTTTGAAATAGTCGCTTCACGTATCAGCTTAGTAGACTTAATTTCATCTTGTTTACCATATAGACTATCTTTAAGCTTATAAATCTGATTTGTGATGGGCTTTATATCTGTCTCGCGTATGCATATCCCAAGTAAAACCGGATTACGTGTTGAATCTGTTGGTCTCGGATATCCACTCTCGTCAATAAAAGCAAGCATACATCAATTGCTCCTTTGGAAATTAGTATAGGAACGATTATACCGCATCATCAGGAATAATAAAAGAATATCTTTTTATAATCATTCTAATTTCCAATCCCAGTATTCTTCATATGAGATCTCATTGTTCATGTATTTCTTCCGCATCTTCCGCCACTGATCATAATGCTCCAAAAAGTAACTTTGTGTCATATTTTCAGGATCAGTAGAATATGATTTCCTCAGGATAAAATTCGGGCATAGTTCTTCAGCCCAGAGCATCAGATAAAACAGATCGGAGGGTTCACTGAAATCATAAGGGCTGATCAGTCTAACATTGATATTAAGGATCTCAGCTATTTTCTGAAGTTTATCCTCCTTGGGTACCTTCTTTGATCTTTCATAGCGAGCCATGATCCGTTTTGCATTCTTTTTGCTAAGGCCGATCTTCAATGCAAGTTCATGCCGGGTCATTCTTCGAAACTGTCTTACAAAGGCTATCCTTGAGCCTACACTCAAATTTTTTAATCTTGGCTTACTGTAAATCAACGCCATTTCATACTCCCATCTTCCAGTTGAAATATTCCAAATGACTTATCTCACCATTTCGAAATGACCGGCGTTTCTTTTGCCATTCAAAATACTTTTCTGAAAAGAATTTATGAGTGTCGTTTCCGGGCAATACTACGACTGTTCTTCCAAGCGAATAATCCGGACATATTTCCTCGCTCCAAAGGATCAGGTAATACATATCACGGGGATCATTGAAATCATATTCCCTGATCATATTTATGCTTACATCAAGAGCCGCTGCAATGCGTGATAAAAGCTCTCCTCTGGGCACTCTTCCCGTCTGCTCATATCTGCATATCATATTCCTGGCAGTTTTATGATCCAGTCCCACTGCATCTCCCAATTCCTGCTGTGTCATTCCTCTGATCTTCCTGATATATGAGATCCTCCCTCCGACAGTCAGATCCGTGATACAGACCGATCCATGAATCATCTTCATCCAATCGCCCCCTCTTAAACTTCTGGACATTATGTCCAGAAGTTGCTTTTATATGCCCCCACCGCCTGTACGGCCTCGATGGAATCTTTTTCAACATACTCTGTAAATGAGCGGTACAGCAACGCATCCATATATGCGCCCGGATTTGTGATATTACCGGCCATATTCTCCATCTTTTCAATACAGAAAATCAGATGTTCCCCGCGAAGCTTTAAAAACACCGACTTTGCGACCTCACCGGGTATCCGGCGTTCCTTTACCGTGATAGATTCCGGCGTATCCGTCACCATTCTTACGATACGTTTCATCAGCACATCGAAAAGCATCTTGCCTTCTTTGCTGAGGACAGGACTTTCCATGTAATGGTCATACCAGAGATTTTCCCGTATCAGTTTTTCATAAGTCAAAGTCAAGTCATCATCAGGATCTTCTTCGTCATCGCCCTTCACCGTCACTTTGATAGGTCGTGAAAAATCTATATGATCCCACCACTCATTTCCCTCATCCATCTCGCCCGCGGGCGATGTATTGATAGAATGAGTCTGACTGGAATCATTATCACTTAAATCAGTATTATTAATATTAGTATTATTAGTGTGCGATTTCCGCACGTCCTGACGTGCGATTATCGCATCTCCTGACGTGCGATTTTCACATTTCCTGACGTGCGGTTTTCGCATTTCCTGACGTGCGATTTCCGCATTTCCTGACGTGCGATTATCGCATTCCTTGACGTGCGATTTTCGCACGTCAGTTGATTTTACTGGGTTTGCGGCCTCTGATTCATCCATTCCATCCGAATCCGCCTGTTGATAACCCTGTTGATAACTATCGTTAACTTCAATATCCGGCTCATCATCAATCTTCTCATTCTTGTCAAAAATACTCATGAAGTTCTTTACATATATGACAGCGGCCCTGCCAAGGCCGGGCTTATTCCTTTCTATAAGTCCGATATGCTCCAGGGAGATAAGAAGTTTACTGGCCTTACCATTGGCACAATTCATATCCTTCATGACATCCTCCACTTTATAGATGATATAAGCCCTGTTCTCATCGTCAAACCAGCCGTTCTTCCTTGAAAGCGACATCCGATCAAGCATGAGACCATACAGGAGCTTAGCATCATTTGAAAGCTCCGAAAAACGCTGATCCCTTATCAGAAGCTTCGGTATCCTCAAAAAAGCGAACTGCTCTGATTCGGCACCATAGAAATAGTCAAAGATCAATCCGTTATCCATAGCAAATGTTCCTTCCTTTATTTTGCCAGATACTGTTCGAGAGCTTTAATGATCGTCTCCTCGATCTCTTTTACGCTGACACTCTCATCAAAATACTTGCTGAGCTTATCCGCCTTTATGGAAATATTCTTAGGTCTTGGCCTGTCCTCAGACAGAATATGTCTCACAAGCACTTCATTTAAGCTACCATTCCTGTAATAATCCTTAATCTGCATTGACTGTGCGGCAGAAACTGTCACGCCTTCTTCTATGGCATTCTGCACCCACTGCTGTTCCGTACCGCCCAGGAAAGAAAAATCCACTCCGCAGACGAACGACAGTTTTCTGTTATCTACGGCCTCCATAAGTGCGTCATTCAACCTGGAAAGCCAGATATACCTCTGTATTGTCTTTCCACTCTCACCTGATACTTCAGCCATGTCATCAAGGGCTGATGTCCCACCTTTTTTGCCCTGATGCTTAAGTGCTTTATATTTCATCTCATAAGCCCTGGCTTTTTCACTTGGCAGGATATCCTCGCGTTGGATATTCGTATCGACCATGATGATCACGGCCTCATCATCTGTATAATCCCTTACGAAAACAGGCATCTTTGTAAGGCCGGCAAGCTCACAGGCGTGCTTCCTTCGATGACCTGCAATGATTTCATATCCGCCCTTTTTCCTGGGTCTTACTATCCCCGGCATTAATACTCCATGTTTCTTTATGCTCTCTACGGTCTCTTCCATTTTTTCGTCATCCAATACCCGAAAAGGGTGATTCCTGAAATCATGGAGTTCCGAAATATCCACCTGTGTCACTCCGTCACTTACAGAACCGACAATATCCTCAAAACTGTTTATTTTAATCTTTCCCGCAATGCCCCTACTCATCTGCCAGCACCTCCTTTGTCAGGGAATAATAGGCCATGGCCACCTTTCCCTTCGGATCATGCTTATATATGCTCGTGCCTATTGCAGAGGTTTCTGCAGCTCGGACCGACAAAGGAATCTTATTGGAAAAGATCCTCACATCCCTCCCGTATCCGCATGAAAGAAGGGCAAGTATCTCTTTGGCGTAGCTTGTCCTCTCATCCACCATGGTCACCAGTATCCCCTCTATACGAAGCCGGGGATTGATCTGACGCTTCACCTTCTTCACGGTCTTAATAAGCTGTTCCAGCCCCTTTACAGGTAGATATGCCGCCTGCACAGGGATCAGGACACTGTCTGCCGCAGCAAGAGCATTAATTGTGATCATACCTAAGGACGGCATGCAATCGATTATAATATAGCTGTACAAATGTCTGACCGTTTCAATATATTCCCTTAAAATGGTCTCACGGCTCATGACGTTGACCAGCGATACTTCAGCGCCTGAAAGTTCAATATTACCCGGCATCAGATCTATATTCTCATCATGATGCAGGATTCCTTCCTCCGGATCGATCTTTTCATCATTGATGACCTTTGCAAACACCGTGGCAAGGGTATATTCAATGCTGTCAGGCTCATTGTATCCAAGACTGGCTGTAAGCGACCCCTGGGCATCTGCATCAATAAGGAGTACCTTACGGCCTTCTCTTGCCAGTCCAATGCCGAGATTTGCCGCCGTAGTGGTCTTTCCCACACCGCCTTTCTGGTTCGAGACGGCCAGGACCCTGCAGTCATGTCTTGCTCTTTTCGCTGTACTCATAAACACATCCTCCTACTCTCCTTCTTTTCTGTCCACTTCCATATATTTTCTGAAATAACGGTTCGTTCCCTTATTCTCAAATTTTTCCGATATCCGGATCACCTTCACTTTCTTATGTCGTTCCATAAGCTTTTCAAACCATCTGATATCATTAGATGTCCCCATCAATCTCACCTTTAGCATATTTCTTTTTCCTCCCCAGATATGAATCTATGTCTTCCTTTCGTAATTCTTACGAAAACAAAAAGGCTAAACAATAATCCCTTTCGGGCTTACTGTTTAGCCTTGTCAGCAAAAATATTAAATGTAAATATCAATCATCAACTGTGAAAAGCGATTTGCTTTTACATATTCAGTTTGATGTGACATATAATCTTCCACATCATCTGATGTGACCGCCAATGTCGTCAGATATGTGTATTTTTTAAACTCAACTCCTTCTTTCGGTAATAGCAGCCTGTGCAGCAGCCAGTCTCGCTATGGGCACCCTAAAAGGCGAACAAGAGACATAGTCGAGGCCGATCTTGTGGCAGAACTCCACGGATGAAGGATCGCCGCCGTGCTCGCCGCAGATACCTATGTGAAGGTCGGGATTTTCCTTACGGCCCAGGTCGATGGCCATCTGCATCAGCTTGCCCACGCCGTTGGTGTCCAGCTTCACGAAGGGATCATTCTCAAATATCTTGCTCTCATAATATGCCTGCAGGAACTTACCTGCGTCATCTCTGGAGAAGCCGTAGGTCATCTGGGTCAGGTCGTTGGTACCGAAGCAGAAGAAGTCGGCGTCCTCGGCGATCTCATTGGCCAGAAGCGCAGCTCTGGGGATCTCTATCATGGTGCCTACTTCGTACTCAAGTGTGACGCCTGCATCGGCGATCTCCTTGTCTGCGGTCTCCACCACATACTTTTTGATCATCTTGAGCTCTTTTTCCTCACAGATGAGGGGGATCATGATCTCAGGCTTCATATGCCACTCGGGATGGCGCTTTTGTACGTTTATGGCAGCCCTGATGACAGCCTTGGTCTGCATGATGGCTATCTCGGGATAGGTGACTGAAAGCCTGGAGCCTCTGTGT
>Ga0247608_10005428_pt1 | contig 13795 bp, 10 predicted proteins | sample 176DNAGHGlowgp2_FD_193490 | JGI IMG/M metagenome (GOLD analysis project Ga0247608, IMG submission 193490) | Sheep rumen microbial communities from Palmerston North, Manawatu-Wanganui, New Zealand - 1766 DNA GHGlow gp2 | ecosystem: Host-associated > Mammals > Digestive system > Stomach > Rumen ...
TAACCGAATTAAGCAACATTAACCATCCGTTTTTGGAGTATCAGAAGAAAATGCTTATCTTTGCCGAAAATTAGGAAAGATATGAAAAAGAGGTTTTTCAACAGTCGCACCTTCAGACAATTGCTCAGCTTGTTGGGCTTTGGCTCAGCAGCATTCGTCTTTTCTGCCTGTTACGGGCCAGTTCCAAGAGAATATCAGAATGGCGCCTATGCCGACAGCGTCAGCACAACCCTGCAAGCGACCCTTGAGGAAGCGGACTCGCTGACCTCTACCCCTAATACTGAACAGACGGATTCCATCCAATAACCCTTCCCAAAATAAGTGGCTCTTATCAGATCAATAAGTGGCACTTGCTGAAAGAAAAAAGGCAAGTGTCAGTTTTTTTCTGCATCTTGTCCAAGAATGGCTTTTGCTCTCCTGATACGTATGCAGACATAGATCAGTGCGATAAGGAGCAGGCCTATCACGACTGAAGCGATGATAAGAATCAGGTTTGCTTTAGACTGAGTCGCCTGACTGCTCTTCTCGATGATATCGATGACAGAATTAACCTGATAGGCGCGCATACGAGGACAGAATGCCAGATTGCATTCCTTTGCAAACTCCATATAGCGATAAGCGCGACTGATGTCTCCATCATCTGCAAGGCGCTCTGCCAGAAAGAGGAGCGAGGCCTGATCCATCACAGCACATCGGATGTCGTTGAGGGCCGACTTTCCCAACCAATAGCAGGCCATATCGTGATTATTGAGATTGTCATAAATCATTGAGCGGTAGAACGAAGCATAAGCATACTCGTGCGTATTTTCTGACACATTCTCGAGCCACTTATTACTGAGTTCCAAAGCATCCTGATAAAGCTTTCGGGCACTTAGGATGTCCATCTTCAGATGAAACCATTTTTCACTGCCCTCCTTGGTTACCATCAGAACTGAATCACGATAGAGATTCTGTAAAGCATAACACTTCTGGCGGTAGTCCATACGCTGGGTATAAGAACCCAACTCTCCGCAAACATGCATCCAGGCATTATAATATTCGATAAGTCCTGCATCATCAAGAGCAGACTTATCTACAGAGCGCAATAGTTCCAGTGACTCTGTAGGCCTATCTGTACTGGAACATCGCAAAGCCATCATAGAACGGAAGCGCCCAGATAGGTCGCGACGATGAATGGAATCGGCTAGGCTGATGCAGAGTTCAGCATAGTGAAGGGCTGAGTCGTTCCTATAAGGTATGTAAAGGTGGAAAAGTTTCTCTGCAAGCGATATTTGCTTTTCTGCGTCCATCTCCACACGGAGACTGTCCCTACAGATAGCTATCTCCTGTTTCCGCTCAGCTACATATTGAGGCGACTGGCAGATTGCTTCGTCAATCTGTTGATAGAGTGCTTCGAGATTTATAGGCTCGTCTGTTTGAGCTGAAGCGATGGGTGCAAGTCCCATTGCAACGAATAGTAAGAGTATGCGCATCATATTGCAATCCCTTTCATCATTAGTTATCGACGGCAAAGATACATATTTTCCATGATAGCTGCAAGCAAATCAGGCGAAAATATTTTCTTTTTTCTACATTTACCCTATAGTGCTCATGAGTTTTTGTCTGTACCAGACGGTCTGTAGAACACCTCGCATAGCAAGATAGACAATCTGAGCCATCCATAAACCATGATTGCCCATCATGCCTTCAGCCAACAGATAGACGGCGAAGAAGGTGAGAGCGGAGAGAAATGACGAGAGGAGCATGCCACGAGTAGCAGTGATACCGATGAAGACACCATCCCAAATGAAAGCGACACAACCTGCTATGGGAATCAGCCAAGCCCACCAGAGATATTCACGGGAAGTGTCAAGCACCATAGATTCGTCTGTCAGTAATGCCACAATCCAAGGACCTGCTATAATATATAATAAGGTATAGGCAATCGTCACGATGAGCATCCACATCCAAAGTCTGTGCAGCGTCTCGCGGAAAGCAATACCATTGTGGGCTCCATAGGCCTTGCCTCCCAAAGCTTCACCAGCATAGGCAAAACCGTCCATAAAGTAGGAGAAGAAGAGATAGAGCTGCATCAGTATGGTGTTGACAGACAGGATGATAGCCCCTTGGCGGGCACCTGCTGAAGTGAAGAAGAGATTCACCGCCACCAGACAGAGGGTTCGAAGGAAGATGTCGCGATTGACAGCAAAGAATGCACCCATTTTCTGGAAGATCCTGTCTTTCTGGAAATATCGGAAAATCTGACGATAATATCTTGCCAGCAGTCCTATCGCCATTAGCAATCCAGCATATTGCGCTATTATCGTCCCCAAAGCCACACCCTCGACCTTCATTCCAAAACCATAAACCAGCATCAATGAGGCAAGGATATTCACCACATTCTGCATGATACTGATGAGCATCGGGATACGCGTGTTCTGCATACCGATATACCAACCCATCAGACAAAACAGCGAGAGAGAAGCTGGCGCTCCCCAGATAACGATATTAAAATAGGTGGAAGCGAAGGGAGCCACATCGGGCGTTGGCCCTATCAGCCAGAACATCAACCACTTAAGCGGTATCTGGAGTATAATCAGCGACAGGGAAATAGCTAAGGCTACCGACACCGAACGCACTAATAATCTTGTGACTTCCGTGAGATCTCTACGCCCTAAGGCCTGAGCCGTCAGCCCGCTGGAACCCATACGGAGAAAGCCGAAGAGCCAGTAGACGAGATTGAAAATCATCGAACCCACCGCTACAGCCCCGATATAGACGGGACTACCCATATGGCCCACGATAGCCACATCGATCATCCCGAGCAAAGGCACAGTGATGTTCGACACTATCGAGGGCAGTGCTATTTGCAGTATCTGATGGTCTCGCTGGTTCATATCGGTTGCAAAGTTAAGCATTTTTTTGGCGCGTGCAAAAAATTTGATTAACTTTGCACGCTGATATGACGATACTACTGATAGTTCTAGGTTATTTCATCGTGCTTTTCGGCATCAGTCACTTAACGAGCCGTAAAGCCAACAACGATATGTTCTATCGAGCCAACCGTCGGGCACCTTGGTATATGGTAGCCTTTGGCATGATTGGCGCCTCGATCTCTGGTGTCACATTTGTATCGGTACCCGGTATGGTGCTGACGTCGCAGATGACCTATCTACAGATGTGTCTCGGTTTTATAGTAGGATATATTATCATTGCCTTTGTACTGTTACCACTCTATTACCGACTTCAGCTGACAAGTATCTATACCTACTTAGGACAACGCTTTGGCAATCGCTCTTATCAGACAGGCGCCTGGTTCTTTCTGCTTTCAAAAATGGTAGGCGCTTCCGTCAGGTTTTATGTAGTATGCATCATCCTTCAGCAGTTCGTTTTCGAGCCTGCTGGCATTCCCTTTATCGTCAATGTGGTTGGTATGGTATTGCTCATCTGGCTCTACACTCGAAGAGGCGGTATTGGCACATTGGTTTTTACCGACACCTTTCAGACGTTATGTCTGTTTACGGCTTTAGTGCTCATCATCTTGGAAGCCATCGGACATCTGCATCTTTCTGTGAGCGAGGCTGTCAGCGCCATAGCCGACAGCCCGATGAGCCGTATCTTCGTCTTCGACGACTGGGTGTCGCCTCATCACTTCTGGAAACAGTTTCTAAGCGGTGCCTTCATTGCCATTGTAATGACGGGACTCGATCAGGATATGATGCAGAAGAACCTGACCTGCAAGACTCTGAAGGATGCGCAGAAAGATATGTGTACTTACGGTGTCGCTTTCGTACCAGCCAATCTGCTTTTCCTTTCTCTAGGTGTGTTGCTGACGATGGCACTGGGTACGGAAATGAAAGGCGACGAGTTGCTTCCCGCTTTCGTTCAAGGCACCAGCGCCATTTATTTGTTCGTGCTTGGTATTGTAGCGGCTTCGTTTTCGAGTGCCGATTCCGCTCTGACATCACTCACTACCTGTTTCTGCGTCGATATTCGTCGTCAGTCTGACAATGAGCAATTGCGGAAGCGCATGCATGTCGTGATGTGTTTCATATTTATCTTGTTTATCCTTTTATTCAGGGCTGTCAACTCCACTTCGCTTATCGATGCCGTTTATATCCTTGCATCCTACACCTACGGTCCGCTACTCGGACTCTTTACTTTCGGACTCTTTACCCATCGACAGCCGATAGACCGTTTAGTGCCCTACATCTGCATCGCCTCACCCTTGATTTGCTATGCGCTCGACACAATAACTCAAACCATCTGGAACTATCGTTTTGGCTATGAACTGCTGATGCTCAACGGCCTACTGACCTTTGGCGGATTATGGCTGACACATTTCCTAAGCTTTTTGAAACATGACACAATAAAGAAATAACAATAAATTACTAACTTTGCAGCGAAATACAAAACTTATTATCAAACAACAATGAACACTTATCTGAAAAAAACTATTTTAGCAAGTGTTGCTGGTCTTTTTACCATAACTGCCAGCGCACAATTATCAACCAATCCCGACAAGTTCCTGGGGAATATCACCACCCGAGGGCAAGTAGAGGCTGGTGGCGGTGTCGCATCGTACTATAAGCTTTGGAACCAGATTACTTGTGAGAACGAGTCGAAGTGGGCTTCTGTAGAAGGAACTCGCGGCAGTTTCAACTGGGGTTGTGACAGGGCGTTCAACTATGCCAAGCAGCACAACTTTACTTTCAAGTTCCACGCTTTCGTTTGGGGAGCACAGTACCCGAACTGGCTTTCCAGCCTGTCGATCAAGGATCGCTATGATGCCATCTTGACGTGGTTTGATGCTATCAGTAACAAATACGACCACCTGCCGATGATCGATGTAGTAAACGAAGCTGTTGGCATGCACCAGCAGGGAAATCCTATGATGAAGGAATCGTTGGGCGGTGATGGTAAGACTGGCTACGACTGGCTTATCAAGGCCTTCGAATTAGCATACGAGCGTTTCCCCAACTCAATCCTCATCTATAATGACTATAACTCTTTCCAACATGATGTAGACAACTACATTACTTTGGTCCAGACGTTGCGCGATGCTGGAGCACCTATCGACGCTTACGGAAATCAGTCGCACGATGTGAACAACATCAGTGCAAGCAACTTGAAAAGTGTGATGAAAAAGCAGCAAGACGCATTGAAGATGCCCATGTTCATCACGGAGCTGGATATCGATATAGCAGATGATAACAAACAAAAGGCACAATATGAAAGTATTTTCCCCTTGATGTGGGAAGCAGATTACTGTGCAGGTGTGACCATTTGGGGGTTTATTCATGGCGCTACGTGGGTGGACAACTCAGGTATCATCAAGAACGGAAAGGATCGTCCTGCAATGACTTGGCTACGCGACTATATGAAGACAGATGCTGCTATCAATGCTAAGAGTCCTTATCCAGGTATGAAGAAACGCGTTGGAGTTTATGTGAAGCCTCTGGCTTTGAAAGTGGCTGCAGGCGACCCACTGCCTATCAAGGTACGCACGTTTATCACGAATGCTGCAAAAGAGGAAAAGGAAGACATCGCTATCGAAAAGGTAGAGCTTTATGTTAACGACGAGTTGCTTACCACGATGACAGAGGAGCCATATGTGACAGAATACACGCCAGCAACCTCCGGCAAAAAGGTGTTGAAAGCAATCGTTTACACAAACGACGGAAATGCATACGAACGTTTCTCCAATGTGACGGTGCTTAATACGACAGTAAAACGCGAGCCCTACAATGGCACGCCGTCTGTACTGCCAGGTACCATCAACGTGGGAGAATACGATAAGGGCGCCTCTGGTGTAGCTTACAATAAAGCATCACGCACTGGCGCTGCCACCCAGACTGGCGGTTGGATGGAGTATACTGTCGATGTCAAGGAGGACGGTATGTACTCTTTCGATGCCGAAGTGGCCTCAACGGTAAATGGGGGTACTTTCCATTTGTCTGAGTATTCCCTTGATGGTCTGACATTCTTCGCAGACATGATTGAAGTGCCCAAGACTAGCAGCAACACCGACTTCCGGACCATGCACTATGCCCTCAAGAAGCCTTTGACGGCTGGACGCCACACACTTTGCCTGAATATCGATAAGGGCGGGTTCTATATCAAGAGTCTTACCTTCCAGAAAGAGGGGCAGGATGAGAATATTGATGTGAGTTTCTCTGAAGACAGTCCTGTTGCCATCCTCGGAGGCGAGAAAGCAGCTATCACGGTCAACGCATCATCAAAGACCAGCACCATTGCTAATGTAAAGGTATATGTTAACAATCTGTTGATTGCAACATTGACAGAAGCACCATATGCCATTGAATATGAACCTGCAGAACAAGGCCGCTATGAGGTCATAGCCATCGCTACTGATGCCAATGGTATGTCAAGTACGGCATCTTATACTCTGAACGTCAACCCCAAACGCGAACCATTCGCCAAGACTGGACCCTTTGCAATTCCTGGCATCCTGCAGGTTGAGTTCTACGACAAGGGTGGTGAAGGTGCCGCATACCATGATACAGAAGCGGAGAATCGGGGCGATGCCAATTACCGTTCAAGCGACGGTGTGGATATCGTAAACGGTAATGGTGGTAAAGCCATCGGTTATACGAGTACAGGCGAATGGGTGGAATATACCATCAATGTGAAAGAAAGCGGTACCTATGATTACAAGGCAACCGTATCTTCGGGTACTACAAATTCGAGTTTCTCTATCAACTTGAAAAATGGCAATTCCATCACGAAACTGGCAGATGTCAAAGTACCGCAAACTGGCAATAACGACTGGGACACCTATAAAACGGTAGAGGGAACTTTAAGCAAGCCTTTAGAGGCGGGCGAACAGATTATTCGCCTCACCATCACCGGTTCAAACTGCAACATTGATAAGATTCAATTCAGTATCAATACAGCAGGTATCAATGATGTGAAGATGGATGAGCCGTCGGACAACACACTCTACAACCTCTCTGGCCAGAAGGTAAATGCCAACTATAAGGGTATTATTATCCGGAAAGGCCAAAAGCATTGGAGTAAATAAATTCCTATAGGTACTCACAAGGGCGAAATGCAAAATAAATCTTGATTTGTTTTGCATTTCGCTTGTTTATTAGTACCTTTGCAGACGAAAAAATAAATACGTATTTAAGGAATGACGAACAAGACTTACAAGCGTACGACTGTGACGTCGGCGCTACCTTATGCTAATGGTGGCGTACATATCGGACACTTAGCTGGTGTATATGTACCTGCTGATATCTATGTGCGCTATCTCAGACTGAAGAAGCGCGAAGTGCTGTTTATTGGAGGATCTGACGAGCATGGTGTACCCATCACGGTGCGAGCTCGCAAAGAGGGCATCACCCCTCAGGATGTGGTAGACCGTTATCATAAGATGATCAAAGACTCTTTTGAGGAGTTTGGCATCTCATTCGATATCTATAGCCGTACTACCAGCGAGACGCATCACAAGTTTGCTGCCGATTGGTTTAAGAAACTCTACGACGAGGGTAAGCTGACAGAGGAAACCACTGAGCAACTCTATGACGAAGAGGCTAAGCAGTTCCTGGCCGACCGCTATGTTACAGGCGAGTGCCCTTATTGCCACAACGAGGGAGCATACGGCGACCAGTGTGAAAAGTGCGGACGCGACCTTTCGCCCACAGAGCTGATTAATCCTAAGTCAACCATCTCTGGTTCTACACCAGTATTAAAGAAGACCAAGAACTGGTATCTGCCTCTGAATGAGTATCAGGATTGGCTGAAGCAATGGATTCTGGAAGAACACAAGGAATGGCGCCCCAATGTATACGGTCAGTGTAAAAGCTGGCTTGATATGGATCTGCAACCACGTGCGATGACACGCGACTTGGATTGGGGTATCCCTGTACCTGTTAAGGATGCAGAAGGAAAGGTCCTTTATGTTTGGTTCGATGCACCTATCGGCTATGTGTCGAATACCGTTGAACTGTGTCAGAAAGAGCCTGAGAAGTGGGGTAATTGGGAAAAGTGGTGGCAGGATGAGGATACGCGTCTCGTACACTTCATCGGTAAGGACAATATCGTGTTCCACTGCATTATCTTCCCTGTGATGATGAAGGCTCATGGTAAGTATATTATGCCTGATAACGTGCCAGCCAATGAATTCCTGAACCTTGAAAACGATAAAATCTCCACCTCACGCAACTGGGCTGTATGGCTCCACGAGTATCTGGTAGATATGCCAGGCAAACAGGATGTGTTGCGCTATGTGCTGACTGCTAATGCACCTGAAACCAAGGACAATAACTTTACGTGGAAGGATTTCCAGGATCGCAATAACAACGAGCTAGTTGCTGTTTATGGCAACTTCGTGAATCGTGCTCTCCAGCTCACTAAGAAGTACTGGAATGGTGTGGTTCCTGCTTGTGGTGAGCTGCAAGATGTTGACAAGCAGGCTCTTGAGGAGTTCAAGGATGTCAAGGAGAAAGTTGAGACTCTGTTGGAGCAGTTCAAGTTCCGCGATGCACAGTTCGAAGCTATGAATCTGGCTCGTATTGGTAACCGCTACATCACAGAGTGCGAACCTTGGAAAGTTTGGAAGACAGATCCGAAGCGTTGCGAGACAATCCTCAACATCTGCTTACAGTTGACTGCAAACCTCGCTATCGCTTTCGAGCCATTCCTGCCTTTCAGCAGCAAGAAACTCCGCGAGATGCTTAACATCGACAGCTTCGAGTGGGAGCAGCTGGGCAGCACTGACCTTCTGAAGGCTGGTCACCAGCTGGGTGAACCTGCTTTGCTCTTCGAGAAGATTGAAGATGATGTCATCCAGAAGCAACTGGATAAGCTAGAAGCAACCAAAAAGGCCAACGAAGCCGCTAATTATAAGGCTGCTCCTATCAAGGATGCTGTTAGCTTTGAGGAATTTGAAAAACTTGATATCCGCGTTGGTTTAGTGAAGGATTGTCAGAAGGTAAAGAAGAGCAAGAAACTTCTGCAATTCACCATTGACGACGGTTCTGGCACTGATCGCACCATCTGTTCGGGTATCGCTGCTTTCTATGAGAACCCAGAAGAACTCATTGGCAAGCGTATCCTCTTCGTGGCCAACTTCGCTCCTCGTACCATGATGGGTATCGAGAGTCAGGGTATGATTCTCTCTGCTGTCGATGCTGACGAGAGTCTCAGCGTGGTTACCACCACCAAGGACGTTAAGCCTGGTAGTCAGGTAGGATAGATAATAAACACCATTATATGAGGCCTGGGGCTTCAGTCTGATAACAACTGATGACCCAGGCCTTTTCTTTGCCACTGAAATAGTCTTCTATCCGATCGGATCAGCTTATAGGGGGCTCATCGGGGTGGTTAGTCATTGTTTATTTACTTTTTGCATGCAAATAAACAAACTTTTTTCAAAAGAGCAACGTTTTTTCCAATAAAATGATTACCTTTGCAGAAAATCAACCAATATGAAGGAACTATATTACGCTGACAAGAACCGCTACTCTAACGGTATGGTCTTTGAACGCTGTGGCCGTTCAGGTATTTTACTGCCTAAGGTAAGTCTGGGCTTCTGGCATAATTTCGGCAGTGTCGACCCCTATGAACGCAGCCGTGAGATTACCCACTATGCTTTTGATCACGGCATCACCCATTTCGATTTAGCCAACAACTACGGACCTGTTTACGGTTCTGCTGAAGAGACAATGGGCAGGCTGATGGATGAGGATTTCCGTCCGTATCGCGACGAACTTTTTATCTCGTCGAAAGCAGGTTATGATATGTGGCCTGGGCCTTATGGAGATTGGGGCTCGCGCAAATACCTCATCGCCTCATTGGACCAGAGTCTGAAGCGGATGAAGATTGATTATGTCGACTTATTCTATAGCCATCGCTATGACCCTGAGACGCCTTTAGAGGAGACGCTTCAGGCTTTGGTGGATATCGTGCGTGCTGGTAAGGCGCTTTACGTCGGCATCTCCCGCTGGCCATTAGAAGCAACACGCTTTGCTGCGAAGTATCTGAAAGAGCGTGATGTTCCTTTGCTGATCTATCAAGGCAAATTGAACATGCTCGACCGTGAGCCACAGGAAGAAGGCATTCTCGACTTCTGTGCAGAAGAGGGTATCGGCTTCATCTCATTCTCTCCTCTGGCTCAAGGGTTGCTAACTGATCGCTATCTTAATGGTATCCCTCAGGATTCCCGCATGTCGAAAGGCAAATTCCTAAGAGAGGAGATGCTCACCCCCGAATTACTTGCTAAGCTACGTCATTATAATGAGGTGGCAGAAAGTCGTGGAGAGACCTTGGCTGAAATGGCCTTGGCGTGGATCCTCCACCAAAAGGGCGTTACTTCGGTTTTAGTGGGTGCCAGCAGTACAGCCCAGTTGGAAAAGAACCTGCGTTGCATCAATGCAACCCCTTTTGATGAATTATTATGACTCAGATTACTTGGTTTATTCAGATTACTCAGAGATATGACACAAATCATTAAAGAAGGAGGAAAAACCATTGTAAAAACCGGTGAGCGAATAGACACCCTGAACGCCACACAATTTGAACGCGAGGTTGAAGCAGTTTTGGAAGAAGGCATCGACTTGGAGTTTGACTGCACAGACTTGCAATACATCTCGAGTTCTGGTCTGCGGGTCATTCAGGAAATGATGCGTATCATAACTCGAAAGCTCCATGGACAGATCAAGGTGACACATGTCAGCCCCTCCATCTTCAAGATTTTCCACATGACAGGCTTCACCCGTATCATCACCATAGAAAAATAGACTGAGATATGGCTGACATATTCAACAAAGAAGCCTTGGAAGCTCTTGATGCCAAAAGTGAGGCTGAGGAGATGGCACGTGTGGCCTCTCCAAAGCTAAAACTGGTGCTGGGAGCTCTATTGGCTATGGTGGTTGTGGCTGTCTATTGGTGTGCTTTTGGAACCATCAACGACAAAGTGACAGCTCAAGGCATTATCTTCCCTTTTGGCGAAGTAAAGGCTGTTAACGACTCTGCCATAGGAGCTAACGACCGCGTGATAGTAAGTCATGGACAAACTTGGTTGATGCCCCAGTCGAAAGGTCGGGAGATGCTCTGCTATGTAAGTTTTAACGACTTGAGAAAGTTGAAGCCTGGCCAACAAGTGCAAGCTACGCCTGCTGACCTGCAGCGTGAGAACTGGGGGTATGCTTATGGGAAGGTGAAGGGTATCGAACAATATCCGACAACCAAGGACGATGTGATACGACGACTGAAACTGGATCCTTTGGCAGCATTCATCAAAGATGGTGAGGCCATCTACGAAGTACGAGTCATTCTCGATGAAAAAGACGGTCATTTGGTCTGGAGCCGAGAAAAGAGCCAAAGCTTGAAGATTAATACCGGCTCTCTCTGTAATATTCAGATTATTACCCAGCAGAAACCCGTTTGGCGTGTACTCATCGGCGCCGTAGACAATGCAGTAGAATCAGCAACTGGCAATTGACAGAATCATGAGCAAGGTCGTGAAAATGCCAATGGTGATGCAGATGGAATCTGTGGAGTGTGGTGCAGCCTCACTGACAATGATTCTGGCACATTACGGCAAGTGGCTGCCTTTGGAAGAAGTGCGTGCCGCCTGTGGTGTTTCACGTGATGGTAGCTCCGCAAAAGATATTGTCTTGGCTGCCAGGAACTATGGCTTGGAGGCAGAGGGCTATCAAGTAACGCCTGAGGCCCTTGAGGGCATGCAGCCCGCCATCATCCATTGGAACTTCAATCATTTTGTGGTCTTCAGAGGATTTAAAAAAGGTGTTGCCTGTCTGAACGATCCCAATGCTGGTCCCGTGGAAATTCCCATGGATGATTTCAGAAAATCCTTCACGGGTGTGGCACTGACCTTCAGCCCCACAACGTCTTTCAAACAGGGAGGGCACCGCACCCGAATCTTGGCTTATGTCAGAAAATACCTGCAAGGTGCTGGCGAAGCCTTTTGGCTTACCTTTGTCTTTGCCCTTTTAGCCGCTTTCGTCGCTCTTGTCATCCCACTATTTACCCGAATCTTTCTTGATGAGATTCTATCTGGCAAGAACCGTGATTGGAGTTCTAAATTCTTCCTGATCATGGGAACGGTGGCTTTATTCCAATTTATATTGGTACTACTACAGACCCGCTATTCCAAACGGGTAGCAGGATCGCTGGCGCTGAAAGGAAATGTGAAATATCTCAACCATGTTTTGCGATTGCCCATCTCTTTTTTCGCTATGCGCAGTGTGGGTGAGTTGCAGCAACGCCAGCATCTGAATGAGACCATCACCCATTCATTAGTGGAAGTGCTGGCGCCACAAATCATCAATATCGCCCTTCTCGTACTCTATCTGGCACTTATGCTCAGCTATTCGGTGGTTCTGACCTTGGTAGGTATTATTGCTGCTGTTGTCAACCTGATCATCGTTCAATACCATTCCAATCAACGCATCAACCTCATCCATTCCATGGAACAGAGTACAGGTAAATATTTCTCGGCAACTGTCTCTTGTATCGATAACATGGAAAGTATCAAGGCTGCTGGTGCTGAAACAGGTTTCTTTGAATACTGGAGTGGGCTTTGGGCCAAGAAATTCAATATGGAAGGTAATGCCACTGACCAGCAACTGAAGATGGGACTGCTGCCCATCCTAGTAAGTGGACTGGTCAACACCACCATTCTCATACTTGGTGCATTGCTCATCTTGAAAGGAGAGTTGTCTGTGGGTATGCTTCTGGCCTTCCAGGGTTTCATGTCATCGTTTCTCTCACCTGTCAATGACATCGTCAACGCCTCGAAAACCATCGTGGTGATGCGCAGTCAGATGGAGCGTATTGAGGATGTGATGAAATACCCGGAAGATCATCGTGAGAACGAAGGCGAAATGTATGAGGGTAAACTGGGTGGACTGGTGGAACTGAGGAATGTCACCTTTGGCTATTCCACCCTCCTACCTCCACTCATTGAAAACTTCAATCTGCGCATAGAACCTGGCCACAGTGTTGCCTTCGTGGGTAGTAGCGGCTGTGGAAAATCGACACTCGCAAAACTTATCTCTGGCCTCTATAAACCTTGGTCTGGAGAGATTCTCTTCGACGGTCGACCCATCGAGAGCATCTCTTCTGAGGAACTGACAAACTCCGTAGCCGTTATCGATCAGAATGTTGTGCTGTTCGATGATACCGTTGCACAGAATATCCGCATGTGGGATGAAAGCATCGAGGATTTCACCCTGATGATGGCCTGTAATGATGCTCAGATACGTGACGATATCGTCAGTCGTCCTAATGGCTTTGGAACCAAACTCGTCAGAGGTGGACAAAATTTCTCTGGCGGTCAACGTCAGAGAATGGAAATTGCTACAGCCCTTGCCAAAGAACCTGCCGTATTGATCATGGACGAGGCCACTTCAGCCCTTGACCCCAAGACAGAGGACGAGGTGATGGCATCTATCCGCATGATGGGTCCCACACAGATTATCATTGCCCATCGTCTCTCTACCATCCGTGACTGTGACGAGATACTTGTCATGGATCAGGGAAAGGTTATCCAACATGGTACTCATGAGGAATTGATGACACAGGAAGGACTATACAGAGATTTAATGAAGAGTGAATAGCTATGGCCATCTATATCAAACAGATCAACAAGCGTAGGCATTTGGAGAAAACCCTCCTGGCAGAAGCTCTGGACCGCGGCGCCCAGAGACTGGGATTCCTACGCAAGAAAAGTGCTATTCCCCAAACCAGCCAGTCAGCACTCAGACAGTTGCTCGATGCCTTGGGCATCAAGGACTACGACCTCGAAGAGAACGACATTATTTCA
>Ga0247608_10005429_pt1 | contig 13794 bp, 19 predicted proteins | sample 176DNAGHGlowgp2_FD_193490 | JGI IMG/M metagenome (GOLD analysis project Ga0247608, IMG submission 193490) | Sheep rumen microbial communities from Palmerston North, Manawatu-Wanganui, New Zealand - 1766 DNA GHGlow gp2 | ecosystem: Host-associated > Mammals > Digestive system > Stomach > Rumen ...
TCTGGGTTTCGGGATATCGTACAAATGTTTGGTTTACATAAATCCGTAAACAAATTATGTAAACCTAAGTTTACATAAAAAACGCGGCCTAGGGCAGTCGCACGCGGGCCGCTGAATTATGTAAACCTAAGTATGACAACAAGTTTACATAATTTGTTTACCTAGGACAGAGTTAACATAATAAGTTGTCGCATTTAATAAAAAAGATAAGCGAACATTTAGTCGCTTATCCATTCAGTGATGTTAAGATTGTTTATAAGTTTAGGGATAATTTTAGAATAGTTTTTTGCGATTGCTTGTTCCCATTCTCTCACTTGTTCTTTATGCTCTTTGATGTACTCCATTGCCCATTTGTCAGCATTCCTTTCAAGTGCTAAATTAAAGTATTTTTGATACATCCAGTTTCTTACTCTTTCACTATTACAAAATATAGCTTGAACTTTTTGTATTAAGCTTGTTACTCTGGTGTATACAAAATCATTAAATTTTGAATAAGTGTAAATATGCCCTATTTCATGAAGGAATGAAAGTATTTCATTTGAATATTGTTCCTGTATGTTATATTCCTGTAATCTTCTTTTCATTTTTTCATTGAATGCTTTACTTCCCATAATATCTTCAAATACGGGGATTTCAATTTCCAAGTCATATTCGTCTCTACAATAGCAACAAAATTTTTGTCCTATCACAATTCGAATATCTGTATAATTTCCAGTTATCTCTTTTATTATATTTTTATATGGTTTTAAAATTTGATTAAAATATCTTTTTGTTTTCATTTTTACCACTTTCCTTTCTTTAATTATATTATAACATTTTATTTATTATTTGTCAATAGTTTTTCAAAATTTTTATATTTTTCTTTCCAAGCAAGGACTTGTTTAATTTCCTCTTTATCTTGTTTACATAATTCTCTCCTTGCCTTTTTATGTATTCTTTGAGTATCTCCTTTAATTCTCTTACATACTTTTGGACAGTTCCAGTCTAAACTATCAGCCATTTTCATTGATTTTATTTTAAATAAATCTTTCATAATATCTCCCTCACTTTCTATAATTATTATACTACATTATAATAATTTTGTCAATAGCAAAATAAAAAATTTTTTATTTTATTTGAAAGGTGTTATGTAAACTGCGCGCGGATCCGGTCGATGAACATTTGTTCGCGTTTGCGTCTGCATGCATCTGCACCGCCGCAATTATGTAAACAAAAAAGGCTGTTATGCTACAGCCTTAACTAATTCAGTTAATTGCTTAATTGCTAAACCTTTCCATTTGCCTGTGCTATTGTCTGCTACTTTTGTTAATCTCTTAATGCCTACTCCTCCAGCACTTTCCCACTCTGTTAGGTTCTTTGTGTAATCATCTAGTAAATAGCTTTCGTTGTCTATCGTTAAGCCTTTACTTTTTAAGTATTCTGCTTTATTATCTCCACATCTACAAATTAAAACATTTGTTAATAAATTAATATTTGGAAGATATTTGCAAATCCATTCTATTTTGTCAACATCAGCTTGTTCATTTGGACTTGCTGAAATTATGTAAACATTTCCTGCTTTTGCCATTTCGTTTATTGTTTCAATGCCTTTGTATGCTAATAAGTTAGCGAAGAAACCTTTTTCATTATCAAATCTTTTCAAAGCATTTCTTACATTGAACCTTGCTAATGTTCCATCTAAATCTAAAAATATTTTTTTCATAATATCAAACCCTTTCTTTTCCCTTTGTTAATATTATTATACTACACTAGGGGTTATTTGTCAATACTTTTTCTAAAATTTCTAAAAAATTTTTTCCTTCTTCATAAGTAGGATTATGTAAACTTTCCCACAATTCTACAACTAGATCATCTTGAGTCATTTTTGGCATTATGTAAACCTCCCTTCAATAGCCTTAGGCTACGGCTTGTTGTGGTATTCTCCAACAAGCCCTATTTATTTTTTTATCAATAGATTTATGACTTTTAAAACATCTTGCTAAAATTTGACTTTCAACTATTGCGTCTGCTAGTCCTGTGTGTTCTTCTTCAAAGTCTATTTGCTCACAATAACCAAACATTCTTTCGGCATTAGTTATTAAGTTATTATTTGTATTTCTTACATTTTCCCATTGAAAAGTTTTTTGTGTTCCTAATACTTGACAAGCAATGTGCCAAATATCACAAACTTTTGTTCCGTATTTGAAGAACCAACGGCAAGCAGAACCAGACAAGTAACGAACTGTATTATTTAATGTAGTGTAATCAAAATTAGCATTGTATGCGTAAACTTCTGTAATATTAAAGTATTCCATAGCACTTTTTATTCTTTTTCTTGCTTCCCAAATGGTAACTTTTTCCATTTGACCTTTTGCTAGTTTTTCATAATATTTAGGTAGCTTGTTTTTATAGTATGCTGTACTCATTAATTCTTTCCAATCGAATATCTCTTGAATTGCGAATGAGCGTTTTGCGTAAATATTTCCTTGTTTATCAGCTATTACAAAGCCAATATCATAAACTAAACCATCGTTTGGAGCTCCTTTTTCCATAACATTATTTGTTGTTTCAACATCTAAAACCATAACATATTTTTTTCTTTTATCGACTTTCATTTTTAAAACCTCTTTCCCTTAACTTTAATATTATTATACTACTTTATCTTTTGTTTGTCAATAGTTTTTTGAAAATTTTTTTTAATTTTTTAGAAGCGGAAATCCTTGCTACATCAGGCTTTGCAGAAACGCTAAAAAAATTAAAAAAATTTTTTATCCTTAGAGTCACAAGGCTTTGCTCGATCTCCTTTGTGTAGTAAGTATTAGAGCGGTTTAAACAAGTGTTCGGTTTTGGGAGTAACACATTATGTAAATTAAACGCCTGTTCGGTTGCAAAATTATGTAAACTTATTATGTAAACTAAAAACGGCGCGGCACCACCGCACGCGCGCCGTCAAAACAGAAGTTTGGTTTACATAATTATCTACCTAATAAGTTTACATAACCTGTTACCGCAGTTAACATAATAAAAGTTTGACAACCTTAGTTGTCAAACTTCTTAGCTTTATAATTCTCGCATAGTCTTTTTAATAATTCTTTTTTAGCTCGTAGGCTTGCTTTGTCTCTGTCATATTCTCTAACTTTTATTTGTGTGTAGCTGTTCTCTTGTAATTCCTTCCAAGTTATTCTTCTATTGTGACAAATATTTAAAATAGCTTTGTTTTGGTACTCTCTTTTGTGTTCATTGTAATCTTCCATACTTTCAATATTTATTAATGTGCTTATTGGTCTATATTCTCCATTTGTTGCGAATAATGTAACTTGTAATTTCATAACTTTCACACTTACCCTTTCCCTTAACTTCTATAATTATTATAGCACTTTTACAAAAAGTTGTCAAGTCTTTTTGCAAAAGTTTTTTATTTATTTACTTCTGTTGTAATCAAAACCAGTTGCTTCCATTGCTTCTATTATTTCAGCATTGTTTTTTCTTGCGATGTTCCAAGCTTCATTTGAGTATTTTCCATACTTTTTATACCATTTAGCCCAATTTTTATTTGATTTTTTCAACTGTCTTTGTGCACTTTTTACAATTCTTTTTGCTTGATTTTCGTGAGTATAGCATTTTGTTATTTTAGCGATAATAAACATTATTCCATAAATTAGCCAACCTATTACTCCCATACCTAAGCCGAACACCTTTTCTTCATCTTCATTTGTTGCTAAAATTGTAATAAATACAACTAATTGCCAAATTCCAACTCCTAATAATACTAATAAAATTTCCTTCATAATTCATCAACCTCTTTCCTTAACTTCTATAATTATTATACACCCATTCGGTGATTTTGTCAAGTACTTTTTGAAAAAATTTTAAAAAATTTTTCAAGAGGTTTTGGGAAGTTATTATGTAAACCAAATAAGCGTTTGGCGAACAAAAAAATTTCTAATAAACATCTGTTCGCAAAAAACGGCGCGCCACACCCGCAAGCGCGCCGTCGAATTATGTAAACTTTGATTAAATAAAAATAAACTGCGTTACCGCAGTTTACATAATTAGCAGGCTTTCTCAGGAATTGAACCCTCCATACTTGGCTTTCGCCAATGGTTTGACCACTCACCCATAGCCTGATGTATTTTGCAAGGGAAGGTAGCTTTGCTGTCTCAGTCCTCTCAAGCATTTACTTGATACTCTTTGACTTTTGTCGGAGCCACCTACCGAACTCATTTGTTTTCTTCCCTTACTGTAATTATATTATAACATAGATGTTATTATTTGTCAATAGTTTTTTGAAAAAAATTATTTTTTTTTTAAGAGAGAAATGGTTTTGCTGTTCTTATTTAAGATAAATTTTATTTACTTACTATCGAACTTAGTCGGAACCATTTAACCGAACTTGTTTATCTCTCTTAACTTTAATATTATTATAGCACTTTATTTTTTATTTGTCAATAGTTTTTTTAAAATTTTTTTAATTTTTTTCTGTAGCAAATAGTTATTTACTATTTGCTACCATTTTAAATATACTTGCTATTGCTACTATTGCCATTACTATTAATGCCCAAGTGTGGGTTTCTATAAATTGCTCTAGCATACCAACACACCAGAAGAACCCTAAAATTAAACCTGTTCCAATAGCACACTCTAAAATAAATACAACTAACTTTCCGATTAAATACTCCACAATATTTTTTTTATTCATTTTTACTTTTTTCATAATTTCAATACCTTCCTTTCCTTAACTCTAAAGCTATTATAACATAGCTTTAGAGTTTTGTCAATAGTTTTTTAAAATTTGTTATTAAATTTTTCAGTTAAATAAAAACCTAAAATACTGAATAAAAATAAACTAACTACGGTTATTATTGCACATAATGTACCATTTATATTAAATAACCAACAAAAACCTATTCCAAACACAGCACCGCCGCCAAAACAACACCAAATACAGAATATAACAAAAATTACATCTAAAAATTCTTTCATAACTCATCAACTTCCTTTCCTTAACTCTGATATTATTATACACCTATTTAATTATTTTGTCAATAGCTTTTTAAAAATTTTTTAAATTTTTTTGTGTCTTACATCCGTTGCATCAGAAGGCATCCACCCATCAGCTTACACCCTCAATGCATCTAGCCTTCGGTACGTCAGGTTCTTAATTATGCAAACATTTGTTTTGAGTACTGCATCTTATGTAAACCGACAAATATTTGTTTGGTTTTGGGATTTATCTATTATGTAAACCAAGCCGATGTTCGCACAAAAAATTATGTAAACCTATTATGTTAACATAAAATCGTGCCGCCACACCCGCGCGCGGCACGATGAATTATGTAAACTAGATTTTATGTAAAATAAAAAGCCTTTCGGCTTTGTACCACTTTGCTGATTAAAGGTTTCCCAGTAATCTATTGACGGAGTGGCTAACCGTCCTGGAGTAGGACTTTTAAAAAGATATCCTCAAGAACTTTTTTAGTAGCAAGATAGAGAATTGGCTTTGCTGTTCTTATCCATGTTACCTGTTATCGAACTTGGTCGGAGCCATTAACCGAACTCTTTTATCTCTATCTTTACTATACTTATATTATAACATATTCATTTTATTTTGTCAATACTTTTTTTAAAAATTTTTTATTTTTTTTATTCTTCATATTCACTTTTATAATATTCTTTTATCTCTTTCTTTGTTGGTATTAGATAATCTTTTAAGTACTTTCTTTTAAAATATGTTCTTTCTATTGAGTATAATATTATAGTTAATCCATTGTCAATTAAATTAAAAAATTCACTTATTTTTTCAAATAACCAACTAAGTAATGGAATAAACCAAAATAATACAACAAATAAATAACGTAATGTCATTACAAAACCTTTGTTCTCTTCTTCCCATTTTACTTTAATATTTAACTTTCCTTCCTCATCAAAATATCTTTCAATTTCCTCATTACACATTCTAATATTCTTCATACTTAACAACTCCTTTATCTCTTAACTTAATTACATTATATCATACTTACTTAGCTTTGTCAATAGTTTATTGTAAAAAACTTTTATTAATTTCAATGTGCTCATACTCGTAGTCATACAACTGCCCATTGATATCTAGTGTAACAATACCCTTGTCTACTTCTTTTATTGCGTCTACCTTAATATTTTTTATTAAAATTTTTTCTGTTGCTATTGCTGTAATAACAATAGCAACAATTAACAAAACAATTGTTTTAATTTTATTCATTTTCATCAACTCCTTTTTTCTCTGCTCTCTTCCTAGCATAATATTTCAATAGGTTTACCTTGTGTTGAAACTCTTGTTGCTCTTTTATCTTGTCGATGTCATACTCTCTTGTCTTTACCTTTGTGTATCCTTCTTTGATTAAGTCTTGTGGTGTTGTGTGTCTGTAATGTGCTATGTTCATCAATGCTCTTCTTTGCTCTTGTGCTTTGTGTTGTTCGTATTGCTCTATGCTCTCAACCTCTATTATTGTACTTACTGGTTTGTACTTACCCTCGTTGTGGAAAAATGTAACTTGTAACTTCATAACTATCTCTCCTCTCTTTACTATAATCATTATACTACATTGTGCTTTATTTGTCAATAGCTTTTGCAAAAAAACTTTAACTTTTTTTGTTCGTACATTTGTTCGCTAGTTTTGGGATGTAAAGGTATTATGTAAACTTGCGGAAACCCCAAACAAATGTTCCAAAGGTTAAGTCATTATGTAAACTCGGCTTGGCACGACCGCGCCTGCGCCGATGAACCATCAAGTTATTTCAAGTGTTCTTATTTAAACTGCTTTGTGTAAGTCTCTTTGCTTTGATGATTTTATTTTGTGTAGAATTTTCATCACAAAATTATATTTTATTATTCTCAATGTCAATGTGCTTTACTCTTGCTTAATCACTGTGCTAAACAATAGATGAATAGATGCTTGCACGGCTGCTAATTCAGAAGCGGCTTGGTTGAAGAGGCTTCCATTCCCAACGTACCCTAATGCTTTTAAGTCATGAGAATTAAGTTGGGGGGTATAGTTACGGGAAAAAATTTTTTTAGTTTTGAAAAAATGTCTAGTCCTCGACATAAAAATCTCTAAATCATTTTTTGATTTCAGAATACAATAATTATTTCTTTCTTTCTCCTTATATATTTCCTATTCCTATATATATTTCACGAAATGCTTTGATAATATCATCTTCATTTATATAACCATCATATTTTTTATTTTTAGCTTCTATCCAAGCTTCAGTCAATCTCATTGCTACAAAAGCTTGCTCATTTTCGAATTTAACCTCCATTATTTCTTTCCCTCCAATTTTTTCCAAGCCTTAAACTCTTCAAATTGTTTCTCTCCCCAAAATTTTTCACAGTATTCTTGATATGGTGCGGCAACCGCGCATTTGCGCTTATAATAATCCAAAGCTGTATTAATTCCTATATTCCAGCCAACTAAAAATACCATAGTTAAAATAGCTATTATACTTATTATACTTTTTATCATCTTTTTTCTCCTTTCCTTTTATATTTATATTAAATCATAAATTTTTATTAAAATCAATAAAAATTTAAAAAAGCGCTTGACAAAAAAATATTTTTTTGGTATAATAAATATAGAACAAGGACAAAATTAATTAAATGAAATAGAAGGGAGTATTTAATGGAAGAAAATGAAAATAAATCTTCAATTAAATTAGACTATACAATAAAAACAGCAGAAGAACGTAGCGTTTTTGTGCAACATCTAATAGAGAATACTCCGCCAGCACAGTTTAATGAAAAATATATAGAAATATTATCAGATTATATAATTTTTGCAATGGATAAAAAAGAGAGAAAAGAAAGAAATATATTAACAGAAAATAGAATGGTAACTGTCAACAAGAGAGAGACCTCTTATCAAGGCTTAGCGGAAAAATTTGAAAATGGCGAGGATGGATTATCTAATTTAATACACGAAGATAAAAATACAATATTAACACCTAAAGTATCAATTACTGCGGCAGATGTAGAAGAAATACCGCCTCTAAAAGATCTTAGGGAAGCGATTGAAATAATTAAAGCACAAGAAAAGAAAGCAACTGGCAAGCGCAAATATTTGTTAAAGAAACAACTTATAGAAATGTGCCAGCAACAATATATTATTAAAAATGAATATAAACCACCAATGTATGGTTCTGGTACTGCGAGAAGTATAATTAAGGCGGATTTAAATGATATATATAGCATGGATGTAAATGGCGAGCCTGTTAATAAAGGATTAATATCATTTTTTAACCCTAAACATTTATCTGCTCTTTTGTGTAATTATTCAGCCTTAAAAGAAGAAGCCTATGGAGATTTTGTTCATGATGGTTATTATATGATGGAAGACTTAGATAATTTAATAGAAAAAACTTTAAAAGATAATTATCCTTTATATTATGATTTACTTATTTATAAAATTGATGGGCGACAAAACGCAGAAATACAGTTACTAATAGACGCAAAGTATGGAATTAAACATTCAGTAGAATATCTATCTTCTCTTTGGCGCAATAAAATTCCAAAGCTATTGGCTGAACAAGCTAAAAAAGATTATTTAATATGACATTATACAACTCAAGAATATGGAAAATGGAAAAGATGTTCAAAGTGTGGGGAAATTAAATTAGCCCATAATTACTTTTTTTCAATTAATAAGACAAGTAAAGATGGCTTTTATAGTATTTGTAAAACTTGTCGCAATAGTAAAAATAAGAAAAAAGGAGATTAAAAGATTATGGATATGTATACATGCGAGAAATGCGGCAGGGCGATGAAAGAGGACCAGTTCTATCAATATAAAGACGGGTCTAAAACAGAACTTTGCAAAAAATGTTTAACTATGCACATTGATAATTTTAATCCAGATACTTTTACATGGATTTTAGAAAAAATGGATGTTCCATACGTTCCAGAAGAATGAAATGTCTTAAGAGATAGAGCTTTTGCTAAAAATCCAAATTTAAATGGAATGTCTGTATTTGGCAAATATCTATCTAAAATGAAGCTAAAACAATGAAAAGACTATTGCTGAGCAGACTCAGAAAAATTACAGACACTTAATGCGGAGAAGCAAAAAGTATTAGTTTTAAGAAATCAACAGAGCCAAGAAGATTTAAAAGAAAAATATGAAAATGGAGAAATTTCTGAAGCTGAATATAAAACTATGACTTCTGTTCCACTTCAGGCGGCAGCGCAGATGCCAGGAGTTTTGGCCGGGAGTATTGGCGCAAATAATCCATTCTATGAAACAAGTGGAATGCAGCAAACTGATTTACCTAATCCTGCAGATGACCTAACAGATGAAGATAAAACTTATTTAGCAATGAAATGAGGAACTATGTATCAGCCAAGAGAATGAATTGAATTAGAAAAGACTTATAAAGAAATGGAGCAATCTTTTGATATTCAAGATGCAGATACAATCAATACTTTAATTCTTATTTGTAAGACAAATTTAAAAATGAATCAATATATAGATAGCGCAGATATTGAAGGATTCCAAAAATTATCAAAAGTTTCTGAATCGCTACGTAAGAGTGCAAAATTTACGGCCGCACAAAATAAAGAAGAAAAAAATGATTATGTTGATTCTATTGGAGAATTAGTTGCTATGTGTGAAAGAGACGGATTTATTCCTAGATATGCCACTGATATACCACAAGATAAAGTAGATTTAACATTAAAAGATATGAATGATTATCTAAAAAAATTAGTTACTCAAGATTTAGGTTTTGGACAACAGATAGAAGATGCTTTAAAGAAAATACAAATTCAAAAAGAAATGAATGAAAGCGCAGCTTTACCAGAAGATGAGCAACAACTTATTGATGAAGACTATGAAGAATTCTATAATAGTGTAGCTGAACAAAAAGAACAAGATAAAAAGTTATATGAGAAAGAGAGTGATGAATAATGGCATTAGCAGATTTAATGGAATTATCTCTTTCGAAAAACACAAAAAAGACAGGGATATCAGAGGAAAGAATTAGGGCGCAAATACCTATTATAAGACAATATATTGCTTATTGGCGCGAATACCCAGATATGTTTGTTGAATTTTTATGCGGAAATAATCCTGAAAATTTTCAACTATATTTTTATCAGCGATTGTTCTTAAGAGCAGTTATGAGACATAGATACGCTTATGCTACTTTCCCTCGTGCCTATTCTAAATCGTTTTTATCAGTTTTAATACTAATGTTAAGATGCGTTTTATTTCCAGGCGCACATTTATTTGTTACTACAGGAGGTAAAGAGCAAGCCGCAGGAATAGCAAGAGAAAAAGCAGAAGAATTATGTAAATTAATTCCTGGCTTAAAAAATGAAATAGATTGAACTAGAGGAGCCACAAAAGCGTCTAAAAATATGGTCGAATATCTATTTAAAAATGGTAGTAAATTAGATATTATTGCCGCACAACAATCTTCAAGAGGTAAACGTGCAACTGGCGGTTTAATGGAGGAATGTATTTTAATTGACCAAACTCTTTTGAACGAAGTAATAATCCCTACTATGAACGTAGATAGACGTCTTGCTGATGGTAGTCGTATTGAAGAAGAAGTTATTAACAAATCTCAGATTTATGTTACTACTGCGGGATGAAAAAATTCATTTGCCTATGAAAAGTTAATTCAAATACTTATTCAGCAAATTATAGAACCTGCGGAAGCTGTCGTTCTAGGAGGAACATGGCGCGTTCCAGTTATGGAAAAGTTACTTAAAAAGTCATTTATTGAAGAACTAAAATTAGATGGAACATATAATGATAGTTCATTCGCGCGTGAATATGAATCTGAGTGAAGCGGAGATGCGGAAAATGCATTCTTTAGCGCAGAAAAATTTGATAAACATAGAGTGCTATTGCAACCAGAATATGAATACAGTGGAAGAAGCAGTAAATCAGCTTATTATGTTTTAGGAGTAGACGTTGGTCGTATTGGATGTACGACAGAAGTTTGTGTCTTTAAAGTAACTCCGCAAGTACAAGGAGCTTCATTAAAAACCTTAGTTAATATTTATACGTATGATGCAGAAGATTTTGAAGTTCAAGCAATGAATTTAAAAAGGTTATATTATAAATATAAAGCTAGAATTATCTCTCTTGATGCCAATGGTTTGGGTATAGGTCTAGTAGATTTTATGACAAAAAGTCAGATAGATCCTGAAACTGGAGATGAATTACCTCCATTCGGGGTAGAAGGAGGAACTTCAGAAGATACTCTTGAATTATATAAAAAAATAAAAGGACCAGAAGTTGAAAATGATGCTTTATATTTAATAAAAGCTAACGCCTCAATAAATACAGAGGCGCACACTTATGTTCAAACTCAATTAGCCAGTGGAAAAATTAAGTTATTGATAGACGAAGGCCAAGCAAAAATAAAATTAATGTCAACTAAAGCAGGGCAAAATATGGATAATGATAAAAGAGCTGAACAATTAAAACCTTTCACATTAACAACTATTTTGAGAGAGCAGATGTTAAATCTAGTTGAAGAAAATGAGGGCGTAAATATTATCTTGAAGCAGTCGAATAGAGGTATTAAAAAAGATAAATTTTCTGCTTTTGAATATGGACTATATTATATTAAGCAGGAAGAAGATAGAAAAAAGAAAAAGAAAAAAAGAAATATTTCAGAAATGGTGTTCTTTTCTTAGGATAGTTGGGCAAATTCAAAATATTTGATTAAAACGAAAATAATATATTCTTAGAAAAGACTTAGTGTATAGAGGAGGTTAGATATGCGCGCAAGTCGTGGAGAGATAAAAATAGCAGATGTGCTTAGTGAAGCTGGATTAAGTTTTCAAGAAGAATATTCTTTTCCTGACTTAGTAAGTTCATCTGGCAGACCTTTACGTTTTGACTTCGCTGTTTTTGATGATAATGGAGACTTGGATTTCTTGATTGAATTTCAAGGAATTCAACATTATGAAGCAAAAAGTAAGTTTGGGGGTTCCTCAGGACTAAGGAAACAACAATTTAATGATATGCAAAAAAGAGAATATTGTCGAAAACATAATATAATTTTATTGGCAATTCCTTATTATGATGAAGGAAAAATTGATTATGATTATATTATGAACGCTTATTATATATTAAGTGGAGATTAATATTACTATTATACAAGAAAGTAGAGGTGTCCAAAAAATAAATGATTAATAGAAAAGAAGAAATAAAGAAAAAAGGCTTTACTATGGACCTTGCTATTGACACCCAAGATGATGTTTATTCTCAAACTTATATGCCTATTGATTTTTCTAAAATCAAAGTGGGCGCAAAGACTTTAGAAGATGCCGTTCTAGATTTAGGTTCTTTACATAAACAGAATCCTAGACTAGCAGATAAAAAGACAATATTAGATGCAATAGATAGAAATAATTATGAATTAATGAGAGAAATTTCAAATTATTTCTATAAAACAAGCGGAATTTATAACAGATTATGCAGATACATGGCTTATATGTACAGATATGATTGAATGATAACTCCTTACATTAACTCTGATAATGTAAAAGAAGATAAAGTACTAGATATTTTTCATAAAGCTATTACATTTTTAGATAACTTTGAAGTAAAACGCTATTTTGGTGAAGTCGCTTTAAAAGTAATAAGAAATGGTTGTTATTATGGTTATATAATTCCGAATGGAGATAAAGTCCAAGTTCAAGAATTGTCACCTAATTATTGTCGCTCTAGATTTAGTGTAAATGGTCGTCCTGCTATTGAATTTAATATGAAATGGTTTGATGACAAGTTTAGAGATGCTAATTCTAAAATGAAAATGCTAAAATTATTTCCAAAAGAATTTGCAAAAGGGTATATTCTGTATAAAGAAGGAAAATTACCACCTCAGTTTGCGGGAGATACTTCTGGATGGTATCTATTAAGTGTAAATGATACAATTAAATTTAATATTAATGGAGAAGATTTTCCTATGCTTATTTCTGTTATTCCAGCTATTGTGGATTTAGATGCAGCGCAAGAACTAGATAGAAAGAAAATGGCTCAAAAATTACTCAAAATTATTATTCAAAAGATGCCTATTGATAAAAATGGAGATTTAGTATTTGATGTTGATGAGGCTCAAGAGTTGCATAATAATGCAGTTAGAATGCTAGGAAAAGCAATAGGAATTGATGTTTTAACTACATTTGCAGATGTAGATGTTGCAGATATGGCAGATAAGAATACTACTACGACAGTAGATGACCTACAAAAAATTGAAAGAACGGTATTTAATGAAGCAGGTATTTCTCAAATGCAATTTAATACAGATGGAAATATAGCTTTAGAAAAATCAATTTTAAATGATGAGGCGGCAATGTATAACCTATTACTTCAATTTGAAGCATTTTTAAATGATTTGCTAATTCCTTTTAACAAGTCACCTAAAAAAATTCAACTAAGAGCGCAAATACTTACTACAACTATTTATAATTATAAGGAAATGGCTAAATTATATAAAGAACAAACTCAATTAGGTTATAGTAAAATGTTACCACAAATTGCTCTTGGCCAATCTCAAAGTTCAATTTTAGCAAATGCTTATTTTGAGAATGACATATTAGATTTAGTTAATGTATTTATTCCACCATTGATGTCTAGTACAATGAATGGAGATACAATTCAAAATTTAACTAATAGGAATAAAACATTAGATGGCGAAGATTCGCAAGGTGGAAGACCTGCAAAGGCAGATGACGAAAAGTCAACTAAAACAATACAAAATGAAGAAAGTCAAAGTTAAAAGTTTGGACAAAAGAAAATAAATAACATTCATTTAAAATTATAT
>Ga0247608_10005431_pt1 | contig 13789 bp, 12 predicted proteins | sample 176DNAGHGlowgp2_FD_193490 | JGI IMG/M metagenome (GOLD analysis project Ga0247608, IMG submission 193490) | Sheep rumen microbial communities from Palmerston North, Manawatu-Wanganui, New Zealand - 1766 DNA GHGlow gp2 | ecosystem: Host-associated > Mammals > Digestive system > Stomach > Rumen ...
CTACACGGGTGAGGAGGAAGAGATCCTCATCGAGAACACCGAGACGCGCGACCAGCCCAAGAACAAGGAGAACGCCCTGCGACTGCTGCGCTCCATGCTCTACGACAAGGAGCTCCAGCACCGTATGCAGGAGCAGGCCAAGGTGGAGGCTGGTAAGAAGAAGATTGAATGGGGCTCGCAGATCCGCTCCTATGTCTTCGACGACCGCCGCGTCAAGGACCACCGCACAGGCTTCCAGACCTCCGACGTCGGCGCCGTCATGGACGGAAAGATCGACGGCTTCATCAAGGCCTACCTCATGGAGTTCGGCGGGGAAGCGTAGCGCTCGCGCAAGCGCGAAGTTTAAAGTTTAAGGTTTAAAGTTTAATGCAGAAACCTTGGACAATTAACATCGCAAATGGCAGAGCAATCCTCATTAAACCTTAAACTTTAAACATTAAACTAAACAACATAATGAGCAAAACAAAAAAAGAACTGCGTGCCGCCAAGAAGGCCGCACGCGAAGAGCGTCAGGCTAAGCGTGTCATCAACTGGATCGTCGGGGGACTCCTCGTCTTCTTCCTCGTTATCTTCTTCGGCTACCTGATTATGTATGCTTGAGATCGAGCGTAAGTTCCGCGTCCGCGACGACAGCTACAAGACACTGGCCACCAGCCATACCCGCATCGAACAAGGCTATATCGCCTCTGGCAATGGGCGCACCGTGCGCGTCCGCATCCGGGGTGACCGGGGTTATATCACCATCAAAGGCCCCAGCCTCGACGGCGGCCTCAGCCGCTATGAGTTCGAGACGGAGATAGCCGTCGGCGATGCCCACGACCTCATGCAGCTCTGCGAGCCCGGCATCATACAGAAGGAGCGCTGGCTCGTGCCCCTGGCGGACGGTCACACCGTAGAGGTCGATGAATTCTTCGGTGACAACGAAGGTCTCGTCATGGCCGAGATAGAACTCGCGGGCCCTGACGAGACCTTCCTGCGTCCCGATTTCTTAGGCGATGAGGTGACCGGAGACCGTCGTTATTACAACTCCCACCTCCGTCGCTACCCCTACCGCCTCTGGGGTGAGTAGCGCTTCTTACAGTCCGAGCTTTTTCTTGGCAGCGGCAGCAGCGTCGTCGATGGCTTTGTTGGCGGACTCCTGTGCCTTCTGCTGAGCGGCATTAGCGGCTTCTTCCACCTTAGCTTTCGCAGCTTCCTTGGCAGCCTCGGGGGCAGCTTCAACGGCGGCCTTCACAGCATCTGCGGACTCCTGCAGGGCAGCGGCCTGAGCGTCGGCATCTGCTTCCACGCTGCTGGCAGCCGTCTGTACAGTCTCGAAGATGTTCTGGGGGACGCCCTGCACGCTGCCGATGGCATTGGTGACGGTGGAGGCGATCTCGCTGTTCTTCAGCTTCTCGGCATTCTCGGTGATGAACTCCGTGATGACGGCGGTGTAGGCAGCAGCAGCCACCGTGTCGCCGGCAGCGATGAACTCAGACACCTTCTCGGCGATCATGCCGCCGATGGCGTTGATCTGCTCGGGGTCGGCATTCTGGAGCTGGTCCTGCAGCAGAGCCACTACGGTCTGTGCCTGCTCCTCAGCAGTGCCTTCCACGGCGAGGGAGTCAGCGTCTGCATTAGCTGCGGTCTTGCCGCCACAGGCAGCGAAGCTCATGGCCACGAGAGCCATAGCAAAGAAAAGAATCTTTTTCATTTCATTTTTGTTTTTTGTGGAACAATAGAGTTAGTTGCTAAATCCGCGGCAAAGGTAAGCATTATATACATACGTTGTTCTTGTTTTTACACGAATATGCATAATTAATCCACGAATTACCATAAATTCTTTCCATCCTCGAACTTTTGGTTCCATTTCATAAGACCGCGGTCTTCACGCCGGAGGAGCGCGGTGCATCTGCCTTTACACCGCGGTGCAATCGCCTTCGCACCGCGGTGCATGAATTTTGACATACCTTCATCATTTTGGGCTTAACGGGTTGAATAGTAAATAACTACATCATTTCAAACCTACATCAAACCTACATCAAACCAGCATCAAACCAGCATTGCCTCTTAGGCATCTCTGTGGGTCACTATGAAGGTACCCCATGAAGGTTCCATGTAGGTTTAGTGTAGGTTTGTTTTCTTGCATCTTCCTATTATACAGTTACTTATCCAAAAAATGATGAAGGTATGTCAAATCCCCTACGGAAACTCTTTTTTAACCGCAGAGACGCAAAGAAAATAAGATTTTTAAGTTCTCTAAGTCGGTCCTCTGTCTATCGGAAGACCGCAGAACCTTTGAAATGCTACGCCGGTTTCAAAGGGGCAAAGGTCGCAAAGGCTGGCGCTTGAGAATCAAGGGGTCGCTGCGCTCAAAATTAAAGCAAAAATTACAAATAAAATTAAAGCAAAAATTTTTGTTTCTTTGCGCCTTTGCGGTTGAACAAAGAACTTAAATCGGACGGAAATCTGAACTTAAATCTTCTTTCGAACGAATTGCACGAATCGACACGAATAAGCAGTATTGTCCGCGCTTGGCGGATTTCATGTAGAAGAAAACATTAAAAACACCGGCCGGGGCGGCTGAGGTCTTCGACCTCTCGTGTCTGTTTCGCCTGTCTGTGCCTGAGAGCGAGCTCTCGCACTACAGTCAAAACATCCACGGTGAAGTACCATCACTCAGCCGCCCCTACCGGAAAAAACATCGCTTCGCTAAAAAACATTGGCCTGCCGTTTTCTAGAAGTTCAAGAAGTTCAAGGAGTTCAAGGAGTTTAAGAAGTTTCTGTTTTTTTAGCGCGAAGCGCGAGGTTTTTTCCTCAGATGAGGGCTGAGTATCGGAACGATACAGGGATGGCGCTTAGGAGTGAGCGTTGAGAGCTCGCTTTCATAAGAGCACTCATGAGCGCAGCCCGTAGGCCGTAGGCCACAGCCCTCATCAGAGGGGTTTTTCTTGTTTTTGTTTTCAAACCGCAGATTTAAGTCCCGATTTATCTCAGATTTAAGTTCCGTTCTTTATCCGTTCAATCCGTTCAATCCGTGGTCGAAAGGAAGACAATCTCTCAAGGCGATGTTGAATAATTTTTGTTTTAAATTTTTGCTTTAATTTTGAGCGCAGCGACCATTGATTCTCCGCGCTAGCCTTTGAGCCTTTGCGGTTATAATAAGAACCTAAATCAGACGGAAATCTGAACTTAAATCTTCTTTCGAACACGAATTAGCCATCATGTCCATAATTCTTGATGATTATGATCAATTATGGTCATTTATGTTCGATTAGAGAGATTTAAGTTTTGATTTAAGAGAGATTTAAGTTCAGTTCTTTTCCGTGTATTTCCGTTCCCGTCCGTGTCTTTCCGTGTATCCGTGTCAAGAAAATAGGGTACAAATGAAAAAGTAACGTAATTCCCTTGTTCATATAGACATTTATGTCTATCTTTGCGCCCGCATTTCGCGAGGGGTGCTTCCATTGTCCACAATAACAAAATGCGAAAATGAGAACCAGGCAAGAATATATAGACATACTAAGAAGCCACTCGGATGAACTGAGGGCCAAGTTTGGTATAACCTATATGAAGCTGTTTGGGTCAGTGGCTAAGGATGAGCATCACGAAGATAGCGATGTTGACCTCTTTGTCGTAATGCCCCCCAAAGCCTATACGCTTTGTGCAGCTGCAGACTATTTGGAGTCAATCCTTGGCAAAAGCGTAGATCTCGTTCGTCAGCATCGCAATATGCGCCCATTTTTCTTGAACCAAATTAATAAGTATGGAATCGATATCTATGGACAAGCGTGAGGTTCTGCTTGACACCCTATGTCAAGTACAAGAAGCCATTGGTAACCTGATGACGTGGAATCAGGGCATCAATGACATGAACGATTTGCTCTTGTCACCCGATGGAATGCAAGACCTTGCAGGCAACTGCATGACAATCATGGCTATCGGCGAAGGGTTCAGGAAGATAGATAAAATAACAGACGGGAAGTTGCTTCCGCTGCGACCAGAAATTCCTTGGCATCAGGTCTTTGGTCTCCGTAATAGGATTGCTCATGGCTATTTTGACATAGACGTTGACATCATATCGGAAGTCATAAACGAAGACTTGCAGCCTTTGCTTGATGCAACAAACTTCTTCATTGACTTCATCAAGAGGGAAGATAGCTGAAGAATCTCGCTACTACGATAACAACAAGTACAAACAAAATTATAAAAACATTATGCAAATGAAAAGAAAATTGCTTCTAATGGCCGTAGCACTTTTGTGTTCGGTCGGAACGTGGGCTGACACCAGCCTTTTGAGTTCAGGTGATGGATGGACTAAGATTACTTCTATGCCTTCCGATGAGGATTTAGGCAAAAAGTTCTTTGTTATTGTGGATAACGCCAACGACCTAATGCTTGGTATGAAAAAGAGTGGTGTTAATACGGGTGCTACAGATGCTAATCAAGCTCTTTTTTATCAAACTTCTGTTAATCCTGCAACAGACCTAGCAAAAGTTTTCATCATTGAAAAAGTTGTGGCAACAAAAGACAATGTGGACACGGAATGTTATGTCTTTCGTAATCTATCTCGTCCAGATTATCTGATCAATACATGGTATGGATCAGGTAATTACTTTATGACTCAAGATATTCAACGTTATACTGGCGATTGGTGGCCTGCTTTTGTCTTCAACTATAGCAGTAGCTCTTGGACGTTCTATAGTTTTGAAAAATCATCATATTTAGGAGGCAATGCTTCTATTGCGGCAAATGTAGAACTGGTAGTGGGTAAGAGTGCTGAGAATGCTGGTAATTATCAAATTTACGCCATAGATCGTGGTGCATTCGCAAACCTCTATGCTTTTTACAATAACCAGGCAGCCACTTTAGATGCAGCCGTTGACATCACATCTGTTACGACTGTGGGTACCAACTATGCAACATCTGGTTGGGTGAAAGACTTTACAGACTTTTCTCATAACTATCAACCAATTAAGAATGGTGACAAGCCAGGTAGTAGCCCCTGTACAAACACTTATTTTGTAGAGGCTTGGAATAGTGGTACAACTTTCACAGGTTCGTTGAAACGAACTCTTACATCATTGCCAAACGGTATATATAGCATTACTGCTTACGCTTTCAAAGATGATGGAAATTCTGCAGACTTTGTAGCAGGTTCCAAGTCAAAGGCTATGACAAGCAAAGGTACTTATGAAACTCTCACATTGGATGATATTGAAGTAACAAATGGAACTCTCACATTTGGACTTGATAATATCTCGGCCACATGGATTGGCATAAGCGAGGTACATCTAAAGTATTTAGGTTCAAAATCTCTTTATACTAAGATGCTTGCAACTGCAAATAGTCTGTACAATGGTTATGAAGACAGTGAGGCTAAGACGACTTTGAAAGGTGTTATTGACACACACGAATCATCTACAGCATATGCTACGGCATATACAGCCCTTAAATCAGCTGTCACAACTTTCCTCGGCACAAGTCCCACCCCCAAAGCTGCTACAGACATCGACATGACAGCTTTGATTAACAATCCATCATTCGAGACCGGTGCCGCTATACCAGACATGAAAACCGTTGCTTGGAACTACAATTCTGTTCCTGGTTGGACAATTAAGTATGACAACGGCCAGTCATCGGCACCTGAAAACTCGCAAGTGGGTATAGCCAATGCCTCATCTATGATATCAGGTATTGGAAGCTCTTTTTCTCCCAATGACGGCGCTAATTACTTCAACGTTCGAAACAATTGGAATCCAGATAAGGTGTATTCTATAGAACAGGAAGTTTCTAATTTGCCTGCAGGAATCTATACAGTAACCTGTAAGGCTGCGCAATATTCGTCAGTTGCTTCTGCTTACACGCTCTCTGTATCCGACGGAACACTGACAAAGTCTAATAATACTCTTGCCAGTAATACTTGGACGGATTGGACTGTAACAATCTTAAAAGCATCGGCTGCTTCAAATTTGACCATTAAGGCCTCCCTCACACCAGGTGGAGCCAATAATGGACAGCATTATCAGTTGCTCCTTGACAACTTCCAATTAACCTATCAAGCTTTGCCAGAGATCACAGGTACCTATTATTTACATAATGAAGCCGCAGATCAGTATTTTGTAGGTGCAAATGGCTATGGCACACAAGCGTCCTTAACAAGTACTGGTGGTCTTGATGTTACAATCGAGCAGAGTGATGCTGTATATAAAATAGATACAAAACTTAATAACGGTATTACGAATGAGTATTTGGGACCTAATGGCTATTGTGACAATGTTAATACATCCACATGGACAATAACGCCAGTTGACATTACAACAGGTGGTAAAGTTGTCTATACGCTGAAGAGTTCTGAAAATAAATATCTGGCATATGATGGAAGCACTACAGTTTTGGCTTTGGACAATGCTACATCCGACAATGCAAAATGGACATTAGTTACAAAGGCTGAGCGTATTGCAGCACTCAGTAGTGCTACTGCAGCTTCTCCCGTTGATGCAACCTTCTTCATTGAAGCTCCGAATTTCGGGCGCAATGATTTGCGTATTTCGTCTTGGTCAGGTAGTCCTTCCATAAAAGGTCTTGAAACCAATATGAATGCGGAGAAGTATAATACGACATTTGATGTTTATCAGGATTTGTCTGGCATGACAAATGGTATTTACAAAATGGAGGTACAGGGCTTTTATCGCAATGGTGGATATGCTGAAGCAGCAGTTAAGCATAATGCTAGTACGGAGCAGCTTTTAGCCAAATATTATGCTGGAGATATTGCATTACAATTTAAGTCCATATTTGAGGATGCTGGAGAGACGGGTAATGATGGTGTAGAAGTTGAAGGCATCGTTGGCAAGTTCCCGGATAATCAGGATAATGGTTCTACCGCTTTCTCTGCAGGTCTCTATGAAAATGATGCATTATACGTGGAAGTAGCAGACGGAACTCTGAGAATCGGTGCTGTGAAGAGTGATGCATGTACATACGATTGGACCTTGTTCGACAATTTCCGCCTTTCTTATTTAGGTACTTCTGCGGATGCATACGCTTTGGCTTATGCCTCAGCTAAGCAATACGGTCGTCAGGTGCTTTCTTCAGTTTCATTGGATGGGTATTCTGAACAATCAACTTTGACTTCTCTTTCTGCTGAGGAGGCTACCGCTGGCGGTTCAGGTGTTTCAGACTATCAGACAGCTATTACAGCCGTTAAGAATGCCATCTCAGACTTTAATTCTGCTCAGACTGCTGCTGCAAACTTGGCAACGGCAAGGGCTATCTCTCAAAGTGAACTGGCTTATGCTTCTTCTTCGAAATACTCAGCTATTGCTACGGCACAAGGAGCCGCAGCCGCAACTTCGGCCTCAGATGCTAATACAAAATCGTCAGCTATTTACTCGGCTATCCGTGCGTATGTAGAGAGTAATGCTATGGCAGAAGGTGTTGTCGGGGCTACGGATTATACTGGCGAAATAACGAATGCACTTTGTCCTGGGCCAAAGACAGCTACAGATAAGGAATACTCTTCGGCTGATGGTTGGACTCTCGATTATATTCGCTTTGACGGCGGTTCTGGATGGACTGGTTCCTCAACATCTCACGATGTCTATTATGGCTCAAATGGATTCTTCTGGGGGGACTTCGAAGGAAGCGGAAATTCTTCATTAGAGCAAGTTGTTAGCGGCCTTCCTGCTGGTAAGTATTTGCTGACAGTAAGGGCAAAGTCTTCAGGCGCGATACCAACATTCTTTATTAGTGGCAACGGGGTCCGGCAAAACATTACTCACCCCAATGGTGTCTTTGGAAATGGTTGGGATGATACATCTGTTGAATTCACTGTCGGATCCGATGGAGAGGCAACAATATTCCTTAAGGCACAAAAAGAATCCGAAGGCACAGTCGGCCATTGGTTCAATGCCGATAACTTCCGCCTCGTTCGTATTGGTGACTTGGATGCTGTTGCATTGAATGAAAACAATGATGAGACTTCTACCATTGTCGCAAAGGCAGCGAATGTGACTCTTACCCGTAATATCTCAGCAAACACATGGTCAACGTTTGTTGTACCATTCGATATTGACAATACGACACTGGAGGCTCAATTCGGTGATGACGTAAGCGTATCTGAGTTCTCGGCAGATGACAAAACAGGTGTGACATTTACTCCTATGGCCACACCTGCGATCACAGCAAATAAGCCAGTCTTGCTGAGAGTTTCATCAGCTAAGAGCAGCTTCACTTTCAATGGCGTGACTATCAAAGATGGTACTCCTACTGTTAGCCAAAATGGTGTCAACTTCGTAGGTAACTATGCAGGAGAGATTACTATTCCCAATACGCTGGATACTTACTATGTGAAGTCAAATGCACTGAAGAAGTCAACAGGCCAACAGAAGCTCAAGGGCTTCCGCGCTTACTTCACGGTGGATGCAGATGCCCCCCTATCGGTTAAGGCGCTCTTTGAAAATGGCTTCAACCTCGACGATACGGACGCTATCAGCGATGTAAGAAGTAAGAAGGAAGATGGAATAAGTGAAATCTTCAATCTTGCAGGTCAGAAGATGAGCAAACTGCAGAAGGGCGTGAACATCGTCAATGGCAAGAAAGTGCTCGTGAAGTAAAGGTGAAAGCAAGAGATAATCATTAAATGTTATAAACGACTATGGATAAGAAAGTATATATCACTCCCGCGTTAATGACAGTTCCTTTGAGTCCTGTCAGCATGATAGCCACATCTCTAGGAGATGGCACAACAGACTTGAGCGATGCCCCAGAAGGTGAAGCTGGAGAATATGGAGATACCAAAGGCTCCGGTGACTTTGATCTCTGGGACGAGTAAAGTGCGAAGCGGTTTTAACCTACAACGACAATCGTAACCACAGTACAACAGCTGCAACGCATCCCGCGTTGCAGCTGTTGGTTTAGTGCTACTGTTGGGTTGAATCGCGAAAAAGATTAGCGATAATAACGTCATATCAAAAACTTTTAGTATTTTTGCCGCCAGAAAAGCATTTGCAGATGGAAAAAACAGTCGTAAAGATACCCAACGTAGTAGAAGAAATACGCATTGGATATAGTTTCAACTATATGATTCAGGTTATAGCTGAGACAGAAGTAGCCGATGCCGTGTTGTGGGACTTTGCGGATGTCACGTTCCTACATCCATTCTTCCTTGCCCCATTGGCCATTTATAAAAATACCTCAGGCAAAAGTATCGAATGCATCAATATGTCGCTGCGCGTGCAGTCATATTTGAATAGCATTTGTTTCGACCGCTTACTACACTTTGGCCAAGAAAAGAAGGAAGATGTGGAAGCTGTCATGCAAAAGTACACAGATAAAACATTTCTTCCCCTGTGCAGTTTTTCGATGACCGATGCAAACAAAGATACGTTTGGCTCCATCATAAAAATGATTCTCATGAAGCAGACGAACATTGGAGAAGGTGGCAGTACATCTTTGAGCTATCTGATCAGCGAGCTGCTTGACAATATCTATGAACATTCAGAAAGCATAAATGGATATGTCTTCTCGCAGTTCTTGGAGCGTGATGGCATGATAAATCTCTGTATAGCAGATACGGGTATCACGATTGCTGGTAGTTTCGAAAAAGCAGACCTCTACCAAAGAGAAATAGGAGGGAACGAGGCGGAGGCTTTGAAACTGGCTAATGAGGGTTATTCCACCAAGAATCGTCCTGAGGCAGAAAACCGAGGCTACGGCATTTCCACTTCGAAATCAATGCTTGTTTCGGGCATGAAAGGGGCATTTTTCATGCTCTCTGGCAGTGCCTTCCACAGGTATGAAAACGGAGCTAATGATTACATCGACCTAAAGGACATTTTTCACTGGAAGGGAACCATCATTTTAATGCGCATTCCTACAGTTCTACCAGAAGGATTTAACTATATCAACTATTTAGAATAATGAATAAGCGAGAGATGTTATGAAACAGACGATCAAACTACGAGACATCTATTGTGATGATCTATATACCCGCTCCAGGGCTTCAGAACTGCGCTCACGAATCAAAGAGGAGGCCAATGAGGTGACACTTGATTTCGAGAGTATTGGATTTATGTCGCGATCGTTTGCAGATGAGGTGTGTAATATCATCGATGACATGAAAGAGAAAGTCTTCACGTTCGTAGGTCAGAACGAGGATGTGGCAACGATGCTAACGAAAGTAAGTGAAGGCCGCGCAAAAGAACGGAGACGTGGCGTAGGCACCGCCAGGATGTATGAATTCAAAGATATGAAAAGCTTATCGGATTATCTGCTCGCAATGTAAGAGACGAGTAGTCGGCGAAGCGGTTTTAACCTTTAACGACAATCGTAACCACAGTACAACAGCTGCAACGCATCCCGCATTGCAGCTGTTGGTTTATAATTCATGATGCGAAGTGCAGGGCTGTCCTGATGCGGCGCATTTTGTATCACGGAATGACACGGAACAGAGCGGAAAGACACGGAAATAAATGTGCATAATGCGCATAATTTGGTTCATTAATTCGAATAAATATTTTTGCTTATTTGTGACTGAGATTATGGTCATTATGCACATTTGTTTCCAATTCATCGATTTAAGTTCAGATTTATGCCTGATTTTACGTTCTTGGTTGATCTTTTGTAGGGTTGGCCTAAGACCTCAAAAATATAATTAAAAGTTTTAAAAGTCTATTATATATAGTTTCTTTGCTAATAATCAAATGCTTAACTGATTTTAAATAGCCGTTTTTTGCGTTTAAATAGGCTATTTTGCTTATTAAATAGGCTGTTTTTCTTATTAAATAGGCTATTTTGCTCGTTAAATAGGCATATTTTGTGGTTAAATACCCATATTTAGTGAGATAAATAGGCAATTTTTTGAAATATGCTGTCGCGCGATATGTCCTCCAGCTCATCGTCATTGCGCTGGAAAATGCGATATTTAGCATCAATTTCAACCAAAATTGGCTGAAAAAAGCTTGAATTAGCAAGAAAAAGTGCCTATTTAGCGAGTAAAAACCCGCTATTTAACACGAAAAAGGCCTATTTAAACCATATAAATCGCTATTTAATTTTTGCTAAGTACCTGATTCACCGCCATCTATCGAATAATTGCCATAAAAATGAAACTATTTATTTATAGACAAGCCCTCATCCATAACCCCTCAACCATAAACCCTTAATTCCGCTGCTCGATGCCCCTAGCCCCTCGGGCCGATGCGCCTAGTCCTTTCGGTCGATGCGTATAGTCCTTCAGGCCGATACGCCTAGACCTTCTGGGTGGACCACCGTGGTGATCCACCTCACGGACCTTGCTCTTCCGACTCACGCTGCAAGCTCTTCCGGCGCACACCGCAAGCTCTTCCGCCTCACACCACATACTCTTCCAGCGGTGGCGAGGCCATCTATGCCTTTGAAGCAGAACTTAAATCGAGACTTAAATCTTTTATCGAACATACATCGGACATGAATTGACCATAAAAAACCATGAATGAATCATGAATTGCTTTGACGGGGCGGAATCCAGAAAGGATGAAGACGGGGATCTTTGGGACGAGGAGTAGCGAAGCGGAGCTTCGCGGTTAAGGGTTCATGGTTCATGGATGGCCTCACCCCCAACCCCTCTCCAAAGGGCGAGGGGAGTGGTAACCTGAAAGTTAACGTCCCTCCACGGAAATTGCCAACAGCTGCAACGCATCCCGCGTTGCAGCTGTTGGTGTATATAACCATCAGGTAGCCGCCATCTCCGAGGAAAAAGTGAGCGAAAAAGATTGAATTTCACACTTTGTTGTGATTTTATTTGGCAGTATCACTGAATCATCTTAACTTTGCATGCGAATTCACAGCATAATGTGAAAAGTGAAGTATGAATCAGCAAGAAATAGGTACAATCATCAAAGAGCGACGCAAGCAGCTGAAGGTCAACCAGCAGACGTTGGCCGACCTTGCGGGTGTGGGCATCAACACCCTCGTGGCCATTGAGCGCGGCGAGGGCAATCCGCAACTCTCCACCCTGCTCACCATCCTCGACACGCTCGGCCTGCAGATGAATATAACCCTCAAAACATTGAGCTATGAGACAGTGTAAAGTCTATGTCCATGATGTAGAAGCAGGCGTGTTGCAGGAGGGCGACGATCGCCAGTACATGTTTACGTATCTTCCTGACTACCAGGGAGCCCCTGTTTGTCTGGCAATGCCCGTCCGAGTGGAGCCCTACCGCAGCAGCACACTCTTTCCCTATTTCTTCAATATGCTTTCCGAAGGTGCCTCATATCGAAACAGCTGCCAATGCCATGTGCTTCTTCCGTGATGGCGAGGCAGCGTATATCTGTCGGCGCTTCGACATCGCTCTCGATGGCTCGAAATACCAGCAGGAGGACTTTGCATCACTGGGCGGGCTGACCAGAGCCAACGGTGGCAACGACTTCAAATACAGCAATCTGAGCTACGAGGAATGTGCTGAGCTTCTTCGCCGCTGAGCAACCCACAGCCCTCCCCCTCATCACCCGCTCCTTCCTTTCCGAGTCCCTGAAGCGTAGCTACTGGCAGTCCTACGACTACCGCAGAAAGACCTTGGGTATGTAGGTAAGAACCGATAATTGATGGAATGCTTATCCCGAATCAGTCAAAAAGCAGTAACATAAGAACCTAAATCGGACAGGAATCTGAACATAAATCTTCTTTCTAACATCGAATTGCTCGAATTACACTAATTTATGATAGTCTTGTCTGCATCCAGAGCTTGAAGACGGGGTCCTCTAAGAAGATGCCGTCTTTATTGACATCTATAAGCTCTCTGGCGAGCAGGGCTGTCCTAATGCGGCTGATGTTTGATTTGGTGCCGAGGTTGTATGTTTCGTTGGTACACAAGTTTGCGGACCACAAAGTTGCGTACCGTTGCGAATATTTAACAAATACGGACTCAAATTATAACGAACATGGATCTCTCGGATCTACACGGATAATAACCACAAAGGCACGAAGCACACAAAGGCATGTCCTGTTGTCGTCATTATCCTGAAGTACTGAGAGCCGCAGGAACGGCTACGCAAGCTTCCTGCTAGGCGAAGGTCACAGAGAAATTCTGCTGTGAGTCAAAAAAGTGAGACATATGCGGTTGCCGTGTGAAAGAAAAAGCGTACCTTTGAGCCGTCATATAACAGATTTGAGGTATGAATGAACAAGAAAAAGAGCACCTTAATGCTTTGAGTCATGAGATAATAGGAGCAGCATTGGAAGTCCACAAGCACATGGGACCTGGGCTGTTGGAAGCCGTATATGAAGACTGCCTTATGTATGAGCTGGAACAGCGTGGATTGAAGGTCGCGCGCCAAGTGCAGAGGCCTATTATATACAAGGGTAACCCCGTTGGGCATCCTCTTTTCATAGACATCTTGGTGGAAGATCGTGTCATTTTGGAACTTAAGGCAGTCTCGCAACTTTCTGAAACGAATGTTGCTCAGTTGCTGTCTTATCTCAAACTGTCAGGACTCTATTTGGGGCTACTGATTAACTTCAATACGGCTCATTTAAAGGATGGTATCCGTCGAGTTGTTAATGGGTAGTGGTATTTCTTTGTGTCCTTAGTCTAAGCCAAAACCTTGCGAAGCGTTTTGGCTGGCTTTCCGTACTCCTAGAGGTCAATAGCGAAGAACCCGTTGGAGAGGACCTGCCTTTGTGTACCTCTGTGAATTTGTGGTTGGACAAGACTCGGGTTACATCCCTAAGGTCTTTCAGCGGTAGTCGTAAGATCGCCAGTAGTTGCGCTTTACGGCCTTTTTCTGTGTAGTTTTTCTTTTTTTACTCTTTGTAACTCCTCGTTCA
>Ga0247608_10005432_pt1 | contig 13787 bp, 10 predicted proteins | sample 176DNAGHGlowgp2_FD_193490 | JGI IMG/M metagenome (GOLD analysis project Ga0247608, IMG submission 193490) | Sheep rumen microbial communities from Palmerston North, Manawatu-Wanganui, New Zealand - 1766 DNA GHGlow gp2 | ecosystem: Host-associated > Mammals > Digestive system > Stomach > Rumen ...
AAGCCGCATCAAAAGAGCAGAACTGTTATTCTCCCAATGTCGTCATCCCCATTTTGAAAAAATTGGGATTAGTCAAGTGATATACAAAAGGAGCTCACCTATCCTTAGGAGAAGTGGATCATTGAGAATCCCCAAATTTCTGAAAAAACAATCTTCGGGATTATATTATTAAAATAAAGTTGTAAATTTGCAGAAAAATGAAACAGAAATCAATTGTATATAATAATTATCTGGAAAGACATCTTGTCTCGCTCGGGTTTAAGAGAAAAGGTGGAGATGGATTTATAAGAGAGTTTAATGGAGTCCAGCAAATAATAAACTTTCTATATTCTAACCAGAATGAGCATTTTGTCAGATATTATAACATCTATGTAGGAGTGTCATACCCTAAAGTAATAGAGATTGGCAGACAATTGGAATGTTATACTGTGGGAACTATAGGGACTACTATAGGGTACCTTACACATGAAAAAACATACAAAACATGGAAAGTCACAGACTTCATATCAGATAATGATCTTAAGATGATAGTAGATGACATGTATAGATGTATTATCGATTTTGCCATACCCTACCTTGAGAGATATTCTGTGACCAGTAATATCATTAATGATATGGAGAGTGGTCTACTGATTAATCAGGCGGATGAACTTCATAACCTGCCAATTTATTACTATTTGGAGGGGGAAAAAAACATGCAATAAATTATATGAGTCATAGATTAAAGTCTATGGAGCAGAAAGCATTACAAGAGAAAACAGATGATTCATTCATCTGTAATGTATATGACAAGCAACCGATATCTGATAATCGTCATTATAGACAATATCAACAATTTTGCGAGTCTTTTATCTCATATATGGAACAGGGAGAAGGAGAAGAATCACGAGGTCGGTCCTGGTGTGATCATTTTTAGTAATTAATTTGGTTGTATCAGAATATGTTTGTAAATTTGCCATCGTTAAGCAATTTTCTTGTGGAATATATGGCCAGACAGACACGGAATACAAGCGGTACAGGCATCTGCCACGTAATAAGATACGCTCTCTCCTTTGGGGCAGGAGTCAGGCAGTTGTCCCGGCTGACGGGCGTTTCGTTTGGAGTAGTTCAGAAACTGAAAAATGATCAATAGATTGCAACGCCACACTCTCGAAGAGAGAACCGACCCCATGATTTGCGGAAAAGAATATCCAATATGATAGTGTCCTATTTAAGCAAGTAAATAGCTATTCCGTTACAAACGACGAACTAAGATTGTATTTTGATGAAGGAAAACAGTATCTGATCTATCATCCCGAAATTGGGGACGGTTTCGGTGATCTATAGTCAGGGGAACACTGAATGGGAACGTTTATTCTGCAAAATTCTTCAATTAGAGACGAGAATGTTTGGAGCTTATCTATATATTTCGTATATTTGCAAATAAAAGGTTAATTATTTAACGATAAAGCTATGAAGCAGAGATTACTTTTCACGATTGTGGTCCTTTTAACGGAACTTCATATAATGGCGCAAGAACCAACCACTTTTATGTTTGACAATAATCTGGAATGGGTTTTCTATGGGGGTGATTCTAATTCTGACCGTGCCTGGTTCCATGAATTCTGCAGGTTCGAAGGTACTGCGGAGAAAAACGAGAAGACATATCACATTCTTAAAATCACCAGGGCTTTTCTTGACAATGATTCTGGAGGCTCCGTAGAAGGATACCGGGATCAGGATGCTGATGGAAGCATTTGTGTTAGGACGGAGGGTGGACGTGTGTTTGTTAATCGAGAAGAATACATGAGCCTCATATCGGATGGCTCTTATTGGCGTTGGGTAGGAAACAGAGAATACATCCCCTATCCTCAGACCAATGACGGGGAACTAATCCTTTATGATTTTAACATGCAGGCAGGCGACCACTTTGTTGCAGTGGAAGGTTATGAGAATACCTATGTTACTAAAGTGGAAAGTATAGTCACAGAGGACAAACTGACCCGCAGGGTCTTAATACTTAACAATGGATACAAGATAATCGAAGGCATTGGTTGCGTCAACTCCCCTGGCATGTGGCTCTTCTACCTGAATCCCGGTTTGGCACCATATAATGCCAGCTATCTTTCGTTCTATGGGTATCATCCCAAAGGTTCAAGTAAATGGGAGGCTTTATATAACGGTACAAAAGGAAGCGCTACAGACATCCAAGGGACAACACATAACAGCAAGCCAACCAATCAAGACATACTTTTCGACCTTCAGGGCCATCGGCTTGATGGTTTCCCCAAAAAGGGCATCCATATCCAGAACGGCAAAAAGTATATAGTGAAATGACCTGCTTGACGGAAAATAATCCCGCGGTCCATGAAAGCTGTCGAAACAGAGACTAAACTGGTCTACTCCTTGTATTCCAACATCAACTCGTCAGCCAGATACTCATCACTGCGGCAATGCATGTCAGCCACGCCCTCACTGATGAGTTTATACGTGTCAGAATCATAGAAGAAAGCCAAGGCATCCTCAAGCGACAAGCCTGATTCCTTTGCAAAGATAGCCACTATCCTTGCATATTTCATCTGAAGTATCGTCTTGTTGGCTTCCATAGTTATATCCTTTCAGCTTTAATGAAATGAAGATGACGGTCAAGCATCAGTCCGTTCAGAATGCATAACTGGTGGTTCGGTTTCTCGTATTTCAATCTGCCTAACGCTTCGTCCTTGGAAATGACTCCCGCGAAATAGAGGTCAACGGTATTAAACACCTTGTCGTTTGCTATGCCGCCAGCCACGGCATCATACGTCAGCTGTGGCTTCTCTCCCTTCCTGCAAATGGCCACATAGTCGAGCCATGCTTCATCGTAACTTGGAAAGGATTTGATGGTGAAGTCTGGTGTTTCTTCGTCCAGTTCATACTCATTGATGAATGCCTCCTTGCCTCTACGAGTGAATCGCTCGGCATAGCGGACGGCCTGTTCTCGAATGGCTGTCAGATAGAATCCCTTTCCGAAGTCCAACTTGTCGCGTGAATGCAGCACGTCTGGCTTTTCAATTATCGAGGTCGATGCGTGATAGAGTCTCATGCCAGCGCTCCCCTTTCCTTTAAAACTTCAGTCAGTTCCTCCACAAGATAGTCCTTGCTGAACGTGTGCAACACGTCATAGCAGGGCACAATATAGTCGTTCAGTACTCCCGACGACCGTAGGGCACCATACACCTGCGACGCACTCTTATGAAGCGCATCCGACAGGCTGCCTACGCAGAAAGTAACGAAATCCAAATGCTCCGTTCTCATACTTCATATGCTTTTGGGTGCAAAGTTACAAAACTTTTTCTATATAGCATCCTTTTAGTTTGAATTTCTGTGTATAGTCTCCACAAAAAGACCGCCACGACGGGCGGCCTGGAAAATCACGGGGTCGGTTCTCGGAATCACCCCATATACATCCTGCTGATACCGTTCACTGCGATATTGAATTGTGAAAGCTGGGGTCGGTTCTCTAATCCTTTTGTCTCCTGATCTGCCTACGCTGCCCTGGTACAGACGGCGTGTACTCCTGGTACAATGCGTTTGTACTGCAAGTACAATAGGTTTGTACCTGCTGTACAAACGCATTGTACCAAGGCCGTTGTGGCTTTTCTTCCATGCAATCGGACTTTGCTTTGTCAATATGGAACGCAACGCCACACTCTGACCATTGCAACGCCACACTCTCTAAGAGAGAACGGTCAGAGAAGGTTTAGCCCGACGGTCCGAAGAGGAATTTGTATATTTTGGAAGAAATTAATTTGGCCAGTTGCGCAAAAGTTTGTATTTTTGCAGTGCTGATAACGATTAAGAATTCAACTTTCTGAAGTAGATAAGTAGTCAGTAGTTAAGTAGTTAAGCCAAATGACTGCGTGGTGGAAAGCAGCCGATAGAAGTAATGGCTTATCTACTGTCCGAAAGGACGAGCGAAGCGATAACTACTTAACTCCTTAACTACAAAGAAGTTGAGCGAATGCGAAACTTGAGTTAAGAACTATAAATATTCTGCTATGCGTATACGTCTGCTTGTACTACTACTGACGATGTCTGCCCTTGGGCTGCAGGCTCAGGAGAGGCTTTTTATTCTGGGCGGCGAGCTGAGCAACTCGGCAGTGACCTCGGTAGAGGATATCGACCGGGTGATGCCCCGCATGAAGGCCTTAGGGCTGAACACCGTGCTGACGCCTGCCTACTGGGAGTTTCTGGAACCAGAGGAGGGCCGTTTCGACTACACCCTCGTTGACCGCACCGTGCTTCGGGCCAGAGAGAACGGTCTGAAGCTGGTGTTCCTGTGGTTCGGCGCCTGGAAGAACTCTATGTCGTGCTACGCTCCCTTGTGGTTTAAGAAAGACACCAAGCGATTCCCTCGCGCCCAGACCAAGGAGGGCAAGCGGCTGGAGATAGCCTCGTGCTTCTCGGAGGAAGTGTTCCAGGCCGACAACCGTGCCTTTGGAGCCTTGATGCGACACCTCAGCCAGACTGCCGGCGACGTGGTGTCGATGGTGCAGGTGGAGAACGAGATAGGCATGCTGGAGTCGGCCCGCGACCACTCGCCGCTGGCAGAAAGAGCTTACGATGAGCCCATACCCCGCAAATTGTATAAGACGCTGGGCATCAGCAAGCCCACCACCTGGCGACAGCTATACGGCAGCGACCCCTACGGTGAGGAGAAGTTCATGGCCTACCACTATGCCAGGTACGTGGGTCGGCTGTGTGAGACGGCCCGACGCTACACCCAGATGCCGCTGTATGTCAATGCCGCAATGAACAGCCGCAACCGCCAGCCCGGCCAATACCCCTCTGCCGGTCCGCTGGCTCATCTTATAGACTTCTGGAAGGCGGGAGCCCCCGGGCTGCTGTGCCTGGCCCCTGACATCTACGATGCAGGCTTCAAGGACTGGGCCGACCGGTATGCCCTGCCCGGCAATCCGCTCTTCGTCCCTGAGTGCCATTGCACTGAGGACTGCGGCGCCCGCGCCATGTATGTCTTTGGCGAGCACCATGCGCTGGGGTTCTCGCCCTTCGCCATCGACCAAGCCTCGCCCAAGGCAACAGAAAACCTCGCCCAGGCCTATGACCTGCTGCGCCAAATAGTTGCAGTTGATTCTTCACTCTTCACTCATCACTCTTCACTTCAGTCGTGGGGCCTGCTGTTAGACCGGCAGGACATGGAACGCATCATCCAAGACGAGGACATGCGCATTACCTGTCGCCACTATAATACGCTGCCCTGGGCCCCGCAGACCACTGAGGAGTCGGCATGGCCCGAAGGCGGTGCCATGCTGGTAAAGCTCAGCAAGAGCGAGTACCTGCTGGCTGGCACTGGCGTAGTGATGAGGTTTGGGTCAGAGATTGCAACGCCACACTCTGACCATCGGTCAGAGACCGTTCAAGTAGGCATTGGCTCTATAGACGAGGTGAGCATCGACGAGGAAGGCACGATGCACTACCTACGGCGCAACAACGGAGACGAGAACCACCAGGGGCGCCATGCCCAGATAGCCTGCGGCGACTGGAAGATACTACACATCAAACTATACACATACGAATGATTGCAACGCCACACTCTGACCATCGGTCAGAGAAACATTGTTTATTAGCAATGCTGGCAGGAATGATGGTCCTGACGGCACAAGCAAAGGAGACTATGGTGACATCGCCTGACGGAAGGCTGACGGTGACCGTCAGTGACGAGTCGGGCAAGGTGTACTACCAGGTGAACTACAACGGCGAGCAGGTGCTGATGCCATCGACCCTGGGCCTGCATACCGATATTGGCGACTTCACGCAAGGCCTGACGTTCAGGGAGGCGAAGGAGCACATGATAGACCGCAGGTACAGTATGTCACGCACCAAAGCATCTTCCTCGCACTATGTGGCGCGACAGGCTGACATCACCTACAGCAATACTGAGGGCCTGCCGCTGACCATCACCTTCAGCGTGTCAAACAACGACATCGCCTTCCGCTATGGGCTGCAGCCCAAAGAGGACGGCAGCCGACTGTCGGCCATCGTCTACGACGAGGCCACGGCCTTCAACCTGCCCGTCCAGACTACCACGTTCCTGACCCCACAGAGTCTGCCCATGGTAGGGTGGCAGCGCACCAAGCCGTCGTACGAGGAAGAGTACAAGGCCGATGCCCCGGTCACCGAGCGTTCTGCCTTCGGCGAGGGATACACCTTCCCCTGCCTGTTCAGGATACCAGTCAGTGAAACGCTACATTCGAAAACTGTCAACTCCCAATTCTGGGTGCTGGTCAGCGAGACGGGCGTAGGCTCGGGCTACGTAGGGTCCCATCTGAGCGACTATCAGTCGGGGCGAGGCTTTACCATCGCCTTCCCCAATAAAGGCGAGATGCAAGGCATGGGGTCAGCGTGGGCAGGGCTGTCGCTGCCTGCCGTGACGCCCTGGCGCACCATCACCGTGGGCAACACGCTGAAACCCATCGTCGAGACCACCATCATGTACGACGTGGTGGAGCCGCTCTACGAGGCCAGCCAGCAGTACCAGCCGGGCCGTTACACGTGGTCGTGGCTGCTGTGGCAGGACGAGTCTATCAACTACGAAGACCAGGTTAAGATGATAGACCTCTCTTCTGCAATGGGCTTCGAGTATGTGCTGGTGGACAACTGGTGGGACACCCGCATCGGTCGCGACCGCATCCCTCAGCTGGTCAGCTATGCCCGTGAGAAAGGCGTCAAGCTGCTGCTATGGTACAACTCGAACGGCTATGCCAACGATGCGCCGCAGACCCCGCGCAACTGCATGAACACCGCGCTGGCCCGCAACCGCGAGATGGCGTGGCTGCAGCAGCAGGGCATAGCCGGCATCAAGGTCGACTTCCTGGGCAGTGACAAACAGGAGACGATGAAGCTCTACGAAGACATCCTGGCCGATGCCAACCGCTATGGTCTGCAAGTGGTGTTCCACGGATGCACCGTCCCCCGCGGCTGGGAGCGTATGTATCCCAACTATGTGTCGTCCGAGGCCGTGCTGGCTTCAGAGAACATCATGTTCACCGAACACCACACCCAGAACGAGGGCTTCGAGCTCTGCATGCATCCTTTCGCCCGCAATGCCGTGGGGTCTATCGACTGGGGCGGCATCATTATGAACCACCATATCAGCCGCGACAACAAGAGCCGTCACCAGCGGGCCACGACAGACATCTTCGAACTGGCCACAGGCATCGTGCTGCAGACCAGCGTCAACTGCGTGGCCATGTATCCCAACAACCTTCTTCCCCCTACCGGGGGAACTGAAGGGGGCCTGCCACAGTTTGAGCTCGACTTCCTGCGCCAGCTGCCCACCACGTGGGACGAGGTACAGTATCTTGACGGCTACCCAACCAGATATGTCGTGCTGGCCCGCAGGACGGGCAACCGCTGGTACGTGGCAGGTCTCAACGGCACCACAAAGCCCATGACGCTGACCCTCCAGCTGCCTATGTTTGCCGGACAGACGGTGCAGTATTATATCGACGAACCCCAGCGTCAAGGCCCGTCCCTGCCTGTGCTAAAGACCCTCAAGGTGAGCAAAGACGGCAAGGCCCGGGTGACGATGCAACCCTTAGGCGGCCTCATCATCACGTCACGGCCCTGATGACATAACCCCCTGCTGTCCGTCTTATATATAGAATATAATATAGCTATATATGAGACGGACTTTTCTTTTGGCAGTGCTGGGGCTGATGGCTCTGGCGGTGCAGGCACAACAGGCTGTGGAGACGCAGCGGCAGTATCTGAGTGGTCACGGCTGTGACGACATGGTGCAGTGGGATTTTCAATGCAGTGACGGGCGAAACAGTGGCAAATGGACCAAGATAGGGGTGCCCTCATGCTGGGAGCTGCAGGGCTTCGGTACCTACCAGTACGGCATGCGCTTCTACGGCAAGGCCACACCAGAGGGTATTGCTGACGAGAAAGGTCTGTATAAGCATGAGTTCACCTTGCCCCAAGAATGGCAGGGCAGACAGATTCTGTTGGTCTTCGAGGCAGCCTTTACGGAGATACGTGTGCAGATCAATGGGCGCAAGGCAGGCAACGGCACCTATCAGGGCGGCTTTACCCGCCATACGATGGATGTGTCAGACCGCGTGTTCTTTGGCAAGAAAAAGAACCGCCTGGAGGTAGAGGTGCTGAAAGAAAGTTCTGTGCCCCAAGTCAATTTGGCAGAGCGTCGCGCTGACTATTGGAACTTCGGTGGCATCTGGCGCCCGGTATTTGTCATCAGCAAGCCTGCCCAGAACATCAGCCGTGTGGCCATCGACGCCAGACACGACGGGAGGTTCATGGCCGACGTCTTCCTGAACCGCGCCCTACCTGGTTGTTCAGTAGGCGTTGATATTATCGACGCTAATGGCAAGAAGGTAGCGCAGAGCCCTGCCTGTCCTGTCAGTAGCGATGGTGCGAAAATAGACTTCAATGCGAAGGGCATCAAGGCGTGGAATGCCGAACAGCCTAACCTCTATACCGCTGTCTTCACCCTGAAAAACGCCGAGGGCAAGACGCTGCACATAGAACGTCAGCGCTTCGGTTTCCGCACTATCGAGTATCGCCATAGCTATCCTGCATCAACAGCCAGCAGAAAGGAGACGGGCAACCACGTCTACGGCTGTCAGGAGGACGGTCTGTTCATCAATGGGCAGAAGGTTATCGTGAAGGGTGCCAACCGCCACTCGTTCCGTCCTGAGACGGGGCGTACACTCAGCAAGGCGAAGAATATCGAGGACGTGCTGCTGATCAAGAGCATGAATATGAATGCTGTGCGACTGAGCCACTACCCTGCCGACCCGGAGTTTCTGGATGCCTGCGACTCGTTGGGTCTCTACGTGGAGTGTGAACAGCCGGGCTGGCACTGGGCACACAACACCATCATCGGAAGCCAGACGGTGGAGGAGATGGTGACGCGCGATGTCAACCATCCCAGCATCATCTTCTGGAGCAACGGCAACGAGGGTGGCTTCAACTACGAGCTGGAACCCGTCTTTAGCAAGTTCGACCCGCAGCAGCGCGTGGTGCTCTACCCCTGGGCCAACCGCAATGGCTTCGAGACAAAGCACTATCGCTCGTGGGGCGAGACGTCGGAGTATATGCGCCAGAAGGAAATCTTCATGCCCACCGAGTTTCTGCACGGACTCTACGACGGAGGTCACGGTGCCGGATTGAAGGACTACTGGAAGCTGATGATGTCCAACCCCCGCTGTGCCGGTGGCTTCCTGTGGGACCTGATGGACCAGGGCGTGGTGCGTACGGATATGAACAATATCGTGGACTGCATGGGTAACTTCGGTGCCGACGGCATCGTAGGCCCGCACATGGAAAAGGAAGGCAGCTTCTATACAATAAGAGAGATATGGAGTCCCGTGCAGGTGAAGGCGTGGGATGGTGGCAAGCCCGTCATTAAGAACTGCTACGACTTCATCAATCTGAAGGACTGCCAGTTCAGCTACCGTCTGTTAGACATGCCGGCATACGGTGAGTCGCAGGTGAAGGTACTGAAGGAGGGCAAGCTGCCGTCGCCCGATGTAGCACCCGGCCATACTGCCAGGCTGGAGATAGACAAGACCAATGCCGACGTGATAGAGCTGACAGCCATCGACCCATACGGACAGGAAATCTTCAAGTGGACTCATAAGCACTTCAACAAAAACGTTGGCAACTTCGGCATGAAAACCCGCCGCCAAAATACCCAAGCCTATACCACGCAGGAGGATGCCAACATGTTGGTGGCAACGCAGGGCAACCGCCAGTACACCTTCGACAAGAAGACTGGCCGCTTGATGGGTGTCAGCACCAGTGGCAAAACTTTCTCGTTTTGCAACGGCCCACGCTTCATTGCCGCCAAGCGCTCTGACCGCTCAGACGATGGTTTCTATAATCACGACGACAAGGAGGCCTTCGACAAGAAGACGCAGTACACCGAGTATGCCGACCAGGGGGCCTTCGCGGGCTTCACCATTTCGGATAGCACGCTGGTGGCCAACTACATCCACGGCTCATTAGAGCGTGTGACCTACCGCTTCCTGAAGGACGGCGGGCTGTATATGGATGCCGACTACTACTTCAACGGCGTGGTCGACATCATGGGCATCTGCTTCGATTACCCCGAGGACAAGGTCAAGAGCAAACAGTGGGTGGGCAAGGGCCCGTACCGCGTGTGGCAGAACCGCATGGAGGGGCCGCAGTATGGCTATTGGAAGAATGACTACAACGACCCCATCCCCGGCGAGTCGTTCGAGTATCCTGAGTTCAAGGGATATTTCGCCGATGTGAAGTGGATGCAGCTACAAACTACTGAGGGCAAGATAGGCATAGGGACGATGGGCAGCAAGATAGGTGTCTATACGCCCCGAGACGGTCGTGACCACCTGCTCTACACCCTGCCCGAGACGGGTATCAGCATCCTCAAGGCCATCCCCGCCGTGCGCAACAAGGTGAACACCACCGACCTCAACGGCCCCTCAGCCCAGCCCTATTGGAGCAAGGGCAAGGGACACATCAATGCTATACTGCGCTTCGAATGAAAAGAATAGTTCTCTCTATCGTTGTCCTGTGCATTGCATTCGCATTGCAAGGAAAAGACACCACCCGCCCCTGGACCTTCTGGTACTGGATGTATGGCGCCGTATCAGAAGAAGGAGTGAAGGCCGACCTGAAGGCCATGAAGGATGTAGGCTTGGGCGGATGCTATCTGATGCCCATCCGTGGGGCTGTGGAGAAGCCTGAATACGAGGGCAAGGCGGATGCGCTGAGCGATAACTTCTGGCGCATGATAGACCTGTCGCTACAGCAGGCCGACTCGTTAGGTCTGGACATGGGCATTCACATCTGCGACGGCTTTGCTTTAGCAGGCGGTCCCTGGATACGCCCAGAGGAGTCGATGCAGAAGATTGTCTACTGCGACACCATCAGGGTAGGCAGCTTAGAAGAGATAATCCACCAGAAAGGCGGTCTGATACTGCCTCGCCCAAAAGGCTATGAGGGCTACTATGAGGACATTGCCACCTATGCCATCCCCCTGACTCGCTCGTCGTTCTCAGACCTAAAGGTCGGAGTGTGGCACGCATTCCATCCCTTCCCCTACAACTTCGACCTGCAACGCGACCTGAAGATAATTCCCATTACCATGTCGCCTACGATGACGCGCAATGCCAAGGGCATCTTCGCAGCATCAGAGGATGCCTGGATAGCGATCGATATGGGAGCCAAGCGTCTGTTTACCAACATCGAGATAGCTGCCAACGGCACCAACATCCAAGGGCAGCGCTTAGCTGTGGAGGTGAGTGACGATGGCATCGACTACCGTCTGGTCAAGCAGTTGGTGCCTCCCCGCCAAGGGTGGCAGAACTACGACCACAACACCACCTTCGCCATTCCCCCCACTGAGGGCCGCTACTGGCGACTGTCGTGGACTCCCAAGCACACGGAGCCGGGCAGCGAAGACCTGGATGCCGCCAAGTGGCGGCCACGCTTAGGACTGAAGAATGTCACCTTCTACAGTCAGCCTCGCATCGACAACTGGGAGGGCAAGGCTGGCTACGTGTGGCGCATTGCTCCCAAGGCCTCAGCCAAGGAACTGCCTGACAGCATCTGCTGGAAACAGCGCGAGATAGCCCGTCTGACGCTGGATGGCGACAAGGTGACGGGCTTCAGCCTACAGGACATAGACCTCGACTATCAGGTTTATCGCATCATCCGCATTGGGCATACTTCGACGGGACACACCAATGCTACGGCTGGTGGTGCCAAGGGTCTGGAGTGCGACAAGTTCTCACCAGAGGCAGTGCGGAAGCAGGTGGACGCATGGTTCGGACTGTTCAAGCAGCGCCCCCATGCTGACGTCATCAAATACCTGCATGTCGATTCGTGGGAGTGTGGCTCGCAGAACTGGGGCTACCAGTTTGCACAGGAGTTCCATAAGCGTCGTGGCTACGACCTGCTCAGCTGGTTGCCCGTGATGGTGGGCATCCCCATCGAATCAGCTGCCAAAAGCGACCAGGTGTTACGCGATGTGCGTCTGACCATCAACGAGCTCATCAACGAGAAGTTCTTTGCCACCGTAGCCCAGAAGGCCCGCGACTATGGTGTAGGCCTGTCGTCAGAGAGCGTAGCTCCTACCATGGTTTCGGACGGTATGGACCATTATAAATATGCAGACATCCCCATGGGCGAATACTGGCTCAACTCGCCTACCCACGACAAGCCCAACGACATGCTGGATGCCATCAGCGGTGCCCACGTCTACGGCAAGCCCATCGTGCAGGCTGAAGGCTTTACGGAGGTGCGCGGCGTATGGGACGAGACGCCGGCCAGCATCAAGCCCCTACTGGACCGTAACTTCGCCTTGGGCATGAACCGTCTGTTCTTCCATGTCAATACGCATAACCCGTGGATAGACCGCAAGCCGGGCATGACGCTCGACGGCATAGGACTCTTCTTCCAGCGCGACCAGACGTGGTTCCCTGAGGCCAAGGCTTTCGTCGACTACGTCACGCGCTGTCAGCGATTGTTGCAACAAGGCAAGCCCGTAGTGGACATTGCCGTCTATACGGGTGAGGAGATGCCCCGGCGCGCCTTCACCCCTGACCGCATCGTACCCATGCTGCCAGGACTGTTTGGTGCTGAGCGCATAGCTTCAGAGCGCAAGCGTCTGGCGAATGTGGGTCAGCCTATGGTGGAGTCACCCGTGGGCGTGTGGCACTCGGCAGGCATCGTAGACCTGAAGGACTGGGTGAACCCGCTGCATGGCTATCAGTACGACTCGATGAACAAAGATGCCCTGCTGCATCAGCCTTTCCACTACAAGGCATTGGTAGTGCCGCAGTGGCTTCAGCTTTCTCCTGAAGCCCAAAGCCGCATCAACGAGCTGCGCCAACAGGGCGTACTCGTTATCGACAAGCCCTATCAACAGCCAACACTACCGGCGTTGGCCCCTGACATCGTGCTACCTGAGGGCATTGCCTACGCCCACCGACAGACGACAGAGCAGGACATCTACTTCCTTGCCAACCAGACCGATAAGGAGCTGACCTTCACCCCGACATTCCGTACTCACGGTGAGAAAGCAGTGCTCTACGACCCCCTGACCAACCAAAGCTACGCCTACGAGAAGGCTATCACGCTGCCTGCCTATGGCTCCGTCTTTGTGCTGATGGGCGGGAAGGGAAGTTCCCTTGGAGGGAACAAACTGTTCCCACGGAGGGAACAAACTGTTCCCTTGGAGGAAACAATGCATAAACTACGTTGGGACGTACACTTCAAAGAAAGCGGCATCGTGCTTAGCCAAAAGGAACTGTTCGACTGGAGCCAGGCTGACGACGAACGCATCAGGTACTTCAGCGGTCATGCACTTTATACGACGACGCTGAAGCTGAAGAAGGACGAGGTACCAACAGGGCGCACGTGGCTCGCACTGCCCAATGTGAAGGACATCGCCCATGTATGGGTAAACGGCCGTGACTGTGGCATTGCATGGACGGCCCCCTACGAAGTAGAGATAACGGGTGCACTGCAGAAGGGCAAGAACCAGATAGAGATAGAGGTGGTCAACACGTGGCATAACGCCCTGCGGGGCTGGGACAAGGGCAAGGCGCCATACGACGGCATCTGGACCAACGCCCGCTATCGCACTGAAGGTGAAGACCTGCTGCCAGCAGGACTGCTCAACACACCAAAGATTATAACGACTACGAATTAAACGAATTATACGAATTATGAATATGAAACGAACTGCTTTATTATATATTCTTTGTTTACTGTTCAGCCCTTTAGGGGCGCGA
>Ga0247608_10005435_pt1 | contig 13780 bp, 7 predicted proteins | sample 176DNAGHGlowgp2_FD_193490 | JGI IMG/M metagenome (GOLD analysis project Ga0247608, IMG submission 193490) | Sheep rumen microbial communities from Palmerston North, Manawatu-Wanganui, New Zealand - 1766 DNA GHGlow gp2 | ecosystem: Host-associated > Mammals > Digestive system > Stomach > Rumen ...
ATTTGCCGCAGATCAAACCGACGCAGGGTGTAGCTATCATCGGTAATTGCGAGGAGTTGGGTAATTGGAACCCCGACCGCAAACTGGTGATGAGCGATGCGGATTTTCCTATCTGGCGGGCAGATATCATGGTGAAAGGCCAAGATATAGTGGAGTATAAATACGTAGTATATGACCTGAAGAGCGGCGCAGTGGTTGATACCGAATGGGGTGAGAACCGGCAGATATGGGGAGTAGAGAAAGGGAGCGTGATTTATCAGAACGACCGCGCTTTCCGTCGTACGCAACCTCGCTGGAAAGGTGCAGGAGTGGCCGTTCCTGTTTTCTCTCTTCGTACGGAAGAAGGATTCGGTATCGGTGAATTCCAGGACCTGAAGAAAATGGCCGACTGGGCTGCGGCTACGGGGCAGCAGATGATTCAGACGCTGCCTATCAACGACACAACGCTGCGGCATAATAACTTAGACAGTTATCCGTATAATGCCGTTTCGGTCTTTGCGCTCCATCCGATCTATATCAATATCGAGAAAATGGGTCGCCTGACACCCGCGCAGAAGAAGAAATACGAGGCACAGAAGGCGGAATTGAATGCGCTGAAGATTGCGGACTATCAGAATGTGTATGACAAGAAGATGGTATTCTTCAAAGCGCTGTACAAGCAAGACAAAGACGCCCTATTCAGCAGCGAGGAGTACAAAACTTTCGTGGAGAAGAACGATGAGTGGTTGGAACCGTATGCTGCTTTCCTGGCTAAACGCGACAAACAACCTAAAGATTTCTATAAGTTCCTGCAGTTCCATGCGGATAAGCAGTTGGCCGACGCAGTGGCTTATGCGCACTCGATAGGCGTAGCGATGAAGGGTGATATACCCATCGGTATCAGTCCGGACAGTGTGGATGCCGCTGTTTATCCGGAGTTATTCAATCTGGATGCCTCGGCAGGTGCTCCGCCCGATGATTTCTCCATCAGCGGCCAGAACTGGGGTTTTCCGACCTATAACTGGGATAAGATGGCCGAGGATAATTTCGGCTGGTGGCAGAAACGATTCCGCAAGATGCAGGATTATTTCGATGCGTACCGCATAGATCATATTCTCGGTTTCTTCCGTATTTGGCAGATGCGCAAGACGGATGTATGGGGCTTATGCGGTCATTTCGTGCCGGCACTGCCGTATAGTTATGATGACCTCTGCGGACAGGGAATATGTCTGGATTGGGACCGTATGACCAAGCCGTATATACGTTCTAATTTCTTAGGCGATGTGCTGGGTTATGACACCGAGTGGGCGAAGCAGCATGCGCTGAATACGCACGACGGCTATGTCTATTGGTTCAAACCGGAGTTTGATACGCAGGTTAAGGTGCAGGAATGGGCAGACCGTCTGCTGAACGACGAGAAACAACTGAAAGCCAGCGGTTTGAGTAAAGAGGCGGTGCATAATATCTGCAACGGCTTGATATACCTGCATTGCGAGGTGCTGATGGTGGAAGATCAGCGTCGTCCGGGATGGTTGCATCCGCGTATCTCGATTTATCAGAGCCACTCGTTCAATGAGTTATACAGCGACCAGAAAGAGGTACTGATGCGTATCTATAATGACTATTTCTTCCGTCGTCATACACAGTTCTGGCGCGACTCCGCGATGCGTAAGTTGCCTACCTTAATAGGCGCAACGCATATGCTCTGCTGCGGTGAGGACTTGGGAATGGTACCTGCTTGTGTACCTGACGTGATGCATGAGTTGCAGATATTGAGTCTGGAGATCCAGCGCATGCCTAAAGATCCGACGGTTAAGTTCGCTCACCCGGCCGATGCTCCTTATCAGAGTGTTTGCACGACCGGAACGCATGATATGAATCCGCTTCGCGCATGGTGGGAAGAGGACCGCGCCGTTACCCAGCGTTTCTACAACGAGCAGATGGGTTGGTGGGGCGAAGCACCGAAAGAGATGAGTCCGGAGATTGCAGAGTTCATCATCAATCAGCATATGTATAGTCCGGCTATGTGGACTATTCTCCCGCTGCAAGACTGGTTGGCTATCGATGGCAATGTGCGCATCAAAGACCAGTTTGCCGACCGCATCAATGTGCCGGCTAACCCGCGTCATTTCTGGAACTACAGAATGCATCTCAGCATTGAGCAACTGCTCAAAGAGAAGAAGTTGAATGAGAAGATAAAGAAACTTACCTCGGTGAGGTAAGTTGGATTAGGGGGTTAGAGGGAGAGAAGTTGATCTCTAACCTGCTCCATGAGCCAGAGCGGCGTGCTGGTGGCACCGCAGATGCCGACTTTTAAAGTTGAAAGTTGAAAGTCGAAAGAGGAAAGTTTTTCTTCGAGTTCATCGGGAGACGAAATGAAGATTGTGTTGGGGTTGACCTCAACACAATTTTTATATAGTACGCGCGCGTTAGAGGATTTGGCGCCTCCTACGAAAATAACGATATCGTTGGCTTTCGCAAAAGCCTGCAGTCTCTCTACGCGGTTCGCTACATTACGGCAAATGGTGTCGTGCACCTCCGGTGTGATTTGTGATTTGTGATTAGTGATTTGTGATTTTATTGCATCTACCAGCGCTTTAAAACCCTCCACACTCTTTGTGGTTTGCGAGAAGAGATAAATAGGGCGTGTGAAGTCGAGAAGATTCAACTGCGCTTCGTTCTCAATGACGATAGCGGTGTTGTTGGTCTGTCCTTGAAGTCCAATCACTTCCGCATGTCCGGGTTGACCGTAGATAACAATCTGCGGAGGGAGGTTCTCGTCGTTTTTGTGGGTCTCGTAGCATGTGCGGATTCGGTCCTGCAGTTTTTTGACAACCGGACAAGTGGCATCAATGATTTCACATCCCCGCTGCTTCGCTATCCAGTATGTGGACGGCGGTTCGCCATGCGCGCGGAGAAGAACGCGTGAGTGAGAAGGCAGGGTACGAAGGTCGTCGTAGTCAATGGTTTGAAGCCCCAGTTGCTCGAGCCGTGTCACTTCCTGGCCGTTATGCACAATATCCCCCAAGCAATAAAGCGGGCCGTTAGCCAGCTCGCTTTCTGCTGTTTTGATGGCGCCGGTGACGCCGAAACAGAAACCACTATAAGGATCGATGGTAACGGTCATTGGCGATTTGACAATTTACGATTTGACGATTTTGTCGTAGAGTTCGCATACAACTTTCATCTGCTCGTCGGGCGTCATGTCGCTGTTATCCACCACGATGGCATCGTCGGCTTGGCGGAGTGGCGACTCGGCACGATGGCTGTCTCGGTAATCGCGGTCGTTGACATCCGCCAGCACTTCTTCGAATTTAGGCTGTTCGCCTTTGGCCACCAGTTCGTCGAATCGTCGTTGCGCCCGCACTTCGGGTCGCGCGGTGAGGAATAGCTTGAGGTCCGCATTCGGGAAAACGACGGTACCTATGTCCCTGCCATCCATCACCACACCTCCGGATTCGCCCATTTTCTGTTGCTGCGCAACGAGGAAAGCACGCACTTCTTTGATTTGCGAGATCTCGCTGGCGCGGTTGCCCACTTCGAGTGTGCGTATCTCCGATTCCACATCTTTGCCGTTGAGCGTGACGTGTTGCGCACCATCGTCGGTGCGAATGAAACCGATATGGACTTGATTCAGTTCTTGGATGATACTCTCCGGCCGAGTGACATTCTGCCGCATCATAAACAGCGCGACCGCGCGATACATAGCACCCGTATCGACGTAGGTGCAACATGCATGTTTGGCTAAGCCTTTGGCAATCGTCGATTTGCCGCACGAAGAGAAGCCGTCAATGGCCACAATCAATTTACGATTTGACGATTTACGATTTACCATTTATTTTATTTCATTAGCGCATTGATATCCAGAGTTAATCCTAATTGGTAGGAGAAATTGGATTTAGTCATTTGGCTGATAGCAAAGCCGAGTCGAGCCTGTTTGATCTTGACTCCGGCTCCGAGTGCAAAGCCAGCCAGCGATTTCTGGTCTGTCAGTTGCAATTCCGCCCTGCGGCGGTGGTTATAACTGAGTGCGATATAGAATCGCTCCCGTTTATCCACTACTTCGATTGACCAAATAGTATGGCGGAAGAGCATATCGTACCACGGTATATTATGCGGAATAACATCGCCGGTAGTGGGACTTTTGTCAAAACTGGTCCACTCATAATTGAGGTACCATGTCTGCATGTTATGTATCTGCAGGTGGAATCTGAGCGGGGCGTGCTTGACGCGGTAAGACAGACCAAGCTGGAGGTTGAGCGGCAACATCTCGTGGGGAGTACCGTCTTCCCCGGAATAGAAGCCCTTGAGTTGCCATCCGATATTCTGGAGCACCAGTCCCATTGAGAAAGTGGAGTCGGGCAATTGGAAATGCGCACCGACATCTGCTCCAAGTGCGAAGGACGAATAGCTCTCATAGATGGAATAAACCGGTTTGAGTGTCACACCGACTTTGAACATCTTTCCCAATTGGCGCGCATACATTACATCAATCAAGATATCGCGTGCGCCAAACGTACCACCGGTGAGATTTCCGTTCTCATCCGCATATTTCATATGTCCGTAGTCCAGATAATGGATTCCGACTGCAAAATAATTGGGTTTGTCGGGTTCGCCCTCTCCTTCGAACGGTTTCTCGATGGGCGAACGACCGAAATTATGTCCATAGAGGACGGAGCCGAACATTGTTCCGGGGAGATAATAGGAGAAATTGAGTTGCAGCGTCTGGTGGGAGTTCTCATGCAGAAGGGCGGGGTTGCACATACCCATAGATATGTCTCCGTCGCTGAGGCTGACGTTGGAGCCTCCGAGTGCATTTAGGCGTGAAGAGGCCGGCAGACTCATGAAAGAGAATACCGAGCGACCTGCGTTAGAGACTTGGGCATGGCAAGTAGAAAGCTGAATGTGGCAGGTTGAAAGGAGGATGATAAGTCCCAACAATCCTTTTCTATGTACTCTTTCACTTAACATGTTTTGCGTATAGCCGCACTACTGCATTTTAATTTCGGGTGCAAAGGTACAAAATATTTTGCATACATGCAAATTTATGCGTAAGAAAAACAAAAAAACGACCCGAAAGTCGTTTTTCTGTGGTGCCAACGGGAATCGAACCAGTGACACAAGGATTTTCAGTCCTTTGCTCTACCAACTGAGCTATGGCACCTCGCGTTCGGAATATCGTTTCACTATCATTCCTCCCGAGATTTGATGAACCGATTAAAACGCTAGCAAAGCGATGTTTTAATCGGAGAGGAGGAAGTACGTCGACTATACGAATCGCAGGGCGATGAAGTCGTCGTAAGTCACTTCCGACGCAAAAGCGGGTGCAAAAGTACTGCTTTTTTTTGACATGACCAAATTTTTTTGTGTTTTTTTTTGAAAAAGCGGTCGTTTTTCTTGCATTTTTGCCTAAAAAGCAGTAATTTTGTAGCCGATTATGGAGTTAAAAGTGATAGCATACGCCCGTAATGGGCATACCGACAAATTCGGAATCCCGCGTCAAAGCAGAGACGACAGTCCTATTTTGACCCGTATTGTTTTTGAACCGGAGTATAATGTAGCGGAGGCCTTGCGTGGCATAGAAGGCTATAGCCATTTATGGTTGCTATGGGGATTTGATACCGATACATGGTCTCCGACGGTACGCCCGCCGCGTTTGGGCGGGAACAAACGGATGGGAGTATTTGCAACGAGAAGTCCGTTCCGGCCCAATCCGATAGGGCTGAGTAGCGTGAGACTATTGAAAGCCTACCCCCGATTGTCTGGTTGGAGTGACGCTCCCCGCTACTCCTGCCGTTCGAACTCCCAAGTCCCGGGAGTTCTCCACCCGGAAGGGAAGGGAGAGAGATGGGAATTGCTGGTGAGCGGGGCGGATTTGATGGACGGGACGCCGATATACGATATCAAACCGTATTTGAGTTTCAGCGACAGTCATCCGGACGCCAGAAACGGATTTGCGGAAGAGACGAAAAACTATCGATTACGGGTTGAGTGGTACCCCTCGGAGGGTGTGCACTCTCAAGATAGGTTCGATAAAGGTGCGGAATTGGTCCGAGAAAGGTGCGAGGAATTATCAAAAATCCGCGAAGAAATAGAGTATATTTTGAGTCAGGATCCACGTCCGGCTTATCAAGATGACCCGGATAGAGAGTACAAACTGGATTATGGAGGTTGGCGTGTGACTTTCAAAGTAGAAAAGGCGCAAGAAGGTTCAAATAGGGATCAGGTTGGACATGGCGTGGTAAAGGTAGTGAATGTAAAAAAAATATGATTTTTTTGCAAAAAAATTTGCATATATAGATAAAATGTAGTATTTTTGCAGAGCAAAAGCGTTAAATGGAGATAAGAACCGTATCTCCGTGGAGGGAAGGCGCAGCGTAACCAATTGATAATTAACAAAAACAACTAATACGATGAAAAAGATTTTCTTTTCTTTTTTAATGTTTTTTGCGTGCGCGATAGGTATGCAGGCGAAGACGATTTATCTGAACGCGAACATCTGGGATGTGGACGGTCCTGCGTTTTATGTTCATTCCTGGCAAACTGGTGCTGACGGTTCCAGCGATCTCCGTATGTCTCAAGTGGCCGGTAGTATTTACAGCGTGGATATACCAGCTGCGCACGACAGTGTGATCTTTATGCGAGTTAATCCTTCCTCTGGGAACTTTAATTGGGAGTATGTGTGGAATCAAACAAATGATTTGCTGCTTGGCGAATGGGGTGATTGTTTTAAGATTACCTGTTGGGATTGCAAAGACGGCAAGAGTGGTGGCGAATGGAGTACTTATCAGTCTGGTGTGACAGATTGCACGGAGTCCTATGGTTTGCTGGTTGACGGTAATTATGTTCCCGGAACCAAGAATCCATCGCCGTTAGACCCGTCGTTTAACGAGTATCAGATTTTAGGAGTTCAGTTGACAGCCGGTCAGTATATTCAGGTGTATGACAGTTGCAGTAAGGCAGCATGGGCAATCAGTAAGTACGCCAATACCAGTTACGAATTTCCGATTGAGGATGGCAAATACAAAGTGACGGAAGACGGGAAATACGATTTCTATTTCAAATTCAAATACGAGGCAGACGAGATTTATATCTCTTGTACAGGGTGCAAAGAGCGGCCGAAACCCAAGAGTGCCGTGCCGAGTGAATGTCCGGACGTGCTGATGCAGGGATTTTATTTTGATTCGTACGAAGTAGATGAAACTCATCCGGGCACGCTGCAATACGGCGATACGAAATGGAAAACGCTGTTGGCGCAAGCCGGAGAGATTGGCGCATACTTTGATTTGATCTGGTTGCCGCCTTCAGGTTATGCCAGCGGTACCGGTTATCACCCGAAACAATATTCGAACCAAAATAGCGATTGGGGTAGTCGTACAGATTTGGAGAAGTTGATCGCTGCTTTCCATAACAGCGGCACGAAGGTGGTAGCGGATATTGTTATCAACCACGTAGAGGCGATGGCCAGCTGGTGTGATTTTGCGGCTTTGGATTTTGGCGAGTATGGTAAATTCCAACCGGATGGATCCTATATCTGTTCGACTGACGAGATGAACGCTGACTGGACGAGGTCTGACACCTTGGCAGGTCCTTGCTGGGGTACCGCAACGGGTTCTCCGGACGATGGGGCTAACTGGGATGGTGCCCGTGACTGGAGCCATGATAAAGTATATGTGCAAGAGATGTTCAAGGCTTATCTGAAATGGATGAAGAACGTGATCGGTTACGATGGTTGGCGTTATGACAAGGGTGACGGTTTCAACAACTGGCACATGGATAATTACAACAAGGCATCGGAGCCGTATATTGCTTTCATGGAGTATTGGTCTGGCAACGATGATATCAAACGGGGTATCGAGCAGGCGAATATGAACCTCATGGCGCTTGATTTTCAAACGAAGTATAGTGCAATTGATGCTTTGGCGGGCTGGAACTATATTGGTAGAGGTGCCGGTTTAATGGCGGATGATTATTGGAAACGTCATGCGGTAACATGGGTGGATAACCACGATATGTTCCTTCGTAAGGATGCTCATGATCAGGAGTTCGGCGGTTGCGGTAATTCCATGAAAGAAGAATTGAAATACCGTCTGCTCAATGCCAATGCACTTATCCTCTCGATGCCGGGTGTACCGTGCGTGTTCTATCCTCACTGGTATAAATACAAAGAGTATATCAAACCGATGATTGATGCTCGTCATTTGGCCGGTGTTCACTCAGAGAGTGCCGTGACGGCTGAGTACTGGGATGATAACAATAGCGGTTATCAAGCCACAATTCAAGGAAAGAACGGTTGGCTGATTTTATGCTTGGGAACGAAGGCAAATAAACAAGGGTTTGGCCCGGATTACAAGTTGATAGCCAGCGGATACAGTAATAGTTATGGCCACAACGAGAGTTACGAGATGTGGGTGAATGCTTCCGGCGATGTGGCTCCGGGTTTGATTGTTACTCCGAGTGCCAGTTTCGAGGATAAAGAGGCCGGTATCACCGTGACGGCAAAAGCGACAGGTGCTAATGCCGCGAGTGCGAAGATATACTACACAACGGACGGTAGCGATCCTACAACCAGTTCGGCCGAATACACGGCTCCTCTGAATTTCAAAGAGACAACGACGCTGAAGATAATGGCCGTTTGCGGTAGTGCGCAATCGAAAGTACAGGAGTATACGTACACCTATCGTGAGCCGCTGCAGCGCGGTATCCGCGTACGATTCAACAAGCCGGCAGAATGGAACAAAGTGTATATCTACGCATGGTTGCCGGGCGTGGATGATGAAGGCAATCCGACATCGGAGAATATCATGGGTGCTTATCCGGGTCAGCGCATCTATCAGGATGTGGACGGCTGGTACAGCTATGAATTCGATGCTTCGATGGATTCCGTCAATTTCTGCATCAACTCGGGTGACGAATGCGGCGGTATCAATGTTCGCTCGAATGACTTGGTAACGGACTATGATGTATGTTACGGTTGGCGCGAAGGCAAAGAGGAAGAGAGCAATGAAGAGGAGATATTGGAATGCGAGACCGATTTGCATCCGGCCTTCGATTTGTCGATTAGTCCGGAGAGCAGTTTCTTCCGCGACCAGGCAGAAGGTCAGCAAGTAACTATCAGTACGATAGGCATCGAGAACGCGATGGTATATTACACGCTGGATGGCAGCGAGCCAACCACGGCTTCGCAGTCAGCACCGAGTCCTGTGACGTTCACGGTTAACCAGACGATGACGGTGAAAGCTTATGCCGTTCATGACAAAGACCGTACGCAGACGAAGACGGCTACTTATACCTACAAGGCCCCGCAGTCAGGTCCGCTGGTAGTTAAGTTCCAGAAACCGGACGAGTGGACAGAGTTGTATCTGTATGCATTTACGCGTGTGAAAGTGGGCAGCAAATACAAAGATACTCCGTATAAACTGCCGGGAGCAAGTAGCGCGCAATGGCCCGGTATGAAATGGACGACGATGGACGGCACATGGAACACATTCACAATGCCTGCCAATCTTCATGAGATATACGTCATCTTTACCGAAGGTAAAAATAAACCTCAGACGCAGGATATCTATCTGACGGAGAGCACATGCTACCTATGGAATCCTAATTGTGGCAAGGCTGTGGTCGATGAGAACTGCGACGGATTGTTTGATGAGGGAATAGAAGAAATAATTGATAATTCACACAAGAATCATGAGACATACAAAATTATCTACGAAGGTCGCCTACTTATTATCCATAACGGCGTTATGTATGATGTTTTTGGCCGTCGCCACTAAAGCGAGTGCCAAGACCTTGTATCTGAATACGGGCGGAAGCAGTCTATGGGAGAAGGACGGCGCCAATAAGTTTGCCGTTTGGCATTGGCAAGGCGTGAATGCCGGTTCGTGGTCCGGATGGATGACGAAAGTGGAGGGCAATGTATGGAAGACAGACATAGCAGACGGCAGCGACAATGTTATCTTCTGCCGGTTCAATACATCTGTATCCTCGCCGAACTGGGAGAATCAAATATGGAATAAGACAGAAGATTTGTCGATTCCATCGGGCAAGAATTTATATACCATCACAGGTTGGGACGCTTCTGCCGGAGAATGGTTTAAATACGGCGATGAAGGCGGTTCACAAGGCGGTAATCCGGATCCGGTGGTTCCTACCGATTATGCGACAGCAGTACCGAGCGAATGCGAAGATGTGATGTTGCAAGCCTTCTATTGGTTGAGCAATGAAGATAATCGTTACGGAGGAAGTCAGTGGTCAACGCTTAAGAGTCAGGCGGATGAGATTAGTGCTTATTTCGATTTAGTTTGGTTGCCGCCATCAGGTAACTCGAATGACAAGATGGGGTATCTGCCGAAAGAGTACCATAACCAAAACAGCAAGATGGGTATGAGAGCCACTCTGACTCAATTGATTGCGGCTCTTCATAATGGCGGAACGCGCGTTATCGCAGATGTGGTCATTAACCATGCTGCTAATAAGAGTAGTTGGGTGGATTTCATGGATCAAGACTTTGGCACTACTTATGGCAAGTTTAGCCCGCAGAGTACATGGATTACTAGCAATGATGAAGCGCAAGGACACGGACAATTAGGCAGCAATGCCGATGATGGCCAGGAAAGCAATGCCAACTATGGTTCGGCTCGTGACTGGGATCATAAAAATAGTAATGTCCAAACTATGTTCCGCGCGTATTTGAAATGGCTGAAGAACGTCATGCTATATGATGGTTTCCGTTTCGACTACTGCGGCGGTTATCACGTGAGTCATGTCAATGACTATGTATCCAATGCCAAGCCGTATTTCTCCGTGATGGAATATTGGAATGGAAATCCATCTATTCTTAAACAGCGGATAGATGATGCTAATAAAAACACATTAACATTTGACTTTGCCCAATTCTATACGGCATTCCAACAAGGTATAGCTGTTAACAACTATAGCAAACTGGTTAAGCCTGGTCTGCGTGGTCAAGGTTACAGCAAGTATGCCGTGACGTTTATTGACAACCATGACACCTTCAACCGTTCAGACATCGGCAACTCCGACTGTGGCAATAGTACAGATGGATCATCGTCTCTTAATAACAAAAGTTTGATTATGCAGTGCAATGTGTATCTGCTCTCGATGCCGGGCGTGCCGTGTGTCTTCTGGCCGCATTGGTATAAATACAAGAGTGATATCAAGCAGATGATCCATGCGCGCAAGATGGCGGGTATCCATTCGGAGAGTAGTGTGCAAGAAGAGTCCGCCGGAAGCGGTTATTATCGCGCGACAATACAAGGTAAATACGGCTGCGTTAAGTTGATGTTAGGTTCTGCAGCCAGCGACGCTCAGCCGCAAGGTTATACGTTGGCAGTAAAGGGTAGCACTTATGCAATGTACTATACCGGAAGCGGCAACGCGATTGAGAATGTAGAGATTGCTCCGCTGGATGTGACGAAGCCGATGTTTACCTTGATGGGCCAACAAGTGGATGCCTCATACCGCGGTATCGTGATACAAAACGGACATAAATATATATTACAATAAACATTATTAACCTTTAAAAATAATTATTATGAAGAAAATTTATCTTATTTTAGCCGCACTTGTTTGCGGTTTGGCACTGAATGCCAAGACATTGTACGTTAATCCGGGGACTGGAGAAAACAACTGGGCTAAAGACGGCGCTGTGCTGTTTGTCCATTCTTGGGGAGCAGAGGATAGTGATGCTAAGCTGACCACTTTAAGCGGAGAAATCCTATCTGCTGAGATTCCAGACGGCAACAACAGCTTGTTGTTCGTTCGTATGCCGGGCGGCAGTACTGCCATTGATTGGAATACAAAATGGAACCAAACAAACGACCTGTCTATTCCATCCGGCAAGAATATGTATACTTTCACCGGCTGGGGAGGTAGTGATGGCGAATGGTCTGTTTATAATGGTCAAGGCGGCAGCGGTGATAACCCCGGCGGCGGTGACACTCCGCAACCGAGCGATGCTTATTGGTATTGGAAGGGGCAGGTTGACGGCGGAGCTATTGAGAACGAAGCCGGAGGCTTTAATATTTTCAATGGCGGTATGTCATCTATCTCTGTAGGTGATGCTGCCTATGTGTTTGTCATCTATCAAGAGCATGGTGTTCAAGGTGTGCAATATATGACTGATGGTTGGTTGGGATTTGAAGTTACGCATGCTACCTTAAACGCATGTGGTGATTGCCCCAATGGCAACAAACTTTATCTTCCGGCCGGCGATCATACTCTATATCTGTATGACAACGGAGACGGAACTTTGGAACTCTCGACCCAACCGATGCCGGGCAAGACGCTGGTAGGCGGCGGTCAGGGTGTAGAGAATACATTTGTGAACGAGAAAGCACACAAAATGATTATTGACGGTCAACTCCGTATAATACGTGGCGACAAGACGTTTGATGCAACCGGTCGCCAGTTATAATAATTACTTACCCCAAATTAACATTATCATGAAAAAGATTTTATCTCTCATGTGTGCCCTATGGGCATGCGTGATGATGGGTTTTGCGATGGAGGTAGCAGTCCCCGCGACGGTCCTTGATTTGCAGAATCCGACATCAATCGAAGCAGGATGGTATGGTACAATAGCATACTCTCTTAGCACGAATGCGTTAGTGGTATCCGGTTACGAGTCCTATAAATCAGTAGACAAGCAGACATGGATAACACAGGAAAGCGTGGGCAGTACCGGTATTGACTGGGCAGGCGAGGCACCGTTTAAGGGCTCTGCCTACTACTCGAACGCGACTGCCGCTCAGTTGAATTCAAGTCGTCATATCGCATATCTGATCACCGGATGCGATTCCATTTGGTGCTATGGTTATAACAATTCAGCGACATGTTATCTGGCGATGAATATCTATGAGCTGACCGATGCACCCGTTGCTGTGATTGACGATGCTACAGCAGAGAAAGCGTATGGATTAGATAATGCGGCAGCGGGAGGCAAGGCGTCCGGTATCATGAAGCAAGCGCTGGATGCAACGAAAACGTATCTGGTAGAGACTTTTGGAACCGGTACGAGCAATAGTCGTGTATTCGAAATGGCTTTCTTCCGTCATCCGGGAGGTGCGTCATCAAACGTTAAAACGCTGTATTGCAAGATGGAGCATAACTGGTGGATCCAAGGCGGCGCTGCTATCGGAGCGTACGCATGGGGCACTGAAGGCTCTAATGCCGGTTGGCCGGGCGTACGTATGACGCCGGTGGAAGGTCAGGCTAATCTCTGGAAGACGGAGATAGATGCGGTGAAATATCCGAATATCATCTTCACGCGTATGAACCCGAATGACGGTGATAACCAAGACTGGAACGCCAAGACAGTAGATTTGACTATTCCGACAGACGACAAAGACCTCTTCACGATTGCAAGCGCTGAGGTTTGGGGTGATCCGGGCTGCCAAGGCGAATGGTCCAAATACGATCCTTCGTCCACTCCGGTTGAGCCGGGAGATAAAGTGGCAATACGTCTGGTACCGGGTGTATGGAATGTGGATGGTGCCAAGTTTGCCGCAGTTACGTGGAAAGAAAACGAGACACTGTTCGGTAACCCTGTTCTCTCTGATTGGTTCGAAGTAGCCGGAGATACCGCAGTAGGATTGATTCCTGCGGATGCAGATAGTATTGCTTTCGCACGCTTCAATAGTAATGTATCTGTGCCGGTAGTGGATATGAATCCTGATGTTATGTGGAACCATTCGGACATGCTGAAGATTGATCCGTCGTTGCTTTATACAATTACTGATTGGGGCGAGCCGAATAAGTATAGCCCGGGTTACTGGGG
>Ga0247608_10005436_pt1 | contig 13780 bp, 14 predicted proteins | sample 176DNAGHGlowgp2_FD_193490 | JGI IMG/M metagenome (GOLD analysis project Ga0247608, IMG submission 193490) | Sheep rumen microbial communities from Palmerston North, Manawatu-Wanganui, New Zealand - 1766 DNA GHGlow gp2 | ecosystem: Host-associated > Mammals > Digestive system > Stomach > Rumen ...
CTCTTCGCTGTTATTGTCGAAGAATGGATTCACTACATATCTCTTAGTCACGTTAGCCCAATTGGTGGCTGCCGAAGCCGAAACTGCCAACAGCAAGGCCGAAGCCAGACAGGCCAAATTAGTTTTTACTTGATTCATTTTTATTGGCTTATTAATTATGGCTGCAAAATTAATAAAAAAATGTCACTAATCACACTTTTTACGTACAATAAATAGAAAAATAGTTCACAAGCAAGTGTTCTACGCTTGTATAAACGCGACCTTACGCCTATTCCCATTCGGCCGCACCGCAAAGTGTAGCCAGATGGCTCCGTATCGATTTCTCTCAATCAGCAGCTCATCGAAGTCTTGATGCGATTCTTTGGAGTAATCTAACTGAACTTTAGATGTTGCTATGTTGCTACGTTGCTATCTCATAATCTGTTTAACACAAAAAAAGCAGCCACTAACTGCAGCTGCCAATTTTTTCTATATAATGTTAATCATCTATCACTTCCCAGTATCCACCCTTATCACCACCAACACGACAAAGTAGGCCCTTTTTCTGAAGCGACTTGATATTTCTCCATACAGTTGTCCTCTCCACCCCTAATTGCTTAGCAATCACATCATAAGTAGCATATTTATCCTCGTGAATTATGGCCAACATCTTCTGTTGCGTCTTATTTATTTTTACAGTTGAATTTTCAGTTGCATTTTCAGTTGCATTTTCAGTTGCACCCTTCCTTTGGAAAGTCACCCTCACTCCTCCGCAGAAGTTCTCCACTTTAGGCATAGGCAGACTTGCAGCCTCAAAACCTTCGCGTATCTTCTTATAGCCACGCCCCCAGGCATCAATAAAGCCTGCCTTGAAGAATGCGTTAGCGATATTCCTGTTACGAGGATGCGACGAGTGTAGTTTCAATAAGGTTTCTGGTGTAAAGCCTATAGGCAGTTCACCATCATTCCACACTTCCACATGGTCATTCCACACGCGCATCTGGATGTGAACACCCGTATAATCCTTATGAATGATGGCATTATAGAGTATCTCACGCAGGGCCTCTTCTGGTACTTCCAGTTTCTCAATACGATTCATCCCTTTAAAGATGATGGGCATGATGAGGTATTTGGACTTTAATAAATCAACAACCCTATCGGCCATCTGAATGATATTACCTTCTACCACATCCTGAAACATCAAGTCTGCTTCATCAGCTCCAAAGCGTCCTATTTTGAACTGCACACTAGTGAAATACTTCTGTGGTCTCTTGGCAAAGAGCAGCAATGCAGCATTCTTCAGTTTGCCTTCTTCATTTACAAGATTCAGGTTCTCCAGCAGCATCTCTATAGGCTCATGTCGTTCCTCGTCGCTTATACGTCCGTTCTCATAGCCCTTTCTTAAGAAGTAATCTATTGCACTCTGGTCCAAATCGTCTATAGTGGCACGATCGTTAACGATATCATCCCACGAGCGTCCCATCTTCTTCAGCACAAACTGTTGCAGCGAAGCACCGTTCAGTTCCTGCATTGTACTGCCCGAGCGATAATAGTATTTGCCCTTGTAACTGATAGGTACATTGCTTGGTTCTATCACCACCTCTATATACTCCAATCCACCCTGTTCATACAGGTTCACGTCTACCACAATGCCCAGATAGTTCACTACCTTGTTAGGGATATCTTCAAGCAGCTTTTTGGTATTCTTTAATCCAACAACCTCATGGTCATCGTTCACACCAAAGTACATCACGGCACCCTGCGCATTCGCAAAGCCGCAAATCCACTCCAGGTACTTATCATTCCAACTGGTTTTGAACTCAACGTTCTGACACTCTTTGGGTTTTATCTTGCTCATATCGTTATATCATCACTTTTAAAATCGTTTGCAAAGTTACATTTATTTTTTTATTCTACCTAAATTTCTCCCACCTTTCTACCTAATAAATAGGTAGAAATAGCAAATGTTACATCGTAGAATAGCCAATAAATGTTTAGTTGCCAGTATTATTAGTTTAGTAGACTCTAATTTTCCTTTTGATTTCTAAGCACTGCTTCTGCAATTAGCTGGGGAGCATCTTCGGTGCATGCTTCTTCCACGAACTGATTTATAATCTTATTTGCAAACGCGATTTCAATGATTTTGGTTTCAAGCTGTTCTTTCAGATACTCCCTGTCTGGGAGATAAGGGAAATTGGCCGAACAATAAACCTCCATCATACGTGTTTCGTTGTTAAAACTATAGAATGTATTCACAAGAAATCCCGCATTTGCATGGTTAATGGCTTCTAATAATCTTACACCTTCATCATCGTCATCGAAATCTATTTGTTTCCAGCAACCTTCGTTTACGATTATATTACGGTTCTTTTCATCAAGCATAATATCAAACTCAACACCTTCGGCAATGGATCTTACTTCTTCTGTATAACGCTCTAGATTCAAGAAGATTCTAATAGAGCCATCTTCTTCATGCTCATATTTATATCCCAGCTCTTCCAAAACAACAATCATATCGTATTCAAGAGAATCATCCACTTCCTCGTACTCCTCCTCATCACCGTCAATCTTGGTCAGTTTATCATACCTAGCCTTTACCATTTTGAGAACCTTCGTCTCAAAACACTCTGGAAAATCCAGAATGAATTCAAGGTCTTCTTCGTTCATTCTGGGAATTGCTCTTTTCCAAATAGCAAACTTCTTATCTTGATTCTCCATATCACCTCACAGTTGTTTCTTGTTCTCTCAACTTCGCCATTTCATTACCCACGAAACGATGGGCATTAAAGAACTCATTCAACTCCATGCGCAAATAGTCCTCGATATCGGGAATCTGTGGAATGAACAGAAAAGATGACTTACTATGTACATCCACGTTCTTCCCTTCCTCATCGATGGTGTAAACCGTCACCACGCTATTGTTGAGATTAGAACCATTTATGGCCTTCTTTAATCGTGTAAACTCATCGACGTCATATAATTCCACATGTCCCCAATGCGTATCATAAACATGGATAAACCGCGAATCGTTTCTGGCATATACCAAGAAGTTTTCACCTTGATAAGCAAAGAAGATGCGGTCATCACCTTCCTCTTCAGCCAATTGATACTGACACCCAATTTTCGTGAGCGTCTCTAAGAACAAGTCTCGTGTTCCCTTTACATTCTCATTAACTTCCTGCTGCATTCTATCATTCACGTTTTCAATCCTTTCCTCATTCATCTGTGTAATTGCTTTGTCATAGAGATCTTTGTTTACATCCTCATATTCCTCATCCTTCAGGCTCTCCTTTATTATTCCATAAAGCCACCAAAGGAAAAGCATCACAAATCCAAATCCAACCAAATACCCCATAATCCTTGTTTTAAGTTTTTAATCTGTTTTCATCTGCAAAGATACAACAATTATTGGATATCAATCATTTAATACCCTAAGTTTGTACAAAACATCCCAATTGCTGTACGAAATTAAATCTTTCTAAAGTCAATCTGCCATCTTCCCATTTCTCAAATGTTAACTCCATATTACCAGTGATATTTCCAAATAAGTTGTTTAAAAAGCGTTCATCCTTTATTTATAATAATCAGAAGTATATAATTCCATAAATAGTTGTATAGACTTTATAGTTGAAGTTGTCACGGATTTCTTCTGCATCCCATGCACCAACGTCATTAGCTATCGCCCCACAGTTAATCCATCCATATTGTGTTTTAGCACTCAGAATTCTTACCTCATCACCTACGACTCCAACTCTAATTGAAGTATAATACCAATCATCACCTTTCTTATAATACCCTTTCAGTGTAAATTGTTGCATTCGGGGTCTTTCTGGTTGCTGCTGATAGTTTGGTAATGGCTCGTATGTAGAGAAAGGGATACCATATCCCGGACTAGGGGTATAAGATGTACTTGGTGCATTATAAGGACGATACACCGTAAACTGCGCATTGGCACTTAATGAACCAAGCATCATAATGATAATAAATAGCGACTTCTTCATAACTCATTCCTTTTAGGTTAGTATAGCATTTACGAGAGCAAAGTTACGAAGAATTCTCTATTCCATAACAAACAATCCCACCATCTTGTATAAAATGGTGGGATTGCTGTACAAAACTATGACAACAACTATTCTTTAATCCATTCAAGTTTCGGAATACGGATTTTCTGTCCAACAGTTAATGAATCCGATGCTTCTATATTGTTATATAATTCGACAAAGGCCTCCATACTAGGTCCTAAGTAACGTCGAGAAATAGTAGCAAGGTCTTCACCTTCCTCAACCTTTATTACCTTATATAGGCCAACAATACGATATTGGCCTATACGACCACCTTTCTCTTTGTGAGATTTCTCTCTGGTGTGCTTAGGCTCTGATATATTATTGCCTTGGACAGTATTTGAATTTGATGTTTCTTTTTTTGTTTCGTTTAATTCATATTTCTTTGATTCATCGACATCTATTTGAGACACCTCGGTATAATCGGATTCTATTTTTTGACTTTCATATATGGTATATCCCATATATAACCAAATGGCAATAATAACACCTAATACGATTCCGACAATTGTCAATAGTATTTTCCAAGTTTTCAGTCCTCCATCATCATTTCCCGCGGAAATACTATCTTCTCCGATAGTCGAATTGTCAGCTGTTGGATGAACGGTTATTTTCCTTCCAGCTCCTTTTGGCTGGGGCTCTGCAATAATAGTTTCCTCGTCATCAGTATTAACCCTTGGAGTTGAACTTTGGGGAGCATTGCTAGTTTTGGGAGTATCTTTTCTATATTTCTCTGCATTTATAATTGCATCTATGCTTTGCGGACGCTGCAAACGGTTAGTTTTCATCATCCACAACACACAGGATTTCATTTCATCACTAACACCTTCAGGGAATGGCAAAGCAATATGCTTATCTTCACTCATATCGTCATCAATGTCGGTAGGCAGTGGTGGTCGTTTATTGGTAAGCAAATTATATAGTGTAGCACCAAGAGCATATATATCAGTCCAAGGACCAAACTTGTCGTAATTTTGCTCCATCTGTTCGCGAGGAGCATATCCATTTGTGTAGCTAATGGCTGTACTTGTAGTAGCTCCACCTTTTTGAACATTTAATTGCTTGCTAGCCCCAAAGTCGATGAGTTTTACATTACCAGCCTTATCCAACATAATGTTTGCAGGTTTTAGATCAAGATGCCAAATGCCAGCATCATGTATAGACTTCAAAGCATCGAGAACCTGAGGAAGTATGGTGTAGACCTCTTGCTCGGACATTGGTTTACCTGTACGCTTCAATCTCTCTGCCAAGTTCTCGCCATCTACAAAATCCATCACATAATAGGCTGTGCCATTTTCTTCAAATAGGTCATGAACTTTTACTATATGCGGATTATCCAACTTGCGAATACGCAATGCTTCTTTCTTGAACTTTTCAAGCTGCTCTTGGAACTGCTGTTTGTTCCTCTCATTGCTAATCGTTATGAAGCCAGTAGTTTCATCACGATCATTGACACCCTGCATAAAAAATTCCTTGATGGCAACCTTGTCCTCGAACGTTGTATTAATACCAACATATGTATTGCCGAAGCCTCCTTGCCCCAGCACACGCTCTATTCTGTATTTTCCACCCTGCAAGGTGGTGTTTGGTTGTAAATGTTGCATAATCATTAATTATTCTTGTTTTTTAGCCTTTGATCCTATTTTCAGGAGGATCTTTCCTGATTTATCATACCATGTGCCATCTGTTGGATTTCCGTATAAAAAAGATCCCTCAAAGAAATTTCCACTTCCGGTTTCAGTATATGTTCCATATGCAAAAACACCATTATTAAAGATACCATTATACTCATTTCCTTCAGCATCTTTAAGCACACCACTACCACTGATTTCTCCCTGTCTGAATTCTCCTTTATAAAACCGCCCATCAGAAAAAAATGCTTCTCCACTTCCATCAGGAGCTCCTTGAATATCTACAGAACCAGAATACGAGCAACTACCTATTGGAGTATCATACTGCATATCTTCAACATATTGTAGGTTTGAACTTTCCGTTACTTCCTGATTTATATTTACACTGCTGCATGAACCTTTATTTATGAGAACACTAATTACGAGAAGTATTGCAACTATCATGACGATAATAATACCCTTGCCGAAATCTTTGCTGTCATTGCTATCTTGTGATAAAGACGTATATGATGTATGAGCTGTGGTTTGAGGCTCAGTTTTAGACTCTGGTTTATTCACTTCCCTTTTGGGCTTAGACTCAGCAATGATGGTCGCCTCATCATCATAAACAGCTATGGGGCTAGGCGTAGGTTGTTGTTTCTGATCATGCTCGGAATTCCCTTTTATCTTTTTTTCAGCCTCCACAATAGCACCAATGTTCTGAGGACGCTGCAAACGATTTGTTTTCATCATCCACAACACACTGTATTTCATTCCATCACTAACACCTTTGGGGAATGGTAAAGCAAGATGCTTATCTTCACTCATATCATCGTCGATGTCTGTAGGCAGTGGTGGACGTTTGTTGGTCAGCAGATTATAGAGAGTTGCACCAAGGGCATAGATATCTGTCCAAGGACCGAACTTGTCGTAGTTCTGTTCCATTTGCTCGCGAGGAGCATATCCATTAGTGTAACTGATAGCAGTACTAGTGGTGGCCCCACCTTTCTGAGCATTTAACTGTTTGCTGGCTCCAAAATCAATGAGTTTTACATTGCCATCTTTATCAACAATGATATTTGCAGGTTTTAGATCAAGATGCCAAATGCCTGCGTCATGTACAGATTTCAAAGCATCGAGAATCTGAGATAGGATATCACGAACTTCTTGTTCTGACATCGGTTTACCCGTTCGTTTCAAGTGTTCAGCAAGATTCTCACCATCCACAAAGTCCATCACATAATAGGCTGTGCCGTTTTCTTCAAACAGGTCCTGTACCCCAATTATGTGCTCGTTCTTGATTGCGAACATTCGTTTTGCCTCCTTCTTGAACTTCTCCATCTGTCCATAAAACAATTCTTGTTTCGTGGTGTTTGGCATTGTAACGGAACTACCATCGCGATCATTCTCATCCTTCATGAAGAACTCCTTGATGGCTACATCAACATCGAACACTGTGTTACGTGCCAAGTATGTTATGCCAAAGCCTCCCTGCCCCAGCACACGCTCTATTCTGTATTTTCCACCCTGCAAGGTGGTGTTTGGTTGTAGGTGTTGCATAATCAGGTATTTTTAGCCAAATTAATTAAGTCAAAGAATAACTTATAATCTATTTTACCACACATGGTGGAATTATTACCATTTTTAGTTGTATCTTCTATTATAAACATACTTCCTACTTTCTTGATTCTACCATGCGCTACAGCGTTTCTCAAATGTCGCAATAAATGATGAATGCAATCATTACTTTTGTTCTTTGGTTTGTCCTGCTCAAACAAAATATAGTTTTGATGTTTCGAAGCCTTACTTTTACAAACCTTATTTAGCCTACCCAAATATATATCGTTTTGGGAGATGAATTTTTGAAATATCTTGTTGCAATAGTCGTATTTCCCAAAATTCTGTTTAATATTGTCTTGGTAGTCCTTCAAATAGTCGAACATTTTTGCCTTGTCAGATTTTGAAATAATGTTATTTGCCATATCTTCATTTTTATTCATTCAATGTCATAACTCTCGCCATTGATATAATTCTTTTATTCTATCGAGATTATTTTGTTTTCACCAATGAACAACCCCTCATATCCTTTATCAAGAGACAAGAGTTTTTCGTCTTCAATCAAAGAATTCCAATAATCTTCACCTGCTTGGTCATATTTTTGTTGAGGGCTATTCTCATCCAAAAAATTGAAACTATCGGATTTAAGCCAAAACAACTCTCCATCTACTCGTAAGGTAAGAAGCTTGTATGGTGTATTTCGTCTTCCATACTTAATATACGCCCACTCATATGCATTCTTTTTTGAGAAACATACATACAAGCAACTATCCCGTCGAGGAAAGCCTTTAGGACGATGCTCCTCCAATGTTTCTTCCTGACGAAGTTTGTAATTACCCATTGTATTCCACTTTGAAGGTAATGCAGATTCTCCGACCTTAACATCAGAATCAAAAGGGACAATTCTATAAACTATATGATCCTTTACTATCATCTTAACATTGATTGACTCTTTATTAGAAAACTCTTATTAAATTACAGGCCTTATACACATTCCTACATAATATGATTCTCGTATCAACTTTGGTTGGACTGGAGGATTTTGATAGATGTTATTATCTATATATAGATGATAAACCCAGCACAGATTATATTGGCTGTCCAATTCTGCAGTTGCTGTCCATAACTTTATAAAATTGCCTGAACATCTTTTCCTTTCAGAATAATAGCCTGCATCAGGTATGAATATTGACTTACCATTTGGTCCGGTTATACAAAAACCATCAGTTCCATTGTATTTTGTATGTTTCCATTTGCAATTATCAATAAGTTCTTGAACCTCATTTTTTGTTGGCATTCTCCACTTCCCTCCCCAATTAACATGGGCAGCATCATATGCTGAACCAGATATATTATTCCCAATATCTCTTCGTATGCTGTTCTGTGATGTACCTGCATAGTCTGTTCTTGGAGAAGTTTCTCCCCATGCAAAATAGAATCCATTACCGTCTGGTGAATTTGAGCCCATATTGCATGTAGCCCATCTTACACTTAATCCTAAATCTACATATTCGTGACCGTTTTCTTTTCCAGTACAACTATAGTTTGTGGACCTTTTGGGATTCCTTACTGAATTAGCATTCTCATTTGATGTGTTTCTTCTAATCTGCCCACCACTTGCTTGAGCCGATGCAATTAATGAGAATGACAAACAGCAAAATAACAACAATAGTCTTAATCTCATAACTTTACCTCCTATACTTTTTCTAGTTTGTTACTGCTCTTACTGAAATACCAAAATAAAGATAATTTGGATCAATACTTGGAGCATGCGAATAAAGATTTAGAGGAAAGGAATAATATTCATTTGAATTATCTCCACACATATAATAACCAACATCTACACTATACCTTTCTTCCCCATTAGGAGTGCGTCCTGCAATAGGTAAAAATATAGAACACCCGTTAGGGCCAATAGCATAAAAACCTTTTACCCCTCCTAGTACTGAATATTTCCACGTACACTTTTCTTTTAATTCTTTCATTTCTTCAGTTGTGGGTAGTCTCCATCCTATTCCCCAATGTTTTTTGGCGATATCCAACTCCGTATTAACGATATTATTACCTCCTGGATAATCATGAATATTATGAGTGAACTTTTTACCTGTTGGATCGCCATAAGCATAAAAACTACCAAAATCTTCAGGAGATGATGCCCCAATATTGCAAGCTGCCCACCTTACAGATAGCCCCAAATCTATTGCATCATATCCATTGACTTTACCTGTTGGCAGAGATCGCTTGGGCTGTGCATTATCTCGATTCTGCCGATTTGTAGTTCTGGGCCTATTTGCATTGCTACGTTCTGTTTTTGGGGAACGACTATGACGTCTTATTTGTCCTCCACTAGCTTGGGCCATCACAAGAACTGGAAACATTATTATTAGCAAAGATATAATTAACACTCTACCAAAGTTTCCTTGCCCCAACTCTCGCACTATTTTATATTTTCCACCCTGAAAAGTGGTGTTTGGTTGCAAATGTTCCATATCTATTCACTTACAATTCTACTAAGATATAAATGGTTTATAACGATTGTAAATCGTCTCTCAAACCCTGTATTTTCATAATCGTATCTCTTGTCCGTTTTCAATTTTAAGAATCCACGCATCTGGATATGTTTGTTTTGCATGATTCCGATACACCAACGCCTCGGGCTCTTGGTCCGTGCCAACCATTAACACACGATACATTTTTTTAGAGTCCAAATATATCTGAGCTCCCCATCCCTCATCTCGTAATTTTTGGCAAGCCCCCTGAGCATTTGCTAAAATGCCATATGTACATACCACAACATTGTATATTGCTAAATCACTCTTGGATATTGGTTGAATTGAAGGAGGAGTACTTGCAGGAGTTCTTTGTTCAGTCCGTTCTATAGTAACACCCTGACTTGTCGATACATTCGATCTAGTAGAAACCACTGATTGCTTTTTTACGGGACGTCGAATCTGCCCTCCACTTGCTTGAGCTGATGCCATTAATGAGAATGACAAACAGCAAATAATCATCATGAGTTTAATTTTCATATCTATATCTCATTTAATGTATTTCTTCTATAACCTTTCCGTTTTTATCGTACCATGTTCCGTCATTAGGTTTGCCATTCTCAAAACTTCCAACGTAATACGATTCATCTTTTGCTATAGTATATTTACCATACCAGAACATATTATTGCGAAACTTTCCCAAGAAATCATCTCCTTCTGGATATCTGAAAATACAATCTTCACCAGTCAAAACTCCATGTTCAAAGCCACCTTTATAATATCGCCCATCACTAAAAATGGCTTCGCCTATGCCATTGGGAATATTTGCATCATCTACGGGACCAGAGTATTGGCAATTTCCTATGGCTGTTTGGTATTGCATTTGAAAAACTATTTGGGGGACAGAGGCTTCAACTTGGCTTACATTAGAATCACAACTTTCATAAACAAAACCTCCAATATATATGCAGAAAACAATTCCAATAACTATAAACGCAAATGAAATATATCCACCCTTTCTCGGTTGCTCATTATCAAATACCTGTGAATCACTTTTTTCTCCTGTAGAAGAATTATCAACAGTTGGGGGAGTGGTAGTTTTCCTTCCACCACGTTTCTGCTGTGGCTCTGCAATAATAGTTTCCTCGTCAACAGGAGTTGCTTTTGGAGTTGAACTTTTGGGGACTTTGACAGTTTTAGGAGTATCTTTTCTTTCTTTCTCTGCTTTAATAATTGCATCTATGCTTTGTGGACGCTGCAAACGGTTAGTTTTCATCATCCACAACACGCAGTATTTCATTCCATCACTAACACTTTCAGGGAACGGCAAAGCAAGACGCTTATCTTCACTCATATCGTCATCTATGTCGGTAGGCAGTGGTGGGCGCTTGTTGGTAAGCAGATTGTAGAGAGTAGCGCCAAGGGCATATATATCTGTCCAGGGGCCAAACTTATCATAGTTCTGCTCCATTTGCTCGCGTGGAGCATAGCCATTGGTATAGCTAATAGCAGTGCTGGTGGTAGCTCCACCTTTTTGGGCATCCATCTGTTTCGATGCTCCAAAGTCTATCAACTTTATGTTGCCACTCTTTTCGAGCATAATATTTGCTGGTTTCAGATCCAAATGCCAGATTCCTGCATCATGAACTGATTTTAAAGCATCGAGAATCTGTGGCAGGATGTCACGTACTTCTTGTTCCGTCAAAGGTTTGCCTGTACGTTTTAATCGCTCTGAAAGGTTCTCTCCATCCACATAATCCATTACATAGTATGCAGTACCATTCTCTTCGAACAGATCGTGAACATTCACTATATGCGGGTTACGAAGCTGGCGTATACGGCGTGCCTCCTTCTTGAATTTTTCACGTTGAGCAAGGAAACTATCTTTATTATCGGTATTGCTGACACTAACCGTAGTCTGGTTATCTTCACGCTGGGTAACACCCTTCATGAAGAATTCCTTGATAGCAACACGCTCATCAAACTCGATGTTAGTAGCAACATATGTGTTACCAAAACCTCCTGACGAGAGATAACTATCTATGCGATATATTCCTCGTAGTATCGTTCCTACGCGAAGCATCGACTGACCATTTATTTCTTGCTGATTCATCTTTTTAATTTTCCTTATTTGTAGTGTCTTTGGGGGTATCTACGGGTTTATTGGTTGTTGATTTCTGCGAAGAAGCAGATTTAGTCTGTGGGGGTCTTCTTTCGCCATCTGGACGCAAAAACATGAACCAAGCCGCAAACAATAAAAGTATTATAGCAATCGCAGCTACCGCGTATTTTATGATAAGCAATTGTTTCTTAACTTTCTTGGGCGATGAAACCAACACCACATCATCGTCGTCCGCTACCTGCACATCATCGTCATCATTTGCCGATGGTGGCGGCGGAGTGATGTTCAATGCATTACAGCGAGCGATAGGCTCCTGGTTTTCAAGTAGCTCATCACCTTCTTCTGCGATTGTGCCCTTAATAGGGATGATCCATGCCGTGTGATTGTCTTTGCTATCTGTAGTAGCTCGAATCAAAAGTTGTTTCTTATCCTCATCAGTTATTTTGGATGCAAAGATTTCAAATAGTTCATTATCTGTCATCTGCTCCAACATACCATCAGAACATGAATAGAAATAATCGCCAGCCTTAACATCAGTGATATGTATGATATCAGGACGCATGCGATGATCCTCACCAGGAGTCATGGCGCGAGTAACGATGTTTTTCTGCTTGAAATTCTTCATCTCATCGTAGGTAATCTCGCCTGACTGATATAGGTCGAATACTAGCGAATGATCGCGGCTGACATAGAGAAGTCCCTCGCTAGGACGTATATGGTATATACGACTATCACCCATGTGGGCAGCAGTTACACCACTTTTACCGAAATAAATCAGAGTGAGTGTAGTACCCATCTGTCTGGGACTACCATCCGCATACTTATCGAGTTGAGTATAGGCATATTCGATAGCATCGCGAATCTGATCGTCGTTGATTGGAGCAGCAACGTCCACATGCTCAGCAAACCATTTGCCTAAAGCCTGGGTAACGGTCTGACTAGCCACTTCGCCATGTTCGTGCCCTCCCATACCATCGCACAGCACAAACAGGCGATCGTCTATCGTGGGGTTCTTAGGCCAAAGGGCATCTTCCTGATTGTCGCGCGTACCTATCTCGTGGATATATAGCGGCTGGAATAACTCTATCTTCATAAGCTATGATAGTTTAAATGTTACCGTGGTATGTCCCATCGTAATGCTGTTGCCATCTGTCAGACGGATTTCATCGCCAGTGGCAATCTCCTGACCGTCAACTGTAGTGAGATTCTTGTTCTGATAGTTGCTCAGCACAGCCTTCTTAATACCATCAGGTAATGTCTTTACCGTGATACTACAATGCTGACGACTCATATAACGATCTGCAGTATTTATCTGGACTGTTGCCCTCGACGTTTCGCCACGTCGACCAACGATATTCTGCCCTTCCTCCAGTTCATAGCTAACCCCACCATAAAGCAACTTTGCTGGAGTTTCAATGTTTGCAGGGGTTTCTGCCAACTGGGTTGCAGCATAACTATCACCTGCCAATTGAGTCTCACCATCGTTAAATGAAGGCGATTTTGGGGGCGCATAATACGTATGAGCATCAAGTGGTACCTGCTGCGACGTTGGTGCCTGTTGTGGTCCAAACTTGACCTGAAGTACTGCTTTACACTTAGGACAAGTGATTTGTTTCACTTCCTCATTCTTAGAGTTCTTAACCTCAAGAACGACGCCACAACTTGGGCATTGTATTTTCTTAATCTGCATATCGTTTCTACCAATTAATAACTGTCATATTGTTGTCGAACTTTCCCCACATCACAGGATGCTGTGTATTGCCAGAGGCCTCCACAACACCTTGATGTACAAAATCGTAGAGCTCGCGAGCAGTAACGGTGCGATCCTTGTTTTTGTCTGCCCCGCCACGCAATCCTCGCTCCAGGAAAATCGTGAAAAGGCTATTCTTGAACTGTGTCTCACGCGAGGTCTCTTTGGTTCGTGACGAAAGGAACAGCATCACGTTCTGCGAACTATAATTA
>Ga0247608_10005437_pt1 | contig 13779 bp, 9 predicted proteins | sample 176DNAGHGlowgp2_FD_193490 | JGI IMG/M metagenome (GOLD analysis project Ga0247608, IMG submission 193490) | Sheep rumen microbial communities from Palmerston North, Manawatu-Wanganui, New Zealand - 1766 DNA GHGlow gp2 | ecosystem: Host-associated > Mammals > Digestive system > Stomach > Rumen ...
TCATCGGTCAGATTGAAAATAGTATCTTTCATGGCTTATTGAGGAAGGGCGATATGCGTGATGACGCCCCATATCCGGTTGGTGTCCTGACTGATGCCGAGAATCTTGACGGTAGCGCGTGCGCCTCTCGGGGGACGGCCGCGCCTTGGGTAGTTGCAGAGACAGTCGATCCCGCCGTCGAGTGCTACAAAGACACCGGTGGTGTTGACCATGCTCACGGTGCCGACATAGCGGTTCCCGACAGAATACTTGCGCACCGCCTTCTCGTAGGGGTTTTCGCCCGCCTGCTTGACGGAGGCCTCCACCGTGATCTCGCTCGGACGCTGCCCCTGAATACGAAGAATACGTACAAGGACACGCTGCCCGGGCTGGAAGGCGGTCGTGGCATCCATCATCCTCTGGTAGCTAAGCTCGGCGAGCGGGACAAAGGTCTCCACACCGAAGATATCCACAAAGATTCCGGGGCGGATCACCGAGACAACACGGGCTTCGGCGCATGCGCCTGCGCGGACCCGGCGGTTTCCGTCGCGGTTTCTGGCATAATACAGGCTGCGCTTTGCCATCATTGCCTCAAGCCTGTTGCCCACAGCGACGTGGTATTTGGGATCAACGGCTTTCACGATATAATCCACTTCCGCACCGAGCCTGCGGGTGAGCATCTGATGCATTACATCCGAAGCGTAGCGGCCGCGGGAATCTTCGGGCGGACTGACGGCCATCTCAGCCGGGATGGCGACCTTATAGTCTCCGTGATAGATGACTGCCCGGGAGACCTCTTCGGTACCCGGCCCGCCTTCAACGCCCTGAATGATGCCGGCGAGGATACGTTTGCCTCTCTGGGATTCCAGCAGGTCCAGCAGATCACTGCGGTCTTTGTCGGCGTCAGTCTGGACGGTTCGTGTGAGGCCAATCGGGATGACATCGGGATTTCGCCGGGTGACTGTGACCCGGTGACTTGCGCGGACAGGTGTGTCAGACCGAGTCTGCTTCTGAGCAGTGACATTGGCTTCAGAGTCAGTCTGAGACGTGTCGGATTCAGGACTGAACTCAGTCTGGGACACATCTGGGGTTTCAGACTCAGTCTGAGATGCTGGGAATTGCTGGGGTTCATTTTCGTACATTCAAGTACCTCCTGAATCCAGGATGCAGTCCCGTAGATACCGGACTTGCTGGTGTCGAAGCCGCGCGGATCTTCGCTCCCGCTGCCAAATCGGTCATGAAAGCGGATATAGAGGACGATTGCGGCGAGGAATCCCAGTATGAGCAGGACACTTTTCAGCCTGTGAATCGAGAGCAGAGCAGGGAAGCATACGCGCGGATCAAGGCTCGGTGCCTGGATCGGCTCGGGGCTGTTCATGCCGCCAAGCTCCTGCCAGATAGCATAGTTTTCAAGCAGCTGTGCCAGAAGACCGGACAGATAAACAAGGGCAGCAAGGCCAGGAATAGAAGCCGTAAGGACGACAATAAGCTTCTTTTTATCCATCCAGCAGACTCCTCGCTTTTACTTCAAGCTCCTGTTCGATCTGGTCGATGGGTATATCCCAGTATTCAACAGAAGCCGGAAGGCAGCTTTGCAGAAAGCTGATCTGCTCGGGATACGCAATGACTTTGCAATGCAGCTTCGTATTCCGTATGGCATCATGAAAGCGAATCAGTCTGGCGATGTCCCCGTCAAGAAAGGAGAATAGATAGGTGTTATCCTCGAGGGCGTCATACTCAAATGCGCCCTTGTTATCTGAACGGGTATCCTCATCAAAGAGCAAATCCAGGATCTGCTCTCTCCAGTCCGGGAGCCGCATGATTGCAAGCTGTCTTACGCCGAAATCCTGCAACGGAACAAAGCAGACATGAGGATAAATGCTGTCGAACCTCTGCGGTTTCCCTTTCCAGGTGTCTTTACAGCGTATCGTGTCAAGCGCAACCGAGTAATCCTGCCCAAGAAGAACGGCAGTGTCTAACTGAGAGCATCCGGAATTGTTTCGGGCAATCTGGATCAGATCCTGCCTTGCCTTAAACTCGCCCTCGCCATTCCAGCGCATGACGGCATTTCGGGTATTATAGATGGCCATGCAGCTTGCGGGTGTAAACAGAGCGCCTGTATAGCGGGCATATTTGGTCTTGTTCACTGATTCAGGCTCGATTTGCTTGACATCCCTTGCCAGAAGCGCCATCAGGCGATCTATGATCAGCGCCCGACGCTGCATCTGAAGAGCCGGAAGCATCCAGGGCCTGCACTCAATGCCTGCCCGGAGGAGCATTACAGCCGTCTCGGCCACCCGAAAAGAGCGCTCATGATGCGTTTTGCTGCTTGACATGCCTGAGCAGGTGAATCTGGATTCGTAGTATTCCCGTGTCCCGATCCAGTCGAGCAGGGGAAGGGCGAATCTTGACAGGCGAATGGTCGTACAGGGTGACTTGCCTGAGAGGTTGATCACCTTCACGCACAGCTTTTCACCGGTCGCAGAGTTCCGGATCACCTGAGGCTGTGTCAGCTTCTGAACCAGCCTGCCGAGCTCCTGCCTGTCTCCGAGAAGTTGCAGCGAAGTCGTCGGATACTCGCCCACAAGAGAGAGGACGGTCACGAGACGGAAGAGATGACTGCCGGGAGAAAAGTACATCATTGCGTATCCTCTTGTATAAAGAAAAATCGGTCAATGGTTTCTCCTCTTGACCGAAAAAGTGAAGTGCCAGAGCGGCCCAATAGCCTGATTTACAGACAAAAACCACCGCTAAAAACAGGTACAGAAAATGAAGAAAATTCGGCATGGTTTTTTGCACCTGTTTTCAGACGGTCGGTCCCGCGTTTTTCGTAATTTTTTCCTCCTGTTTGAGCCAGAGAGGGAAGTCCCGCCGGGGCACGACGAAGACCTCTGTGAAGTCCTCATCGGCGGCTGCGCTGCAGTAGTAGTGAGAGCATACTGCCGGGCCGTCATCGGTCAGAACAAAGAGGGCAATGGCATCGGCCACTGTGTTGACCTCAATGTTATCGTGATCACGCTTCCGGCGCTCCGGCCGCTTTCGATCATATACATGGCGGAATATGAGGACGGCATCCTCATAGCGAAGCGGTTCGTGGTCGGCAAAATATCTCTGCAGCGCCGGGTAAAGGTAGGCGCGGATATAGCTGCGCGACTCCATCTCCTTTTTCGGGAGTAGAGTAGGAAGATTTACATAAAACCAGTTTTCTTTAGTTATGGAAATCTTAACGGGAACTGTGCTGCATACTACATCCTCAACATCCTGATAAGCGCTGGGCTTGCCGGTGTAGACAGGGAGCTTGCGGGTCAAAAGTGTGGTCTGTTCCGCATACCTGGCCAGACGCAGCGATACGGAATAGGCTTCCTCCAGATAGTATTGATCGAGAAGCTGCCGGATCAGGCGCGTTTCGGCATTGAGACGATTAATTTTCTGCTCAATCGAGGACAGCAGATCAATAAAGGAGTTGGTTGGCAGCATCTTGAAGTATCTCCTCTGAATAAAAAAGAACATTCGGCTCATCTGCCCCCTGAAATTCGACTGTTGCGAAGAGACAGGGGGCCTTCGGAAGCCGCAATTCAGCAGCCATGGATATGCGGGGAATGACAATGACGTATTTCAGATCCTCCTGCGGCTGAAGCAGTCGAAGAAGATTCTTCTCACCCTCGTACAGTACGACGATCTCATATCCCATGTTTTCTTTCAAAAAGAAGAGCTGAGACGGGTAAACCGCCGGATAATGGGCCATAGGCTCCACATAGTCTATGAATTGCAGCAGCACCCAGACCGCCAGGACAATGCGCTGGTCAGGCTTTGCCAGCGGGTCAAGAGCGCAGTAATATCCATCGCCAATGTCCGCGATCCGCATGTCCCGTTTGAGGTTATCCAGAATCTTTTCCGCAGTCCTTGGCGGCTTGCGCAGCATCCTGAGAAGCTGTGTCTTAGGCAGGGCACCATATTGAGAGAGCCATTTGATAACATGGGATTCATCTTCAAGCAGCAGATGATCACCCCCTTAAAGGTTCTTCGGTGTTGGGTGTGCGCATTGAAAACGCATACAATGCGCGCAAGTGGGGTAATGCGCATTGAAAACGCACATAATGCGCATTCAATGCGTACTGGCTTAAATGAGCTTTTGATCACGACCGGAGATGGATGGACTGCTGCTCTTTTCTTTTAGTATCGCTTCCAGCTCAGCCCGGTCTGTCGTGATCATCTCCTGCTCCTCCTTGGAGGCCTTGATGACCACGGGGACCTTGTTATTGTTGGAGCAGATCAGTGCCTCGCCTCGTTCAAACTGGGTGATTGATCGAAGCTCGGTTTTTGTGAGCTTCAAAACCTCCTGCACCGTCTTGGCTTCATCCGGTTCCAGATTCAGAATGATCTTGTTCTTGGAGTTGTTGATGATGGCTCTGCCGTACTTGCCGTCCTCCAGACCGAAGAAGTCCGATAGATCCTGCGTAGCGGAGATGGCAGCGCCGCCGAAGCCGCGGATCGTTTTGAAGATCGTCAGGCAGAACTCCGCCGCCATGCGGTTGGAGTTTGCGCCGATAAGCTGCCAGATCTCGTCGATCATGATTGCTTTCTTCTTGGTGCGGTCCGCTTTTACCGTGTCCCAAACATAGTCGAGCGCGATGAACATGCCGACCGGCAGAAGCTTGCCCTTCAATTCTGAGAGATCCAGTACAATGTACTTGTTCGTCAAGTCTACGTTGGTCTGTTGATTGAAGCTCTGGGCGGAGCCGGTCACAAAGCGGCTGATGATCACCGCAAGCCGCTGGGTCATGGGATTTGCCAGCAGCTCCTCGTGCAGATCGCCGATCGTGGGCATGGTCTTGAGCCGCGGGGGAAAGCTGCTTTTGCTGATATAAAGCGAGTCGTTTTCGTGGGTGATTCCGAACTTGGCATAGGTGCGAATCAGCGCCTCATCGAGCATCTGCTCCTCTTCGTTATTCATGTCCGGGATCAGAAGAGAAAAGAAGATCATCAGCTGCTGGATCTTGCGGGCCAGCATCGAGTCCAGCTCACTGTAATCCAGCTCGTCGATGAGCTCCATCTCCGGGGAGATGGTCTGCCGGATCTCCATGATGTTGATGCAGTGCGGGGAGCCGGGCGCGATTCGGATAAACTCGCCGCCCACCTGACGGCAGGCACGGCGAAACTCATGGCCCTTGATCGGCGCTACAATAAAGCACTGAATTCCGCGCATCCTCATTCGTAATGCCAAAAGCTGCATTGTGAAGGTTTTTCCAGCGCCGGAGGTCCCAAGGATATTGAGATTCGCGTTCTTGTTCTTCTTGGTGTTGAACAGATCCACGATGCAGAGGGAATTATTGTGCCGGTTGATGCCCAGAAGGACACCGGCATCGTCAGACATCTCAAAGCTCGTGAACATGTAGGAGGAGGCTGCGCCGCTGGTCAGGACGTTGCGGCGGGACTTGCGGTCAAGCTTCGGGTCGAGCTTCAAAAAAGGCATGACCGAGGAAAAAGCCGCCTCCTGCTGGAAGCGGCAGTCACTCACATACATATCCATAGACTTGAGCATGTCCACCATATGCTGCTTTCTCCACATGAGTTCATCGAGGCTTTTGGCGGACACCGTCACGAAAACGGAGAGGTAAAACAGATCTTCATTGTAGTTGGCGATGCCCTGCTTGATGTAGTAGCCCGCCTGAATGGAGTTTGTCAGCTCCTCATAGTCCGTGCTGGTATCCTGCATGCTCTTGAGCTTGGTGCGGTTGAGGCGAATGCGCTGGGCGACTTTATCTATGGTCTTGCTTCGGTTTTCCCGGTGCAGATGTACGTCAATATCGATCCCGTCCCCGGCGTTGATGAGTGTAGACATCCACCCGGCCCTCACGCGTGAGGGGTAGCCGTTGCCGCGTATGTAAAGAAAGCAGTAATAGAGCCCGTCCATGATGATGTAGCTGTTATGGGTGAAGTCCACACCGCGCGGGGATATGAAGTGGTTTATCCGGATCTTAGGGACGGCATCGACCCCGATGACCAGGTTTCTCGCCGCCATGCTGTCCAGGACAACACGGTTTACCCTGGATTCAAAGGGCTCTTCCACACAGGAACGGCGGTTGAAGAACATGTACAGGATCTCCGCCGTAGCCTGATCGGGGTCTTTGTGCTGCACAATGGTGTTGCCGCACTGCATGAAATAGGCGCGGGCATTCTGCTCTACCGTCTGAATCGTGCTGTAGACCAGCCCAAAGTCCTCACTGTCGCCCCGCCGCTGCTCCTCATACTGATAGATCAGGAAGAATCGCCGGGTCAGGGCTTCACGGTTGCCCACATCTCTTACAAAGCGGATATAGCCTTCGGCCTGACGGCGGCATTCCTCGTTGGTTTCGCCCTCCAGATCCTGGCGCAGCAGCCGGACATGCCGATCGGAGTCGGCTTTCCGGGTGATGCTCTTGAACTGCAGGTGCTGGGGAGAGATCTTCAGCCAGGAGGCGAAGGAGGAGATGATATTGAACTGCTCCTCCTCCGAGCGCAGCATGAAGTTGATGGGCTCTATCTCCAGGATCTTGATGTAGCGATTGTCCGTTGTCTCAATGATCCCGTGATGGATGCTCCTGACCGGGATGAAATCCTGGACGAATTCAAGCAGCTCCGTGCTGTTTTTTTGCTTTTTTCTTTTTGTGTTTCTTGAGGCGTTTCGGGTCATAGTGATAGCCGATCCTCCTGAAATGTAGTCTTCGCCGATTCACAAAGAACCGGATGATATGGCCGAGATACTGAAGCAGAGAGTCCCCGTCAACGCCCATCAGGGAGATAACAGCCAGGGGAATGAGCGTCAGCACCATGAGCACAATGTGCATCATGGCCGGCATGGACAGCCAGAACAGCTCCGGATAGCCCACAAGAGCGAGCAGAAACACGGTTTCCACCGTGTTCCGCGTTTCCAGCATCCCGCCGAAGAGCTTGCCGGAGTCCGTGTAGTTTGCGGGAATGGCGAAGACATTGTTAAATTCGTTGTTGTCTATATGCTTACCACCCCATCCTGTAGATGTATGCGGTTGTGTTATAGGTGCCGAGGCGCAGAGCCTCCTGATGGTCGGGGACAAAGATATCCACACGGTGGATGTTTTCTTCGATCCCGCTGCCGCCGCGGTCTTCAACGGTATACATGACGCCGTTGATCATGATCTGCGTACCGAAGGGATAATAGCTGGACATGGCCACCATGCCGCGCTGGGCATACTTGCCGCTGGCCGTGATGCCGTCGGAATTCTCTCCACAGCACTTGGGGCAGGGGCAATAGTGGGTCACAATGACGGTGAGCTCTGAAAGCGGCTCGCCCCAGACATCCCCGCCGGATACCGGTGCGTCATAGTCCACAATGGTGAGCCTTCTGAAAACCAGGGAGCCTTCATAGTCCGGGGTGTTGAAGACAACGCCGCTGCCGGCTGTGCAGTGAACCCAGGCCCTGTTCCCACCGGCGTCATAACCGCCAAAGATCAGGACATGCTCCCAGCCTTCGTCTCCGGCAAGAAAAGCGAGATCGCCGGGCAGAAGCTCGGAGGCGTCGATTCCCTCCGTGTTGGGATACTGACCAGAGGTTCCGGCGCCGATCTCCACGCCTACGGCGGTATTGTAGACCCAGGAGGTAAAGCCGCTGCAGTCGAGTCCGTAGGGCCGTATCGTGCCGGTGCTGGAGGAGCCTGCCGAGGTGACGAGCCGCGGTGTGTTCCAAGCGTCGTTCCAGCCGGGTGCGGATTTGCCGCCCCAGAAGTAAGGCACCTTGCCCACAAGGGAGAGTGCGGTCGAGATGATGTGTTTTCGCGCGGGGCTGCAATCCTGAGCATTTACAAAGGCGATCAGCTCCTCATCCGTGAGCGGGACGGCCTTGCCGCCCTCCAGAGAACCGTAAAGCGTCATCTTCAGGGCGTTGGCCATGTTCTGAATGGCTTCACCGTATGTGACCTGAAACTGGCTGTATGTCGCATCGGGATTCACACCGAAGGCCTGATTGATCACGGCGTTATCAAAGGGATGGATCGTGCATTCGAGGTACGGGATCATCTCGATTGTCGGCGAGATCATCTCTTCACCGGCGGCCTCAAAGTAAGTAGCCGTGGAGTAGCTTGTGATGGAACCGTTATTATATATAGGAAGATACACGGTCACCTCCCGATAGGCCGGGACCATGATATCCTCCTCACTGCTGAACTCCTCAACGGGCGTGTAATACGTCCTTGTTTCAGTCTCGTAGCTGTATACAGGATCATCTCCGTTGAAGTCCACGATCTCGGCGGAGGAAATGACCGTCAGCGTCACAGGCTCATACCTGTAATAGGTGACCGGGATCAGATGCTCGTGCTCTTTCCGCTCGCTTGTTACGGGAAACATGGAGTCTGCCACGCACTGCAGCTTTGCCATCATGTCCTCTTTGGAGGTGTTCTGCTGTTCCATCGACGCCGAGTAGGCGGCCAGAACATAGCAGGTGTCGTATCCGGCAGAGCTGTGCCCATAGTTGATGAGGGAATCCATGGAGAGCTTATAGTCGCATCCACCTTCTTCAATCAGGCGGTCCACCCTGGCAAGAGATAATTCATAGCCGTAATCCACGACAGAGGAGACTGCCTTTGCCATTTCACTGTATGTATCTGTAAGAGTCGCCCCCTCCACCGGCTTTGTCCCGTTCAGGCCGAATATGCCGTTGGTGACAATGGAAGGGAGAGAAACGATCGTCACAATGATAAAAGTGAGAAAGAGTGCAGTGCAGATGAGAAGCTTGTACAGGGTATGACGCGCAGACCATGCGGCGGCCGCAAGCGCACCCCATGGGCCAGCGGCAGCGGCGCCTTTGGCCGCGCCTGCAATGGCCTTGCCGGTTTTCGCGGCGCCGGCTGCAGTGGCTCCGGCAGAGGAGGCCGAGGCTTGCTGCCGCATGGTGTTGACGGCACGGGAAAGGTTTGATGCCGCGTTTGAAAAGCTGTCGGAGCCGTCGCCAAGTTGACGCTTGTCCGGCTCAGCCATAAGTGATCACCTCCAAATAAGGCAGCCGGACCTGAGCCCGACTGCCTTGAGATCATGTTTTCTTCTTTGGTGTCCTGCTGTCGCGCTGGCGGCGCAGCGTTGGAGAACTGCGCTTTGCGGGGAGATTGCGGTAGCGCACGGTTTCCACAGAGATCGTTTTGACGTTTTCGCCGTCGTAGACCGGCTTGCCGTTCTCATAAACTGGCCGCCGTTCAACAGCGGGCTGACCCGATACGGCGTACCACTTGCCGCCGCGGCTGTCCTCCAGCGTCTGGAAGTCTCCGCGGGGTTCAAAATAACGTGTGCTGTCGAAGAACATGGTACCGGAGCCGTCCGCATGCCGTACCTCAAAGTGGCCATCACTGCGTCCGGAGTCATCAACGGATGTGATCGGCTGCTCGTAACCGGGCATGAAGTTTTTGAACAACGCCTTGTTGTAAGCTGCCGAGAAGTCTGAAAAGACCTCAGAATCCGTAAAGAAAGACGCAGAATCTGTGTTCGGGGTGCTTCCTGCGGGGGTAAAAGCAGCGTCAGATTGAGAAACAGGGCTTGAATAATCTGACGCGGGTGTTGCCGAAGGAGCCTCGGGTACTTCAGCATGATAGCCGGAATCCGGCACAGGGACAAAGTCTGCCGCAGGTGTTTCTTCCACATGAGATACGGAGTCGTTTGAGCCGGACATGGGATTCGCGTAGAAGGATTGGGCCTCAGCCTCGGTGATAGGCATACCGGAGGGGATTTCAACATCCGATGCAGACGAGTTTTGAACAGGAAGGGGAGCACCCGCGGCCAAAACCGGCTCGTCTGCGGGAAGAGAATCCGACGGCGGCATCGGCGCAAAGTCTGACGTATTCGGCATGTAAGAATAAGAATCGGACGGTGCAGACAGGGGAGAGCCAGTATCCATGCCCGGGTTGTCCACAGGAGCGGATGGGATAACAGAAGCCTCGCCAAAACCGGATTCTGAAGTCCCCGTAAATGTTGCTCCAGACTGAGATGTGTCCACAGACCCGGATTCAAAACCGGGCGCTTCACTATGGGGCTGCATGGTGTACCAATCCACGCCGTTGGCAGAACCCATAATGGAATGGGGAGCGTCTGGCTCTTCAAACATGGCGCTGTTATACCACATGGAGCTTGTCCCGTCCGGGGATGTAGCCTGAATCTCGCCTTCTCCGACACTGCGAAGAACGGTTCCGTCGGGGGCATCCGGGAAGAAGGAGGCCACCTGCGCACTTTCGTCCGAGCTGCCGCTGAAATGCGGCGCGTCATAGAACGAAGCGGCATCCGGTCCGCTTGCCACCTGATACCACTGACTGCCGTCTGAGGCTGTCAGCGTCGCATGAGGCCCGGCAGGCTTTTCAAACTGAGAGGCATTGAACATCTCCACAGAAGTCTGTTTGCCATCCGCGCCGACCGATGTGGTACTGATCCGGCCGCCGCTGATCTGCGTGTTCTTGAGCTGGCGGTTTCCAAGCTGGGGCATGTAGTTCTTGAGGCTCCGGTCCGCGATCTCTCCGCCAATACTGCCGGAGACGGCAGATGGACGGGAGGCAACAGAGGAAATGGACTCGCCGGAGAGCGTAGCGCCGTTTCTGGCGGCGATCCCGCCGAAGGCGCGGCCCACAAACCCGATCGAGCCGCCGGCACCCATGCGGGTACCGCCGTTTACTACAGCGTCGCGTACATAGGAATTGCCCTTGAAGCGATTGGCAAATCCGGAGGCAACCCCGGCAGCCGTGCTTGTCGCAGAACTGCCCGCGGCTCCGGAGCCACGGAAGACACTGCCTGCCGATCTCGGCCCGCCGCCGACACCACTGAGCACTCTCGCCGCCATCATCATCTCCATTGCCATACTGGACCCGGTCTGGGCGACATTTAAGCCGATGGAGGACAGATAGCTGTCAAAGCGCTGGGCGCACTTGAGAAAAGCCAGCGCGCAGAAAAGCCAGAGAAAGATGCTGCCCCGACCGTTTGTGAGCGCGCCGCCGTTTCCTATAAACTGGCCGACGGACGATCCGAAGGCCCTCAGAAACCAGACGTTCATTATGAGCAGGATCAACTGAGAGCCGACCATACGGCACCAGGAGCGAAATACGGAGTTCGTCTCTTTTGAGCCGCCCATGGCGAAGGCCAGGGGAGAGGTATAACAGAGGACACCGACCACCACATAACGCTCGACCGTCTCAAGCAGGAGTTTAAAATAATTCCAGCCAAGTGCGATCTCCAGGATCACAAGCAGCAGCGTCCCAACGATGGATGTGGTTGCCACAATGGTCACAAGGCCGTTTTTCAATGCTTCTTCGATCCCGGCAAAGGTGAAGTCCTCCGCCGTCATGGTGACCTCCATCAGAGCCGTATAGGGTGCCCGGGCTATATCCAGCGTCATCTGGAAGATGGACTGGGCATAGCCGATCATCACGGCAAAGAGAATGCTTCTTGCAACGAGCGTCAGCGGGTTCTCAGCGTCTGTGATCGGCCCGCCGAAAGCGCGGAAGAGCTGCCAGGCGGTTATGAGGAAAAGGAGCGCCCATGCGGTATACTGGAGAATGCCGAAAGCCTTTGTCACAAAGGGGAAATACTCCTCCATGACCACCATATCTGTGCCGAGCGCATCGAGGAACAGTCCGGATACAGCATCCATGAGCGAGGTCATGACACTGCTGATCCAGGTCACGATGCCTTCAAAGATCCAGTCAAGCAAGATTTATCACCTCCGTTCCTGCCTGACCGGGAGAGCTTAGCCCGTGTACTGGCCGCCGGCGACAAGGGGCTGCAGATAGGCAACGACAAAGCCCAGAGAGTTCAGAATGATCCACGCCACGACAATGCGTTTGAGCCAGCTCGTCGCTTCATCCACGGCCCGCTGGTTGCGGGAGATCATGCGAACGATCAGGGCAATGCTTGCTACCGTGACCGCGACGATCGTGGAAATCGCCACGATCTGACCGTAGATGTCCGTCACAATGGACCGGATGCGGTCAAAGATCGAGTCTGCCATGACCGGCTGCATCGTTATCAACCCCGCGGACAGCATAGAGATCACCGACCAGTAAGCCGTGACCATATGCTCCTTCAGCAGATGTTTCCTCGTCAAAAGCCTCACCTCCTTCCTGATAAGCGGGCATGAAAAACGCCGCTCCCGGAAAGCCCGGAAGCGGCGTTCATCGCCCAGTCCCAATTTGGGACGATACCAATATACCACGGATCGATTCCCGTGTCAGTGCCTTGGAGGTGCCATTTTAGTGCCAACTTTGTGCCATCAGAGTGCCTTGCAAGAAAAGTGAAAAGAGAATATACTGAAGAATGGAAACTGTTGAGCAGGAGGGCACTGAGATGAATGAACGGCTTATCTTTCATGTGGATGTCAACAGTGCCTTCCTGTCCTGGGAGGCAATGCGCCGCGTCAAAAACGGCGAGCCCGATCTGCGCCTGATCCCGTCCTGCATCGGCGGCGACCCGGAATCCAGAAGGGGAGTCGTGCTTGCAAAGTCCATCCCGGCGAAAGCGTTCAAAATTAAGACGGGCGAGCCGATTGCCATGGCTCTGCGAAAATGTCCCCAGCTTGTGATCGCAAAACCGGATTTCAAGCTGTACTCGGCCTGTTCCAAGGCATTTAAGGATATCTGTCGCAGTTATGCGCCGGTCGTGGAGGAATTCTCCATCGACGAATGCTTCATGGACATGACCGGTACCGGACACATGTACCCTGATCCCGTCGCGATGGCGCACACGATCAAGGACAGGATCCGGGACGAGCTCGGCTTTACGGTAAATATCGGCATCGGGCGCAATAAGCTCTGCGCCAAGATGGCGAGCGACTTTGAGAAGCCGGATAAGGTACACACGCTCTATCCGGAGGAAATCCCGGACAAGCTCTGGCCGCTGCCGGTGGGGGACTTGCTATTCGTGGGTGGCGCATCCGCAAATCGGCTGCGAGAAGAACATATCTACACAATCGGAGAGCTTGCGCTTGCCGATCCGGAGCTTCTGCGGAGGATCCTCGGCGACAAAATGAGTCTCCAGGCCCGCAATTACGCAAACGGCATCGACAATTCACCTGTCAGCGCAGAGCCGGAAGAGGCAAAGGGCTACAGCAATTCCGTGACGCTTGAAGAAAACGTGACCACGCTGGAGGCGGCAGACGCGATCCTTCTGGCCCTTTCGGATAGCGTCTCGGCCCATATGCGCAGTGACGGGGCAAAGGCCTATTGCGTGGCGGTATCCATCCGCTATCTGGACTTCAAGAACCGCTCCCATCAGTGCAAGACAGATCATCCGGTAGAATCCACACGGGAGATCTATGAGCTGTCGAAGCGACTTCTCAGGGAGCTGTGGAAAGAGCACAGGCCGCTGCGGCTTATGAGCATCGCGCTTTCCAACCTCACAAGAGGAGATGAGGGCGGGCAGATGTCGCTGTTTGGAGACGAGGACAACGGCAGACGGGAACGCGATGTAAAGCTGGACAAGGCGGTGGACGCCTTGCGGAGCAAGTTCGGCGCCGACATCATCCAGCGCGGTACGGTCATGAAGGACGGACTTCAAGTTGCCAGCAAGTTCAAGGGCAAGCAAGCATCCGAGCGGGACAAAACGTGAATTCAGATGAGCGGACACCCTGTCCCAAACGAAGAGAGAATATGGCACCCGAAATGCCTCTGAGGTTGTTCGAGTGCCGTGTCGTTTATCTGCCGCTGGGCTTGGCCCTGCCGCTCAGCATAGACACAAGATCAAGCCAGAGGTCAATATTTGTGCTTGGGACCGACCAGAGCCGGAGAGAAATGATGTTGATTGCCTGCTCTTTCAGCCGATAAT
>Ga0247608_10005438_pt1 | contig 13779 bp, 19 predicted proteins | sample 176DNAGHGlowgp2_FD_193490 | JGI IMG/M metagenome (GOLD analysis project Ga0247608, IMG submission 193490) | Sheep rumen microbial communities from Palmerston North, Manawatu-Wanganui, New Zealand - 1766 DNA GHGlow gp2 | ecosystem: Host-associated > Mammals > Digestive system > Stomach > Rumen ...
TATTCCAGTTAAACTGGCTAAGGGAGGCATAAAAAATGAGATTAAATGTAAATCCACTTGAAAGCGTAGGGGATGTTAAATTTGGAATGACACGAGAAGAGGTAAGATCTATTTTTGGGGATGCGGAGGAATTTAAGAAGGATCCGGATGATGACATAACAACAGATGATTTTGGATTTTGTCATGTTTTTTATGATGAAGATGATAGATGTGAAGCTGTAGAGATTTTTGATGCGGAAGTATTTATTGACGGGAAACAGGTTTATCCGATAGATATGGATAAGGTGATCGAGTTGTTGCCTGATCTTGAAGAGGATGATATTGGACCGATATCATATGAGCGGTCTATTGGAATTTATGCACCGGATGATGAAATGGAGAGTATTTTATTTGGTAGAGATGGATATTATGACTGATTAAATGCGATAATAAAAACGGAAAATATATTCCGGGATAATGACTCAAGTACTACGGCGTTGGAAAGTTTTACCGGAATAAAACGAATTAAGAAGTTTTCATATTTGGTTGTAAGCTGTGAGTTGACAGATTGTAAGCCGTAGCTGGTAGAAGTCAACCGTCCTTTTTTGTATGGTTAGAACGAAATCATACAAAGGAAAGGACGGTATTTTTTATGAAAGAAATCAAGAGGAAAGGTAGATTTAAAAGAGTTGTAAAAAGAATAGTGAAGGGAATGCTTATAGTGATAGGTGTGATTACCGCGTTAACTATAGTATTGTCAGTAGGAACCTATTTATATAATAGGTCATGCCTTGAAAAAGAAGCGAAGTTGATACTCCATAAGGGACAGTATGTTGAAGTAGATGGACATGATATGAATCTGCTGATAGAGGGTGAGGGAGATAAAACTCTAGTATTTTTGGCAGGAGCCGGTACACCGTCACCGATACTGGATTTTAAACCATTAACTGACATCCTAAAGAATGATGTAAAGGTTGTTATAATAGAAAAATTCGGTTATGGTTATAGTGATGAGATAGACGGTGATAGAACTGTTGATGTTATTATAGAGCAGGATCGCGAGGCACTACTCGCGGCCGGTGTGGAAGGACCTTATATCCTGTGTCCGCATTCTGCATCGGGCTTTGAGGCAATGTACTGGGCAAATCACTACCCTGATGAGGTGGAAGCAATAATAGGTCTTGATATGGGAATTCCTGAAGAATATGATTATATGGGAGTTGACTGGGAGAACCTTCAAGCAGAGGATCCCGTAGAAACTGCAAAAGATATGGAATTCTATGATTTTTGGGTATATAAAGTAGGTCTTATGAGATATATGAATGCTGAGGAGATATTTCCGGCATTAAAATCGAAGTATCTAACTGAAGATGAAAAGATGGAATATAGGGCCATAATGTATTCTAAGTATCAGAATGGGGCTGATGCCACAATAAATCATGAACAGTGGTTTACATATAGGATGATCAGGGAAATGAAGGCTCTATATGACGGGCCTATTCCTGATGTGCCTACATTGATGTTTGTGACAAATGATAAAACGCTTGAACCAATGGTGAAAGATATGGATAATTGGCTTCTGATTCATCAGAATTATATGGATAACATTTCCGATGGGAAACTCGTGGAACTAAATGCAAGTCACTATTTTTATACAGAGATACCGGAGGAAGTTTCGACGGAAATTAAAGAGTTTATTCGGACACTTGAGGAGGACGAAAGATGATTCTTTCTGAAAAAATAACTGAATTAAGAAAGAAAAATGGGCTTTCGCAGGAAGAATTCGGAGCAGAAATTGGAGTGAGCAGGCAGGCAGTTTCGAAATGGGAAATGGCACAGGCGACGCCTGATCTGAATAAGATAATGAAAATTTCTGATTTTTTTGGTGTTCCTACAGACTTTCTTCTGAAAGATGAGTACGATCTGACATTTCTGGATAACAATGTAGGATTGAACAATGTAAATAGTGATGAGAACGGGAAAACAACTGATTTTGAAAAGGTTTCCTCGAATACTAAAATGATAGAACTTTCTGAGATACAAAGTTATCTGGATATCAATAGAAAATCAGCCAGAAATTTCGTGATAGCTATATTTCTTTTCTTTGTTTCCCCATTTGCAGGGATTGTCATATCTACATTCAATGAACCATATGCTATAGTGGGATTGGTTATACAGCTCCTTATACTTATTGTTGTGGCAATGATAATAGTGCTTACCATATGGGAGTTGTCAAAGCATAAAATACTTGGTAGTGGAGAAACAGAACTAGCTTACGGAGTTCGCAGTGTTATAGAAGAGAGGAAGAAAGGATTTGAACCTACATTTCTTAAAGGAATTATATTTGGAATCATATGTTTTCTTGCTTTTGTTATCCCTATAATAGTTGTTTCGGCATTTACTGATGACAACAATGTGGCAATAATCATTGCATCCTGTATTATGCTGCTTATCTTTGCCACAGGTGTCTCTGTAATTACTTATGTTGTGATAATTAATCATGGATATAATACGGTTCTCAAGATTAAATGAATGTTTGTATAATAAAAGTGATAGCTTGTAAAAGTTTATTTCAGAATAACTTTCTAAGTGGGAAGCAAATAACCATTGATTTACTACCTAAAAAATGATAATTTTTAGCAAGTTATTATGAATCACTGGAACAATCATCAAGCGGATGGCATGAAAACAAAAATGATTATGTGCCTGTTATAATTAATTTCTTACAGATAATATACAGATGTTTTAAGGATTTGGATGAATCATTTACGGATATTTCTCTTAAAAAAGCAAAAAAATCCGAAAGAGTTGAGAGTATTCTGCTTGGAGCAATTGTTCCAATTTCGAAGCAGGATATTGCAGAGAAAGATCCTGATATCAGTGTGAAGACTATTGAACTGGTATTGAGTAAAATGCTTAAGGATAATAAGATTAAAAAGATAGGAACCTATAAAGATGCAAGATACATGAGAAATATTTTGATAACGAAAGATTTCGGAGGTAAATATGTTTAGAGAAATGGTAAGTATCTAAGAAAAGTATTTGAAATTGCAAAAAACTTATAAAGTTAAACAGGAAAAGGATTTATGAATTACAAGATTGATTATGTGGATATAGGAGATACAAAACTTAGATATTTAAAGTTCGGTGAGGGTGAGATTCCTCTTGTTATTATTCCAGGATTATCTTTGGTAAGTGTGATCGAGACTGCGGAATTATTAACAAATGTTTTTCAGGATTTTACTTCTAGATATACTCTTTATGTGATTGACAGAAGAGTAGATGTGCCTGATAACTTTACAATAAATGATTTTGCCCTGGATGAGCTTAAAGCTATTAAAACTCTTGGTTTAAAAGGTGAGAAGGGTACTGACAAATTATATGTTTTCGCTACATCTCTTGGTGGAATGATAACATTTCATATGGCAATTATGCAGCCAAGTATTATTAATAAGGCTGTTATTGCTTCCAGCACATGTAGAATTACCGAGAATCTTCAGAATTTCGCCAATAATCTGAGTGACCTTGCCGATCAAGGAAATAAATGGGAATTGGTTAAATATATGGGAGATTTGGTATATACCGAAGCTTATATGAAGGAAAATGAAAATGCATTTAAGATTTTCGCTGACAGTATGACAGATGCAGATATTGTGCATTTCAGCAATGTATGCAAGAGTATCAAACCTTTTGATTTGAGTAGTAAGATAAAGCGTCTTCCAATGGAGCTTTTTGTGGTTGGTGCAACGGAGGATGCTTTGTTCGGAGATGAAGAAACAAAGCTGATTCAGTCGAAAACCGGTTGTGAATCATATATATATCAGGGTAGTTGTCACGCTTTATATGATTTAGAGGAAGATTTTAGACAGATGATGCTAGAATTCTTTAACAAATAAGATTATAAAGTTGTAAATTTGACTTATTATGGTTTGTAGTGTATTTTTTTTGAGGGAAATTTTTGATGGGAATTAAACTATTTTGAGTAAGAAAAAGATATTAAAACGAATAATCTTGGCTCTGATAGCTGTTTGTCTTGCTGCAGGGCTGGGAGTATTGGCTCTTAATTTTATAGTAATAGGAAGTACAAGGTCACAGGTTATTTCGGTGGATGAGGCTGCGAAGCTTGAGGATGTGGACTGTATAATAGTGCTTGGTTGTGGTGTTTATGCGGATGGCTCGCTCAGTCCAATGCTAAATGACAGGCTGGATGTTGCTTCTGAGGTTTATAGTAAGGGTACTTCGGATAAACTTCTTATGTCGGGAGATCACGGGACCATGTATTATAACGAGGTTAGGGCCATGAAGAACTATGCTATCGATAATAATGTAGCGGATTCTTCGGATATATTTATGGATCATGCAGGATTTTCGACTTACGAAAGCATTTTCCGTGCCAAGGCAATCTTTGGTGCCAAGAAGATTGTGATTGTGACGAATACATATCATTTGTACAGAGCGCTTTATATTGCTGACAGACTTGGCATTGAGGCCTATGGTGTTGGTGCAGATGACATTTATTCTGGGAAGTCTTACAGAGCTGGGCGAGAGATTCTGGCTCGTGACAAGGATTTTGTTAAATGTATTTATAAACCTGATCCTACGTTTCTTGGGAACGAGATTGATATTCATGGTGATGGTGATGTGACAAATGACTGATTTATGCGGGTTTGTGATGTAGTGAATGATTGAGGTGTTGTAATGGAAGGTAAGAACCAGTTAATTAAGGATATAGATGCACTCATTAAGTTATGTGAGAAGGATATGAAGCAGTTTGATTGTTTCGCTAATTTGCACGAGGAGTGTGCCTCAATTATTGAGAATTTGAATTCTAAGATTCAGGAATTACATGATAAGTGGGTTGATGTGCAGAAACACGTTAATGAGAAGGGAATGGATGAGGATGGAGAGTATTCTTATCCTGAACTTTCGATCAAGACAAGTCTTGCTTATAAGAGGATGTCTGAGATTGTGAATGACCTTCGTTTCTGGCTTGAGCGCATGGACTTGCTTGATAAGTTTTATAGCTTTGAAGAGGGCTACGTAGAATAACTAGGATTGGTGACTGACTGTGAATCGATTTTTGAATGCATTTTTAATATTAATGGCTGGTATCCTGTGGGGAAGCATGGGTCTTTTCGTTAGACCATTAAATGCAAAAGGACTATCCTCATGGGATATTGTTTTTATCAGGGCTTTCCTGACTATGGTCTTTATGGCGGTTTTAATTCTGGTTAAGGATAGGAGTCTTTTTAAGATAAAGTTGAAGGATATTTGGTGCTTTATTGGTACTGGACTTCTGAGTATTGTTTTCTTTAATCTTTGTTATTTTAAGGAAATAACTATTGCACCGCTTTCTATTGCGGCAATTTTGCTTTACACGGCACCTGCATTTGTTATGGTTATTTCTGCATTTTGCTTTAAGGAGAGATTGACAAAGCGTAAAATTGCAGCTCTTTTTCTTTCGCTTTTGGGACTGATGTTTGTGACCGGAGTGTTTAGGAGTGGTGAGAGGCTTACTCTTAAGACTTTATTTATAGGACTTGGGGCTGGTCTTGGTTATGCGCTGTATTCTATATTCAGCAGATACGCTTTGGAAAAGGGCTATTCTTCATTTACTATTAGTTTTTATACATTTCTTTTGGCATCTATCTCGACGGTTTTCTTTATCAAGCCTGGCGAGGTGACGGGTGTGGCTTTCAGTTCGGGGAGTATGATTGTTTTATTAATAGCATTTGCTCTTGTTTCGACAATTATTCCGTATCTCACATATACTGTGGGGCTAAAAGGAGTTGAGAATGGGCAGGCATCTATCATTGCTTCAATTGAACCTGTGGTTGCGACTTTGATTGGTATTATCTGGTTCCATGAGAAGATGTCAGTTTGGGTGCTGATAGGTATTGTATTAGTGTTGACCGGTATCGTGATTAGTAATATTAGCGTAAAAGAGGAAGAGATTGATGGATAAGACAAATGTAATGCGTGTACTTGATAGCAAGAAGGTGCAATATAATAGTCATGAATATGAGCCGGATGCGACCATGACGGGAGAGGAAATAGCAGGGATTCTTGGCGAGCCTGCAGAGAAAGTTTTTAAAACTCTTGTGACTCAGGCCAAGTCTGGGCAGTATTATGTATTTGTAATTCCTGTGATTGAGGAGCTTGATTTGAAGAAGGCTGCAAAGGCGGCTGGTGAAAAGTCAATTAGTATGATCAAGCAGAAGGATTTGCTTCCGCTTACGGGATATGTTCATGGTGGTTGTTCACCGATTGGTATGAAGAAACGTTTTCCGACATTTTTACATGAGACGGCGAAGAATTTTGAGCGTATCTATGTAAGTGCTGGTAAAGTTGGCTACCAGGTCGAGCTTTCGCCAGATGATCTGGTTAAGATAGTTGGGTGTAAATTTGCAGATGTAATCGTATAAATAAGAAAAATGTATTCAGAGTTGTTACATAGAATTTAAAGGTTGAATTATTAAATGATTATGGATATTTCTTGTATGATGTAATAAACATAAAAAAAGAAGCGCGTAAACCGGCAGATGCTCAATAATGAGTTTACTTCCGGTAAAAAACCGCCTCTTTTGGAAGTATTCTATACATCTTCATTCTAATTGTCAAGTGATTAATAGACGCTATTAAATAAAAGTATTTATAGCGTCTTTTTTAGTGATTATTTGTCCGTAAAATGTTAAAATATTAATGTTGTTTGTAGAGGGGTGTAATTATAAATGGAAACGTACACAGGATTTGCTGAAGTTTACGACGAGATGATGGATAACATTCCTTATCTTGTGTGGGAAAATTTCCTTCTTCAGCTATTATTTTTGAATAATGTAAAGCCAGATGCAATCATCACTGAAATTGGTTGTGGCACTGGAACCATGACGGAACTCCTTGCTGACGAAGGCTTTAATATGAGTGGAATCGACCTATCGGAAGATATGCTAAAGCTAGCTCGAGAGAAATGCCCTGATATTACTTTCAAGCAGATGGATATGAGAGAACTGGTTCTCGATGAACCGCAGGATGTGATAATCAGTATCGCGGATAGTATGAATTATCTTGAGACGGTTGATGATCTTAGCAAGACTATGAAGGGCGTTTATAATGCACTTGTGCCTGGTGGCGTGTTTATCTTTGATTTAAAAACGGAGTTCTTCTTTAAGAATGTGGTTCGGGATCGTACATTCCGTGGTCACGGAAAAGGGTTCTCATATGTTTGGAAGAATTATTATGATGAAGATACGAAGTGCCATACTTATGATGTGACGATTAAACATAAAAGACAAAATGTAGTTGAAAACGAAATTCATAAACAGCATGTTTTCTCAGCTCAAGATATTAAACAAGCCGCTATTTATGGGGGATTTAAGAGTGCCAAGGTCTATGGCGATATGACCTTCGAGAAGCCAAGGTTAAATGATGAAAGAATTTATGTGGTTTTAAAAAAGGAGAAGTAAGATGAAGCTTGCAGTTGTTCTACCGGGAATAGGATATCATAAGGATAAGCCCTTGCTTTATTTTTCTACGAAGATCGTGAAGAGTCTGGGTTATGATGTGATTGATGTTAAATACGGTGAGATGCCTCAGAAGATTCGCGGCAATGCTGAGATGATGAAGAAGGCGGCTGAAATTGCTTACCGTGATGCCGAGGACCAGCTTGGCGAAATAGATTTTTCCAGCTATGAAGACGTGGTTTTCATTGGTAAGAGCATGGGAACATATACAGTTGCTAAGTTTATATCAGTTCATGGCTTAAAGGCCAGGCAGATTTGGTACACACCCGTGGAATATACCTTTGAGTTTAATTCAAGGGATGTTGTGGCATTTATAGGTGATGCTGATCCTTGGTCAGATGTTGAAAAGGTAAAGAAAATAGCCGAAGAACAGGATATTAAAATGTATTCTTATCCAAATTGTAATCATTCTCTTGAGTGCGACGACGTGGATACTAATATTGAATATTTACGTGATGTAATGAAACATACCAAAGAGTTTTTGGTTTAGTTATATAAAGTGGAGGAAAAGTATGAGTCAGTTACTTATTAAACAAAAGGTTTTTTCGCTTACAGATAAATACGATGTTTACGATGCGGGAGGAAATCCAAAGTATTTTGTCAAGTCGGATTTCTTTACAATCGGTCATCGTATCCATGTATTTGATAAGGCTTCGGGACAGGAAATCGGAATGATACAAGAAAAGGTATTCCGTATCTTGAAAGAGTTTGAAATTTCGATTAATGGAGTGTCTCAGGGCAAGATAAAAAGACAGATTTCGTTTTTTATTCCTAAATATGATATAGATTATAAGGGTTGGCGCCTGGAAGGAGATTTCTTCCATTGGAATTATGATGTATTCGAAGGCGAGAGACTTGTAGTTCGCATTTCAAAACAGTTATTCCGATGGGGCGACACTTACGTTCTCGACGTTGTGAATGATATGGATGAGCTGCCAGCGCTGATGGTGGCAATTGCAATGGATGCCGCTCAGTGCTCAGATGATAATAACAATTCATATCATTAAGAATGTAGATGTTTAATTGGATGATATTGAGGAGAAAAATAAGTTAATATGAAAATATACGATATTTCTCAGGAAGTTTTCAACTGTGCTGTATTCCCTGGAGATCCTCAGCCTGAAAGAGAGCAGAGGATGAATATAAAAGATGGCGAGATTTGTAATCTGACTTATCTTAAGATGTGTGCCCATAACGGAACGCATGTTGATGCTCCTTATCATTTTATTGATGAGGGAAAGACAATTGATCAGGTTGATATGAATAAGTTCGTTGGTCTTTGCTATGTGGCGGCCCATGATGGTTATCTGACAGCAGAAGATGCAGAAAGAATTATGGATAAAGCAAAACTGGCTGACCAGGCTCGAATTACCGATACTGGAGATATGTCCGACAATGCCTTTATGCGAATACTTGTAAAAGGAAATGCGGTAGTAACAGAAGAAGCGGCAAAAGTTTTTGCTAAAGAGGGTATTTTCCTTTTTGGAAACGAGTCCCAGACGGTAGGACCTGAAGATGCGCCTATGGCTGTGCATCTTGTAATGCTCGGTGCCGAGATAGTACTTCTTGAAGGAATTAGACTATCTGAAGTTCCAGAGGGTATTTACCTGCTAAACGCAGCACCTATAAATCTGGGCGGCTCAGACGGAGCTCCATGCCGAGCTATCTTAATGTCGATATAAAACTAGTAATTTACGGGGTGAATTATATGAGATTAGTATTTGTTAGGCATGGGGAGCCTGATTATGATAACGATACATTAACTGAGAATGGTCTAAAGCAGGCAGAGATGACAGCTGAAAGACTGCAGGATGAGGGCATTTCAGCTATATTTAGTTCTCCAATGGGAAGGGCTGTTAAGACTGCTTCATTTACTGCTGAAAAGCTGGGGCTTGATATTGAAAAGCTGGATTTCATGCATGAGATTGATTGGGGAAGTAAGGATGGCAGCGAGATTGCATTTAATGGTCATCCATGGTCTCTTTCATTTAATTTACTTGCTGAAAATCCAACATATCTTTCGGGTTCTTATTGGAAAGAGCATCCATATTTCAAGAATAATAAATGTCTTGATTATTATTTGATGATTTCCAAAGAATTTGATAAATTCTTAGAGAGGTTTGGACTTTATCGTAAAGGTGCTTTGTACGAGGCAAAGTCAGAATGTAATGATACGATTGCATTGTTTGCTCATGGCGGATCAGGCGGAGTGATGTTCGCGCATCTTCTGAATCTTTCTTTTCCTTATGTGATGACAGCGCTGCCTTATGGCGTATGCTCGGTTTCGATAATTGAATTTGAGCCTAAATTAAATAATATGGTTGTTCCTCGTCTTGAGCTTTTTAATGATATGGGGCATCTTGATAAGGTTAAATTAGAACCATTACGTTTTGAAAAATAAATATTTTACGCTGGAGGTTAAGTATGGATAAGTTTTTAAGTGTATGGGATTATAGTAGAAATATTTGGTCATTTATCAATGTTGAACAGATTTGCAAGATTGATTATATTGATCCAAATCAGTTTATCATTGATTTTGGCGGTTCATATGTAACTGTTGACAGGAATACAAAGGATGCCATTGCTAAGAAGCTGGGCATCGTTGAGCCACCAAACATGATGATGTAATGTTTATATAAAGTGATTTATTAATATAATAATCAATAATAAAGCAATGTGTAACAAAGGAGATTATCATGGAACATATTAAGTTTAGACCACAGGGTGTTTGTTCAATGCAGATTGATTACGACCTGGATGATGACAAGAACATTCATAATGTAAGCTTCACAGGTGGATGCAACGGAAACCTTAAAGCTATTGGAAAGCTTGTAGAAGGTAAAAATGCTTCAGAGATAGCAGATATTCTTAGAGGAAATCAATGCGGTATGCGTGGAACATCGTGTGCTGATCAGTTTGCAAAGTCACTTGATCAGGCGCTTGCTTAAGATAGTGGTGAGGTTATAGATTATATTATATAGGAGGTGCGTTATGCCATTTATTGATTCAAAGATTTCTATGAAGGTTAGTGACGAGAAGAAAGATGTTATCAAGGCTGAACTTGGTAAGGCTGCTTCTATTATTGGAAAGCCAGAAAGTTTCCTTATGGTTGGTTTTGAAGATGAGTATACACTTTACTTTGCAGGAAATAAGCTTGAGAAAGGAGCATATGTTTCTGTAGATGTATTCGGCTCAATCAATAGTGCTCAGGCAGACCAGATGACAGCTCGTATTTGCGAGATATATGAGCAGGAGCTTGGTATTCCAGGTGACAAAGTTTATGTTGAATATCGTGGAACCAGCGACTGGGGCTGGAACGGAAGGAACTTCTAGCCTGATCTAAGAAAAGCGCCATCTGGCTCTTTTTGCTAGCTTTAATTCTTTTGGAGAAAGTGTTATAGTATTTAAAAACGTTAAAGGGGTGTACTATGAAGAAAACTGTAATAGGAAATTATGAGATTCAAACCGAAAGCCTTATTCTCGGTGCTGTAACAGCTTGTGGATTCGGGCTTATAGCAATGGGGATAATTAAATTCTTTGAGGCCAGGAAGATTAAGAAGCTTCAGGAGATGCCTTTAGATGAAGAACTGGAGTTTGAAGAGTATAAAGCTAACAAAGCTCGTAAGCTTCGTCGTAAGAAGGCTGCCAAGATAAGAGGAGGCATATCTAATACATGTCTCGGTGCTATCTTAGCTGCAATCGGTATCTGTGGATTTACTCCGCTTAAGAGCTATGTCGTTGATGATGACTTCGCCCTTAAGATAGAGAAGGCAAAGAAGATAGAGGATGTGTTATCTTCCGTTAATGACACTGTTAAAGATATCAGAAGTGGTTTGAAGAATTTTTTGTAGAGAGTTCAGATGAAGAGATATAAGTAAATGGGGTCAGATCTATAAGTCAATGGGACCGGGTCTCATTGACTTATTTTTTTGTTGCGGTTTTGTTGCACTTTGGGTGGTACAATGTAGATAAATTTAGAAAAGTAGGAAAACTATGTCCATTTTATAAATTAAGGAGATTTGTCATGGGTGATTTTGCAAATGAAGTAAAATTAGATGATTTTCTGAAGAAGGCGTCTGACAATGGATGGCTTATTAATAAGCAAGACGAGGCTTCCCTTAAGGCTTTATATAATCTTTCTAAGGAGAATGACTTAAGCCAGGTGGAAAGGATACTTAAGAATATATACACTAAGGATGTCTGGTATGAGAAGGCCAGAGAGGAAGGCATAGAAAAATATGTTCATATTCTTAATCAATATAAGTATGCTAAAGAGATAACCATAATAGAGCTGGATAGTACAGTAACCCTTTCAGGACCTTCTCAGCAGGAACTGGATAAGGTTTATAAAGATCGCTTTGGAAAAGAAAGACCTCTTTCTCAGATTGAGAAGGATGAGATAAGAGAAAGAGAGCTAACAGAAGCTGCCAGCAAGAAGGATGAAGAGTATTTTAAGAAGAGCGAAGAAAGAAGAAGACAACAGATTGAAAAGGAAAACAAGAGGATAGAGGCTGAGAAGAATAAACGCCAAATAGAACAGGAAAGAATTAATAAGCTTGTAGAAGAAGAGGCTCGTCTCCTAAAGGAAAAAGAGAAAGCAGAGGCGAAAGAAAGAGCAAGACTTTTAAATGAATCTAAAAAACGTACTCCTGCATATGAGGCAAATATCGAAAAGAATAATAAAGCATTTGATGATAAGTTTAAGCTGTCAGAAGAAGAGTTCATAACAAAGACGGAGGATCTTGGATGGTGCTATAAAAATACCAGTGGAAATGACCAGAAGGTTATGAGTTCTATTTATAGAGCTGCCAGGAATAGTGGAAATGAAGAACTCCATCAATTGGTAGATAAGCTTCTTACGACTGATGTAACCACTTCGAGTTCCAGAAAACCTATGGTTAAAGTGATTAATAAGTTGGTAACCAAGCTTGTTAATGGTACTGAGCTTGCAGGCATGGACTATGCTCGTATATCAGACGTTAAAAGATATAATATGCTATATGATAGGGCTAGCGATAAATCTATACAGGATGCAATTAATAAAAAAGAAGAAAATAGAGAAAAATTAAGTAAGATCCGGGAAAAGAAAGCGGCCAATGAAGCGTTTGTAAATAAGCTGATCGATAATGGCTGGGATAAAAATAACACGAACGGTAACAGGCTTTTTAACGTCTTATTTGAGGCATATTATCCTGAAAACTATATGGATAAGGTCTCTCCTGCTAAAGAGGCCTTTGATAAAATTCTCGATGCGAAGGTGGATCCGGCAGAGCCTTATACCAGCATGAATAATATACTTCGTACATTTGGTGAAGATATTAAAAAATCCTCATTGCCTGATTTAAGTAAGGATAAGATCTTAGATAATTTAAAGGTTGTTATAGATAAGACTAAAGTTGAAGAGGCTAAGGAAGTAGCTGAAAAGGCTAAGAAAAACTGGACTGAAATGGATGCTAAAAGTAAAGAAGCTTTTAGCAAGCTTCGTGATGCCCTAAATCTTGGTGAAGATGAACCTAAGGCCGGCAGCAAGTTGTTTGACGGGATACATCCTGATGTTCAGAAGATGGCTGATGATGCTGTAGAGAAGAGTAAAGCAAATGATGTGGAAGCCAGGAAGGAGATGCTTAAAAACATCCATCCGAGGCTTAATGAACATATAGCTGCTCGTGATAATATCGTAAATTATTCAAATATAGGTTTTGATTACTTTAAGCAAGTGTATGGTCCTGAAGGCAAGATGCCTGATGTAAAGTATCCACATCCAGAAGAATATAATGACATAAAGCTTCCGGTGCCTGAAGGACTGGACGAGGATACTGTTACAGCTATTATGATAGGATCCTTAATGAGACCTGACAGACTGGGTAAAGAGCTGAGTGGTTCTACTCCAGAGGGTAATATCGTTACTATGAACTGGGTTCATATAATGGAGAGTATTCCTCAGGATGATGGCAGGGCTGTTGGATTTGGTCCGGTTATGGTACAGGCAAAGCGGGAAGCCAAGGCTGCGCTGGAGAAGTATCAGACAACAGGCGATGCAACTGATATAAAGAATATGTTGCAGACATTTCTTGATGGTTGCGCGGTTTGTTCGGAAGGTCTTACGACTAAAGCTTTTGAGTCTCAAAATGCTATGGAGCTCCTGGCAGATAAGATAGTGCAGGATAATAAGTTTGGCCTGAAGCCTATGTCAAATGGCGTGACTGACCCTACAGCTATGAGATTTGCTAATTATAATAAGTCTTTAAAAGCAAGAATAGAGGCAGCAAAGACGAGTCAG
>Ga0247608_10005439_pt1 | contig 13777 bp, 8 predicted proteins | sample 176DNAGHGlowgp2_FD_193490 | JGI IMG/M metagenome (GOLD analysis project Ga0247608, IMG submission 193490) | Sheep rumen microbial communities from Palmerston North, Manawatu-Wanganui, New Zealand - 1766 DNA GHGlow gp2 | ecosystem: Host-associated > Mammals > Digestive system > Stomach > Rumen ...
CTGCAGCAAGCGGAGAAATATGTCTCAAACAGACAAAAGACGAATCGGAGACATCGCCCGCAGTGAAATGACCACCTCTTTCCGAAACGTAGCCCATAAGCGGGAAAAACCCGGGAAGCGCTGATACACTAAGTGTATCAGATTAAGAGAGCCTTTACAGTGCTCTCTTAATGCTAACTGTTTACTTTCTAAGCTAATACGTTTTTTTGGGGGGGATACGATGTTTTGCTCGAATTGCGGCAATCAAATTCAGGGTGGACGTTTTTGTGAGATATGTGGGGCTCCAATCAGTAATACTTCACAGAATTCCGCAGGAAGTAGTACGAACAGCCAGTGGATTCCTGTAACACGCGAACCGACTACAGAATCAAATTTCAGGGGTTATTCCGGTAGTGATGAAGATACAGATAATGTTTGTCTCGTAGCTTTTTTGCTTTCATTCATAGTTCCTGTTTTGGGTGTGATACTCTGCCTGTACGGGAAAAAGCACGCGGCAAGAACAGGAAAAAGAGGAAGCACTTTAGCAACAGTTGGAATAGTGATTAATATCGTTGCCACTATCATCTTTTTCTTCTATGCGGTTGGCAATTATGTGGGGTCCCGTGTTCCAAAGAGCAAATCAAGTGATGAGATAGTTAAGGCTCTGCACGCAGCCGGATTCAGCGATGATGTTATTAACAACGTAACTCAGAATGGCATCACAGCAGTTTACGTGGATCTGTACTCTGCTAATTCGGATGGGGCAATTGCATACGCTTACAATCCATATATGGACTATCTAACTGAAGGAGTTGAAGTTTTTGAAGAAACAGCCGGCATTATTCGACAGGCAATCAATGAGGGGAACTTCGCAGGAACTCATAAGGAAGTGCATGAAGAGAAATACGCCTACTACATATATGAAGGAACAGCATATGACCATGGAGAAAACATATATGTATTTGGAGGTATCTATCTTTTCCGAAATACTGTCGTAACCATCTTCGTAGGACAAGAATATAAACAGGAAGCTCAGATTTTCTTGAAAAAACTGGGGTACCCGTATTTTCAGTGAAGGAGGCGAGGATAATGTATTGCAATAACTGTGGAAATGAGTTGTCTGACAAAAGTGTTTTCTGCTCGGAGTGTGGTGCTCGAGTCAATACAAAGCCATCCGAGACGAGTGCGTACAATAGATCTCAAATCCCGACAGAAGTGACTGGAAACGGTCCATCCATTCCCAATACAGTAACCCAAACTCAAGAGAAGACGAAAAAAGTATCCGGCAAGGAAATAATAGTCACTTTTAGCATAATGGCGGTTATGGCACTCGTGCTAGTTGGGCATAAAGATGACAAGCTCAGTAGCATAAATGGACCGATTTTCCTGACATCTATACCTGGTATTATTTGTGCGGTTTTCTATCACCGCCGATTACCTAACAAAAAAGCGGATAAGCTGGGGAGTGTCATTTCAGTATTGTCAGGAATAAACCTAGTCTGCTGTTTTCTTCTGTCGCTTGCATTGGCGGGAGATGAGCCATTCTTGTCTGCTTTGGCGTCCGGATTAGGATACTGCATTATCTATATCGGATTTAGCATATTTAACATTCACAAAGTGAAGTCAAACCGTAAACTGTTGCGATAAGACGGTGGAATCAAAGTCATGTATTTAGCATTAGTGAGCACTTTTTCTTAAGGAGGAGAGTTTCACGTATGAAAAAGAAAACATCAACTGTTGTCACTATATTCGTAATATTAGTGGGTCTTGGTATTCTGGATTCAATCAATAAAGGGAAGAAGGAAGATAAAAAAGAAGTCATAAAAGAAGAAACATGGAGTTCAACTCTTCCAGAGGTGATATTTACAGATGTCACAACGACAGAAGAGGTTATCCGCTATATTGAGACGACGCCTGTAGAGACAACAGACACTGAAAAAGTTGATGATACGAGTAATAACGACGAACCCGGTTGGGTAGATCAATTGGGCAGTATTCCATCAAATGCCTTGATTATCGATGCAGATTCTGATGAGAGTGCTTATCAAATGATAGAGTCCGCTTTGATTGATGGTGTGCAATATGTTTACTGCAACAGAGAAATAGATTTCGGATGGGACGATATTTGTTCTATTCCGTATGGTGGTTTTTGGGTAGATACTGTGTATTGTCCTGTAACATATTGTGATTCGGCAAATGGTCAATTTCTATGTAAACGCTTTCAGTTTGATTACTATCCCATCAGCGACAGCGAGTTTGAAGAAATGAAGAATAGGATCGACAACGCTGTTCAAGGCATAATAGACTTAATTCCTGTCAACGCAGATGATTGGCAGAAAATGAGAATCGTTCATGATGAACTTGTAAAAATGGTTCGGTATGATCATACATTATCGCTTCCACATATATTTGACCCATATGGAGCTCTGGTGAATCACGATGCGGTGTGTTCTGGATATGCGAGTGCCTTTAAATTGATCATGGATCGGCTTGGATTTGATAGTAAAGTCGTTACATCAGATCCACGAGCGGATGATGCAGTGGGACACGGCTGGAATAAGGTTACCGTAGATCAGAACGATTATTATATCGATGTTACCTGGGATGACATCGATTACTATGATCAATACAATAAGCCCATCATAATGTATGATTACTTTGGCCTCACTAAGGTGGAGATAGAGGCTGTAGCCTCGCACTTGGTTGATCACGAGGGTTTTCGCGGTGCTCCGGGTGGAGGGTATGCCGTTAATTTTCATGAACACGAGGGATATCTGGCTGATAAATCCAGTGCATCGGAGATTACAGAAATCCTATCGAAACAAAAAGTGAATGGGAATGCCACTTATTACATTCGCTTTACCAACGCTGGTGATTATGCTGATTTTGTAAGTATCGTGGAATCGGATTCCATATGGTCGCTGTTTCAACAGGCTGGTATTGAAGCGGAGAAAATCTATCGAATTTGTAATGAAACCCTTTATACGGTGACTTTCGTTTTGGGTGACATTACTCAGGAGTAGTTTATGAGCAAGGGAAAGCATTGTCTGATTTATGAAGGCTTGGTGATTATAATAGTTCTGCTGATGAGTTCGATGTTGGTGGGGTGTTTTTCTTCTAAGAAAAGAAGTTTCCCAAGCCTTACTCTCATGATTTATATGTCAGGGAGCGACCTTGAGTCACGAAATGGACAAGGGAGTGAGGATATTCGAGAGATCATAGAAAATTATCCCGCCCATGCTCAGTTGAACATCCTTCTGATGGCATCAGGATCTACATCATGGAATAACGAAATAGATTCGGAAGCGAGTAACATATACAGGATAACTGAAAGTGGACTGACTTTATTGGAAAAGAATCCACTGTTAAACATGGGAAGCGCTGGCACATTATCGCATTTGCTTGCCTATGGCTATGAGAACTTTCCGGCAGATGAATATGCATTACTGCTTTGGAACCATGGTGGTGGTCCGATGCTGGGGGTCTGTTTTGATGAACTCCACACAATTGATGATGTTCCGGATTCTCTTTCACTAACAGAGATTGCAGAAGCGTGCAATAGCAGTCCCTTTCAAAATACAAAACTGGAATGGATCGGATTCGATGCGTGCTTAATGGCTTCTGTTGAAACTGCGACGATGCTGTCTCCTTTTGCGAAGTATATGATAGCTTCCGAAGAATTGGAACCGGCAGGCGGATGGAACTATTCGTTTATCAATCAACTTGCGACCACCTTAGATGGAATGGAAATCGGCAAAAATGTGATTGACGCCTATGCTGCAAGTTATCGTGATGGATTCGATACTGTGTGTATGTCGCTTATCGACCTATCTGAAATCGATAAGCTTAATCAGGGTTTGTCCGCGATGTTTTCTGATATTGACCCGAGCGAAGAGAATTACGTTGAATTGTGTCGGACTCGCCAAGAAACCACGTCTGTTGCAAGAGCCGTTCCTTATAACTATGATCTGGTTGATATAACCGACTTAGTCAATAATCTCAGTGATGTTTCCCATAATCAAGAGGTCATTTCAAGTCTAGAAAAGTCGATTGTATATTCGTATTCGAATGACAGTAACTTACATGGAATGTCAATTTACTATCCGCAAGAGAATTGGGAGAAATATATATCACCTTGGTCAGCATGTCTGGATGATATGAATGTCATCAGCGATTATAGGACCTACATTAGAAGACTAAGCAACATATACTCTGGATCCTCCCTATATGTGCTCTCTGAAAAGCTTCAAATAGAAACGGATGCGAGTGCCCCCAATACGATTATAGCTAATGTTTCGAATGATCTTCTAAATAATGCGGCGGGTTATAAGTTTGTTGTATTTGAAGAAAAAGGACATGATAATTACTACAAAGTATTCGAGGACCCCAATGTTCAGGCGAACCGAGTGGGCCAGCTGAAGTATTCTTACGGTGGAGAAGCTCTCTATTTGGTGGACGATACGGACACGATCCAAACGGATGCACTTACATATGAGTATCTTGATCAATCAATCATTGCAACCCCCGTGTTTGTTTACAATGTTTCAGAATCTCGCAAAGATGGCAGACATCCAACATGGCAGATCCTTACCTTTAGACAAATGGATAATGGTGACATTATTTATGATAAGTCTTATGAACAAGTAGAAGCAACTGGCATGTTTACGGATAATAGTGGTGGTATAGAATCGTTTTCGTCGACTTCTTTCTATGATGCGGGCATGTGGATGGGAAAAAACAGCAGTAGTATAGAGGATTGGGAAGTCTACACATTTGCGTCATGGGGGACTACGCCGACTTATAGCGATGATGGCGATCTGTTACCGTATCATGAGTGGGATGAGTCGGGGTTGATGCAGGGAGTGGAATTAGTCGATCAAGAAATAGGAAAGTTAAGAATGATGCCGATACTGGATGGTTATGATCGATATGCGTATTTCGAGATATATGATTTCCAGGGGAATACATATTGTACGCCCTTGGAAAAACTGAATAATCCCAATCGTGTCGATGTGGATTTCGAGGGAGAGCAATTTGCAAGTTGGGAAGACGTGGAATTAAAGGTAGAGGATATTAACCTACGTTTCTATAGGGGAGAAGAGACAACACTCTCTATTTTAATTTCTGTTACCGGGACTAGCGAAGGTTTCGATCTCGGTGTAATGGCGAATGATAAGGATATCAAATTGGATAAATATGCCTCGCCTCGATATTGGTTCTGGGAACAGGAATCAACTGTACAATATAAAGAAATCGAGATTCCTCTTTCTAATTTCACAAGTGAAGATGTAGAGACCTTGCAGTCCATGGTTTTCGAAATTTATCACCATGGAGGAGAGGTGCCGATAAAAAAAATAGAATTATCATTGAATTTCGATATTGGGATGTTTGCAGAACTTGAGTCTGAATAGAAGAGTCAGTCATTACTGTTAACTACTCGAACGAATTACACACGAAGGAAGATGATTTGTTATAAACAGGAGAGGTGCTACATGAAGATGGATGAAAGAAAGTGTAAGAATTGTACGGGGAAGTTAACAGTGTCTCCTGATGGCATGACCGCCGAATGCCCCTTCTGCGGTACAGTATATGATCTTCAAGAGAACAGTCAGGTGGTAAATCACGTAGATCACTTGCATGCGGATGTAGTCAGTCTAAACAGCGATCAGTCAGCTGAAGCCAGACTGAAGGCCGCAGATGCTTTTCTGAGATTGAAGAAGTATTCTGAAGCGGAAACAAACTACTCGCGCGCAACGGATCTGACGCCTCAAGACTACAGAGGCTGGTGGGGAGTCATTGTTTCCAGGACGCAAGATTTCACTCGAAGAGTACGATCTGAAAGCAAAGAAATAGCATTCCTTGAAGAGTGCGCCAAGTCTGTCGAAGTCTTTGCACCAATCGACATAAGTAGAAACCTGTTGGGCAGATTTCGCAATTATGTTGTTTCACAGCGTCAGCTGAATGAATCGGAGAAGTCGTCTATCCGGACCCGCATCGATCATATCAATAAAGAATTGATGGAAGTGCAATCTGAAGAGAACGGATTATTGACTCAACAAAGCAATATCAATACAAGTATCCAAAAGAAGAAGGGCTCTGGCGCGAACCCTTTTGGCTGTGCTACGGTTTGCATTGCCGTCTTTGGATCAGTTTTTATTGTTCCATTCTTATTAGATTTTGTTTTCAAAGCAAGATTAGATAGTGGATCTTTGATGGTTTGGTATCTAGTTGCGGCAATTATCTTATATGTAGGCATCGCCGCACTCATTAAAGGAAAACAGATTCGACAAGAGAATACTGTATCGAAGTACCATAATAATGGGCAGCAAATCGCAAGCAGACTCCAGGTGCTACGAATGAGGAAATACGAATTAAATTCGGAACTTGCACAGAAGGAGAACGAGATGCGTGGCTACTTATAACGAAACAGTTGGAACGCTGCAAGGAGAAACTAATTGTTCTATTTATTGGTGATTGGGCATGAACCCGGGTAGATCGGCCGACATTAGGTGATTACGTGTGGATTCTCAGAAATCGAGATTTCACACGTAATTTTTCTCGGCAGACAGTTCGGGATTACGTGTGGATTCACAAAAACGGAGATTTCACACGTAATTTTTCTCGGCAGGGATTCTGAGATTACGTGTGGATTTTCAAAAACAGAGATTCCACACGTAATTTTTTTCGACAGGCAGTCCGGGATTACGTGTGGATGTTCAAAAACGGAGATTTCACACGTAATCTTTTTCGGCGGGGTGTCCGCGATTACGTGTAGATTTTCCAAAAGCGAGGTTTCGCACGTAATGTTTGTCGACAGGCGGTCTGTGATTACGTGTGGATTTTCAAAAACCGAGTTTTCACACGTAATCTGACTGACAAGACTTAACCACCCCGCATGACCTAACCTTCTCCACATGACTTGTGATCAGGTTTGGAGACGGAACACATGATAGGTATCCTCACACTGGACAATAATAACCGAATCAACGTTTTCAGAAGAGAACACCTTCTGCCCGGAACGAAGCCGAACCGTCGTTCCTGTGGCGCAGAAATCTTCTGTAGGCATGTTGTAAGCATCCACTTCCAGGATCGTTCCTACTTCCTTATAATCGTCACCCGGAAGCTTGTCTAACGGATTATTCCCAAGGCATTCATAAATCTTTCCCTTGAACATGATCTGGGAATACTCGATCACCCCTTCCGGTAAGCCCGTGGGACCATGACCATCGGCATCTGTCGTGGGAATATAGTAGTAGTCACTATATTTTTCGGGGGAAGTCTCTTCACTGCTGCGTGTATTACATCCGGAAACAACACATAAGCATAAGCATAAGATCAGCACATGGAAAAAAACTCTAGGACAGGATACATTTCGCCGCATAGTCATTGTAACTCCCCCATTCTTTATACACTATAAATGCATAGTGACAATCCATAAGCCCAACCCAATGATTGAAATAAGATATATCATGAATTCACTATACGTTCTGCATGAGCACCAGTCAATGGACACATCTGTCCCTTTATCCCGAAACGCCTGAAAATACGATGAAGGGACATGTATGTCCCCTGGGAATCCGAACGAAAAGAAAGCGCCTCCTCGGTACGAAAAGAAATCGCCCTCTCGGTGGCACCGGGAGGACGATTCCGTTTACGTTTCTGTCATCTCTCAAACTGCTTATCTCTCATTGATGACGGTGGTGGCGCGGTTCTGGATGATGCTGCAGATGTCGTCGACGCTTCTCTGACCGGAGAAGAACCCGGCGGCCTCTTCGCGGATGATGTCCATCACATCACTGTCGTAACTCTCCGACTGCGTGATGCCCTCAATCATGGCCGTGAAATCATTCACGGTTTCCTGTGTAAGCTTGACCGCATTGCCGATATCGCCAGCCTTGTCCGGCTTGTCCTGGAACATTTTCTCGAGATCCTGGAGATATTCGTCATTGGCATGGATCTCTTTCTGGCAGTTAGAGGCGAAAGCCGCGCGGTTCACCGGGATCTTATTCGAATTGAAACTCAGGTTCTCCTGCGTCTCTTGCGACAGGAATTTCGAGATGAAATCCCAGGCCAGATCCGGATCGGCCGAGGCGGAGGTGATGGACATGGTCAGATATCCGCGGGCAGAGAACCCGATACCATCTAAAGAAGGGGCTCCCGAGAAGGTAACACCGGTGTTCTTCATCTGCTGGATGATCCCGGCATAGGACTGAAGATCCGAGAAATCGAAACCGACGGTAGCGACCTGTCCGTAAGTTAACTGCACGATGTCGTTCATCATGAAGAAACCGCCTTCTGGCATCCCATCGGATGGATTGCTGTTTCCTGCCTGTCCGTACTTCTTCACTGCGGTCAGAAGCTGCTTGAACTCTTCGGAATCGAAGTGCACAGTCTTGTACTCATAGTCGATAAAATGCGATGTGAGATGGCGCATCCAGCTGCACAGAAGGGTATCGCAGCTGTCTGTGCCGAGAACCTGCATCGTCGGGTTAAGATTCGCGGACAGTGTGTCGAGATCGGCATAGGTCATCTTCTCCCCGGCGCCGGCGCAGCTGGCGTTCACCGCCATTCCCGTAACCGAGAAGGTAAGAGGAATCGTATAGAGTTTGCCGTTCGTCTCGAAGGAGCGGATGACGTTATCGAAGTATGCTCCCCTGTCAAAAGCACTGTTCCCGTCGAGGTACTGGTTCAGATCCAGGAGCATCGAGTCATAGCTGAATTGCGAAAGTTCGGAATAGCCGACGAGGATATCCGGGCCGTTCCCGGAGAGCATGTCGAGCGTCAGCTGGTCGGCGTTTACCATATTGGCACTGGAGAATCCGCCCATGTATGTATCCTGGCCGGCGCTGTAATCGTGGATCTCGATGCGGGCAGAATTCGACGGGTCCATGTTATACTGAAGGACTTCTTCGATAAAGTCCGAATCGTTCATGCCGTTCATGCCGAGCTTGAGGACTTTCTTTCCCACGTGCGGGTTACTGTCTGCTTTCGAAAGGTGCAGGGCATAGAGGGTCGTCTTGACGCTCCCCTTCTTATTCATGTCGGAATTGGCCGCATCTTCCTGATACTCAACCTGGAAGAAGACCATGTCATTCTCGGAAGCGATCCTTCCTCCATCGATCTGAAGGAGCGTCGAGTTCACATCCGTGTCTTTCCAGGCCAGGACCGGTGTACTGGTCGATGTGGCCAGGTCATACTTCTCGATGCCGTTGGCACTTGAGAGGAAACAGTCCGTCTCGCCCTGGATGAGACGGTAGAGATTACTATCCGACTTGATGGGATTTCCGGTGAGTTTACCGGTCCCGGTGTCGATCTCCTGGATGTAGAGCTCCTCGCCATCCCCGTTATAGCGTGGGGTCATGGCATACCATGTACCGCCGGAGCAGTAGAGGGTGCCGCACAGATCCGGATTCGACTCGTCCGAGAGTATCTTTCCATCCTTATCCATCAGGTAGAGGTGTCCGATACTGGCCATCATGAAATTCCCGTTAGGCAGGGCGTAGACGCGGACATCGTAGAGCGGTTCGGACACCTGGATATTGATGTCGCGGACTTTCTCACCGGAGGGTGAGATCACGAAGAGCTTCGGGATCGCGGTGCAGTCTTTCAAGTCATATTCACTGGCCACGATCAGGATCTCTCCGTTGTTTCCGGAATATGCTCCGCAGAACTGTGTATTCGCCGAGAATTCGAGGCTGTTGATGTAGTTTCCGTCCAGATCGAACAGCTGGATGGAATTGCCGGAGTATTCATCCCAGATATCCTGCGCCCGCTGGGACTGCGCCGGGTCATCGTAATTGATGGACTCCAGTTCTTTTTCCACCGATTCGGGCTTGACGTACTCGCAGAAGACGGAAGCGAGGATCCGGTCGCCCACGATGATGTGGTTCTCTACGGAACTGTAGTAGATCTCCTTTCCTTCCGGTGCGTGGATCTTGATCTCGGATTTCGTGATGTTGTAGTAAGGATCGTCGGCGGCGATGATGTGACCGGACTTCGAATCGGTAAGCTGGAAAGAGGTGGAGCTTCCTTTCGTGTCCGGATCGTCGGAAACGCTGTTTCCGTCTTTCTCTTTCTTCTTGCCGCAGGATGTAAGCGGCAGGATCATGCTGGTCGCCAGTGCAAAAGCGAGGGTGTTTCGTGTGATTTTCTTCATGGTGTTCCTCCGAAATGTCAGGGTGATGTGCCGTCATTTTCTTTTGACAGATTCATTTTCGCCGATGCGAATGACAAGGAAATGACGCGAAAGTGATGCTTCTGTCACTTGAAGGAAAAAAGCAGAAGAAAAAAGGAACGAAATGGAGAACGGAAAAGGTCGGGAACGATTGTGGTTTTTCTGTGAACACATCCTCGGAGCATAGAAGTCTATATAGAGTTTATGTTACAATCGAATATAGGTTTTTCCGCTAAAGTGTATACATGGGAAACGAAGAAACCGAGGGAGCAGCGGTGCCTCGTTGGCACCGGTTAAGAGGGGTATGAGAAGTTTTCGAGTCAAGATGACGATCTTTATCGTGCTGGTCGTTCTGGTCAGCTCGGGTCTTCTGTCGTTCATCAGTTACCGCCGTGCTGAGAAGAGCGTCTTTACCCAGGCGGAAGAGAAATACCGCGTGGCGGCAGATAAGTATGCCCAGGAGCTGACGACGTGGCTGAATGCGAATGCATCCATCGTCGATACGCTGGCGGCCAACATCGAGTACAGCCGTTTCTTCGATCAGGACGGCAAGTTCTTCCATGACTATCTGAAGTCCGTTTACGACAGCCTGAATTCCAAGGGCTACATCTACGATATCTATTTCACGTTCCCGGATAACACCATGGCGTGTGCGTCGGATTTCGTCTCGGACGGGACTGTCGATTTCTCCCATGAGCGTGACTGGTACGTGGTGGCGGCGGAGACGAATGAGCTCTACTATTCTTCTCCCTATCTCGATTCCGATACAAAAGCACCGATCATCACGATCTCGAAGGCGGTCCGGGCGGATGGCGAACTCAAGGGCATCATCGCGGCGGATATCTTCGTGGACGTGCTGGTGGATATCATCAACGAAGCCGACGTGGCACCTGATAGCTACGCATTTCTCGTAGACCAGAACATGGGTGTCATCGTGCACCCGAACGAGGCCTATGCTTTCGTGGACCAGCCGATCGGGATCCTGAAGGTGGCCGGATCTCCGTATGGCGAAGTGGTGGCGAACATGCGGGCCAATTCCAACGGGACGGTCTATGTACAGGACTACGATGGCGTGGAGCGCGGTATCGTGGTCTCGAAGATGGAGAACAGTAACTGGCACGTCGGTATTGCGACGAGCAAAGCCGAGATGATGAAGGGCCTCGACGGACTGGTCAATACATTCCTGATCGCAGCTATCGTTTCTGCCATCGTCGGTGGTGCGTGCGCCGTATTCCTGGCTTTCGTTCTCGATAAGAACCGTAAGCAGCAGCAGGAATACGCGGAGAAGGTCCTGAGACTGGAGAAGCAGGCGGCCGACGAAGCCAGCGAGGCGAAGAGCCGTTTCCTCGCAGATATGTCCCATGAGATCCGTACCCCGATCAATGCGATCCTCGGTATGAATGAGATGATCCTCCGTGAGACGGACAGCCGGGATATCCGTGGCTACAGTAAGAATATCCGCCAGTCGGGACAGAACCTCCTGCAGCTGGTGAACAGCATCCTCGATTTCAGTAAGATCGAGAACGGCAAGATGGAACTGGTGCTGGCGCCCTATAGCGTGAAGACCCAGATCGGCTATGTCGTGACCTCGATCTCCCAGCGAGCCGTGGCGAAAGACCTGGGCGTGAAGCTTGAGATCGATCCGGGTATCCCGTCGGAACTCTACGGCGATAACACGCGCATCAACGAGGTCATCATGAACCTTCTGACCAACGCCGTGAAGTATACGGAGAAGGGCACTGTGACACTGAAGGTGAAAGAGAAGGACAGAAAGACCCTGACATCGGAGGAAAATGACGGGAAAGAAGGGAAGTCGGTCCTTCTCTACGTGGCGGTACAGGATACCGGCATCGGTATCCGCAAGGAAGATATGGGCAAGCTCTTCGAGTCCTTCGAAAGACTCGATGTCGTGAAGAACAGGAACATCGAGGGGACCGGTCTCGGCATCTCCGTCTGCACGCAGCTTCTTGGGCTCATGGGAAGTGAGCTGAAGGTGGACAGCGTCTATGGAGAAGGTTCGACCTTCTGGTTCGAACTGTGGCAGAAGATCGAGAATGAAGAACCTCTGGGAGAATACCAGTTCTCACTGATCGACGACGAAGGTGACGGGGATGCGGCCTATCGTGAATCCTTCCATGCGCCGACCGCTCGGATCCTGATCGTGGATGACACGAAGATGAATGTGTCCGTGGCATCGAATCTCCTGAAGAGAACGGATGTGCAGATCAGCACGGCATTCAGTGGCCAGGAGGCCATCTCCCTCTGCGAAGAGAATGCCTATGACCTGATCCTGATGGATCAGCGTATGCCCGGTATGGACGGCACGGAAGCCATGAAGAAGATCCGGGAACTCGAGAACGGAAAGAATGCGAAGACGCCGTGCATCTGCCTGACGGCCGACGTGATCCGCGGAGCGCGTGAGCGCTACATGGCCGAAGGTTTCGATGACTATCTTACGAAACCGATCGACGGACGCGCCCTCGAGCGGATGCTTCTCGACTATCTCCCGAAGGAGAAGATCGTGATCACGAAAGAAGAACCGAAAGAGGAAGAAACGAAGGATCAGTCGGAGCTGTTCGCCGCGCTTTCCGAAGTGGGCGTCAGTACGAAGACGGGACTGTATTTCTGCCAGAATGAAGAGATGTACAGATCGATCCTTTCGGAGTATTGCATGGAGCAGAAGAGTAAGGCTCCGGCCCTCAGGGAGTGCTACGAGAAGAGGGACTGGAAGAATTACGGGATCCACGTCCACTCTCTGAAGAGTACCAGTAAGACCATCGGTGCGGAGAAGCTCTCGGAACTGGCGGCGCGCCTGGAGGCGGCGGCCGGACGCGCCGAGGAGATCGTGATCCGGGACGGACACGATACGGTCATGTCCATGTACGAGAAGATCGTGAAGGCGATTGAATCGCATCTCGATATCCAAGAAGACGGCATGAATGAAGAAGAGGAGATCTTCGAATTCCTGCCGGATGAACAGGAGGAATAATATGGCGAAGTGGATCATGGTGGTAGATGATGATACCGCGAACCTGAAGATGGCAGGACATATCCTGAGCAGGAATAATATGAGGGTCACGGCTCTGAAATCGGGTCAGGCTCTCCTGGATTATCTTCCTGAGAAGGGACTTCCCGATCTGATCCTTCTGGATATTAAGATGCCGGGAATGGACGGATTCGAGACGTTGAAGCATCTTCGGGAGTACGAGGCATCCATCAATGTCGAGAGTACCCCGGTCATCTTCCTGACGGCAGATGAAGACACCAGCACCGAGACCCGCGGCTTCGAGATGGGTGTGGCGGACTATGTAAGAAAACCCTTCAACCCAGATGTACTGATGCGACGCATCGATAACGTCATGTCGAGCCGTTCCGAGATGCAGAACCTCAAGAGTGAAGCGTCTATCGATAAACTGACGGGATTCCTCAATAAGGGCGCGACGGAAGCACAGATGACCCGCGTCTGCACGAATACGACCGGCTGCCTGATGATGATCGACCTCGACTCCTTTAAGCCGGTCAACGATATCTACGGCCACGATATGGGCGATAAAGTCCTCTACGGATTTGCCAGGATCATAGAGGGGGCCATGCCGGAAGGCAGCACATGCGGAAGACTTGGCG
>Ga0247608_10005441_pt1 | contig 13771 bp, 9 predicted proteins | sample 176DNAGHGlowgp2_FD_193490 | JGI IMG/M metagenome (GOLD analysis project Ga0247608, IMG submission 193490) | Sheep rumen microbial communities from Palmerston North, Manawatu-Wanganui, New Zealand - 1766 DNA GHGlow gp2 | ecosystem: Host-associated > Mammals > Digestive system > Stomach > Rumen ...
TGGGTGGTATCCATAGTGTCATCAACAAGAGTCGTGCGAAGAAAGGAGAACCGGAGTTGACGACCGATGATATGCTGGTGAAACTCTTCCAGGAAGTGGAGTATGTATGGCCTCGTGTGGGCTATCCTCCATTGGTGACACCTTTCTCCCAGTATGTGAAGAACATCGCCCTCATGAACCTGCTCACCATCGAACAGGGCAAAGGACGCTTCGTGATGATGGATGACTCCATGTGGGGTATGATACTTGGAAAGAGTGGTAAGATTCCCGGTACGATTGACCAAGAGCTTATTGAGCTTGCCAAGAAACAGGGACGTGAGTTCACGGATGTCGATCCGCATACCTTACTGCCTAATGCGCTCGATGATTTCCGTAAGGAGATGGATGAGAATGGATGGGAGTATGGACAGGATGACGAGGAACTCTTTGAACTTGCCATGCATCCGGAGCAGTATCGTAACTACAAGAGCGGACAGGCGAAGAAGAACTTCCTCGCTGACCTCCAGAAGGCGAAGGACGAGAAGATGGGCAGTAAGATGTCGGTAGAGGAACTGGCAGCTTTCAAACATGCCAAGGCAGATGCCCTTACGGCTCCTGTTGCCGGACAGGTCTATTACCAGTTCTCTGGTGAGGGTGCCTGTGAGCCATGCTTGGAACCGTTCATCGGTCAGCAGTACAAGGAGGGTGACACCTTCTGTTATATCCAGGCTCCATGGGGTGAGATCGTTCCTATCCCTGCGGCACTGGGTGGTAAACTGGTAGAGGTGAGTGCCAAGCAGGGTGCTAAGGTTCGTCGTGGCGATAACCTCGCCTGGATAGAGCGGGAAGAGTTGAAGAATTGAAGTATTGAAGAATTGGAGTATTTGAAGATTCTTGATAAATACTACCCGGAGGATAATGAGCTCCGGAGATTACTCTTGAAGCACAGTCGGCAGGTTGCCGACCGTGCTTTACTCATTGTCGACAGACACAAGGAACTGCCTGTCGACCGCCAGTTTGTGGAGGAAGCAGCCATGCTGCATGATATCGGTATCTTCCGTTGTGATGCTCCCACTATCTATTGCTATGGCACAGAGCCTTATATCAAGCATGGTCCGATTGGTGGGGATATCCTCCGTAGCGAGGGCTACCCTCGTCATGCCCGTGTTGCCGAGCGTCATACCGGCACAGGTCTTCCCGGTTATGAGCCAGAGACATTAGAGGAACAGATTGTCTGTTACGCCGATAAATTTTATTCCAAGTCCAGTCCTGACCACGTACGAACGGTATTGGAGACAGCACAGTCGCTGGAGAAATTTGGTGCGGAAGGTGTTAAAATATTTTTGCACTGGGCTGAAATGTTTGAATAACACGTTAAAAATGTCAAGGCGGTAAGTAAATTCTTCACTCTTCACTCTTCACTCTTCACTTTTTTTCGTAACTTTGCAGCCGTGAGAAAAAATACGCTCATCGTGATATTGCTCTTCGTCCTTACTTTTGTAATGGCGGAGATTCCTCGTTTACGCTTTCCTCAGAGCGCAAAGGATAACGATAGTGTGCGTACAGACACCCTCTCTAAGGACACTGTCCTCGATGCGCAAGATGACACCTTGAGCATGGATTCGCTGCAGAAAGCCATTTGGAAACATAACAAGGCGATAGATGACTCCCTGCGTGCCGACAGTATCAACCGGAAGCGCAAGAACGGTATTGATGCACCGGTGAATTATCAGGCGGATGACTCCATGACCTATGAGGGTGGATCGGGCATAGCCCGCCTGTTTGGTAATGCACAGGTGAAATACCAGGACATGGACTTGCAGAGTGAGCATATTTACATGCAGATGGACTCTAGTCTGGTACATGCCACTGGAGCCCGTGATACAGCCGGGGTAAAATATGGTACTCCTGTCTTTAAGATGGGTAGTGACACCTATGAGAGTGACACCATGGCATTCAACTTCAAGACGAAGAAGGGTCTCATACAGAATGTCTATACCCAGCAGGACGATGGTTTCATGGTGTCGGAGCTCTCTAAGCGGAATGATAAGGGAGAACTGTTCCTGCAGCATGGACGCTACACCACCTGTGATGAGCCCCATCCTGATTTCTATATCGCCTTGTCAAGGGCAAAGGTACGTCCCGGCAAGGATGTGGTGTTCGGTCCCGCCTATCTGGTGGTCGCTGATGTCCCCCTGCCTTTTGCCATCCCTTACGGCTTCTTCCCTTTCACGAAGAGCTATTCGAGTGGTTTCATCATGCCGACTTACGGTGACGAGACATCGCGTGGCTTCTATCTCCGTGATGGTGGATACTATTTCGCCATCAGTGACAGATGGGACCTGAAACTGCTCGGTGAGATATATACCAAGGGCTCTTGGGGTATCTCCGCAGCCTCCAACTATCGTAAGCGCTATCGCTATAGCGGTTCTTTCTTTGCCAGTTATCAGAACTCGGTGACGGGTGACAAGAATATTGACTATTCAAAGACAACGAGTTTCAAGATTCAATGGAGTCACCGGCAGGACCCTAAGGCGAATCCATACTCTTCTTTGTCGGCAAGTGTGAACTTCGCCACTACGAGTTATGAGCCTAACAACCTTACCTCGATGTATAACCCGCAGGCAATGACCCAGTCTACACGTACCAGTTCGGTGAACTGGAGTACGTCATTCTCGAGTATCGGTATGACACTGAGCTCTACTGTCAACCTCAACCAGAATATGCGTGACTCTACCATCGGTATGACACTGCCTGACTTGAATGTCTCTATTGCCCGCTTCTATCCTTTTAAAAGAAAACATTCGGCAGGAAAGGAACGCTGGTATGAGAAGATCTCCATGAGCTATACGGGTCAGTTGAGTAACTCCATTAATACGAAAGAGAATAAGCTGCTGCACTCCAGTCTGACCAAGGACTGGCGCAATGGTATGAAGCATACCATCCCCATCAGTGGTAGTTTTACCCTCTTTGGCTATCTGAACCTGAACCCGTCATTCACCTTTACCGACCGTATGTATACCCAGAAGTACAAGCGGGGATGGGATGAGGATAACCAGCGGGAGGTCGTCGACACCTTGCAGGGCTTCTATAATGTCTATGACTGGAATTTCAGCTTGTCGGCATCCACTACGCTGTACGGAATGTATATCCCCAACCGTAAGATTTTCGGTGATAAGATACAGGCGGTACGACATGTGTTCACGCCTACCGTCAGCATTAGTTACGCTCCTGACTTCAGTGCCGACCGTTATGGCTATTACGATACCTATACGAAGGTGGATGCCAATGGTAATGTGTCGTTAGTGGAGTATTCTCCCTATAGTGGTACTCTGTATGGCGTTCCTGGCACAGGAAAGACGGGACGTATCACTATGGATATCAAGAATAATATTGAGATGAAGGTGCTTAGTGAGGATGACTCTACTGGTGTGAAGAAAATCAGTATCATCGATGAGCTGGGTGCCTCGATGTCGTATAACTTCGCAACAAGCTATCATCCGTGGAGCGACCTCTCTACCCGTTTGCGCCTGAAGCTCTCTAAGAGCTATACCCTCAACCTGAATGCGGTGTTTGCTACCTATGCCTATGAGGTGGACTCTGTAGGAGGACGCCCCTATATCGGTAACCGCACGGAGTATAGCAAAGGACGGTTCGGACGATTCCAGGGTATCTCCCAGAACCTGTCATATACGTTGGATAACAAGAAATTGTCTAACTTCTTCAAATGGCTCCGTGGAGAGAAGGTGAAGAAAGAGAAGGATAAGGACAAAGAACAATATGACACGGGCGTAGAGACGAATGTCGACGATAAGCTGGAGGCAGGAAAGCATGGTGCCAGAAAGGAGAATGCCGGTAAGGCGGAGACTGACGAGGATGGCTATATGGCATTCAACGTCCCCTGGTCGCTGAGTATCGGCTATGGTGTCACGATGCGTGAGAATACCAGCGGGTCATTCAACTACGACTCGATGCGTTATCCGTATAAGTTCACGCAGAACCTGAATGTGGCTGGTAATATCCGTATATCAGATGGCTGGAATATCAGCTTCTCATCGGGTTATGACTTCGAAAGCCATAAGATATCCATGACAACGGCTTCTCTCTCACGTGACCTTCACTGCTTCAATATGTCATGCTCCGTGGTGTTGGCTCCCTATACGAGTTACAACTTCTCCTTCCGATGCAATGCCGCCACGCTGACCGATGCTTTGAAGTACGACAAGCGCAGCAGTTACTCCAATGCCGTCCAGTGGTATTAAGCTTAGCTGTTCATTAATGTCTGCAGGGCTTCTTCCTCACCGACAATCCATAAGATGTCACCTTCTTGGAACTTACGGGTAGGTGCTACCCTTGACAGATTCTCCTTACCTTCCTCCAGTCCGACAACCATACAGCTGTAGATGTCGCGGATACCGCTCTCCTGAAGGGTCTTGCCGATAAACGGACTGTCAGTGCCGATAATCATCTGGCGCAGCTTCATCTCACGGTCTTCCAAGTGGAAGTCCTCACCGAACACCTCTGTCTCTATCGCATGCTTGAACTTGTTCAACTGCTCGTCGCTGCCGATAATCTCCAGCTTATCACCAGGGTAGATGACATAGTCTCCGTCAGGGATGTTCAGACGGTGGTTGGCACGTAGGATACTCGTGATATGAACACCGTATTTCCGTCCTAAGTTCAGTTGTTTCAAGGTACTGCCCATCCATGTCGAGTCCATCGGGACATCGAAAACGGAGATATGCACATCACGGTCGAGCAGCTTACCTTCGTAGAGGGGGCGTTTCTTGCCATGAACCTGGGCTGCAATGTCACGGGAACGCAGGTTCAGGATGAACAGTCGCTCTAACTTGATGCTCCTCTGCTTGATGGTGCGTGACACTATAATCAGGATGATGACAATCACTCCGATAGTCACCATGATGGCACTGGAGAAACGGCTCAGGTAGTTGCAGATATAGAAGATGAAGCCAATGGCTATCATGGCACGGACCAGTACGGTAAACAGCAGGGGCAGACGGTTGATATTACTCTCTGCCCACAGTGCTTTCCATTCCTCACTGCGGTTTTTCTTCATCACCATCGCACGTAGGAAGGGGGATATCAGCAGGATGGTCAGAATGGCAGTGATGGCATTGGCATACCAGTGGAGCTCCCATCCTGGCAGTAACTTACGGTTGAGGGGCAGTACAAAGGTGAACATCACGGCAATGACCGCAGTGGTGAGAATGGAGTAGATAACGGTGTTGAGGGTCATCTGTGTCAGGAGTTTCTTCCACTTGCTATGCTCCTTTGTCGTAGGGTGACTCATTGAGAGATGGTTCAACATCTGGATAAGACGACTGGGCAGTCTCCGCTCCAGACTATTATAGGCTGGTATTGCCAGACGTATCATATAAGGTGTCAGGAAGGTCGTGATAACGGAAACGGCTACCACCACAGGATAGAGGAAGTTGCTGATGACTCCTAACGACAGTCCTAACGAGGCAATGATAAACGAGAACTCACCAATCTGCGCCATCGAGAAACCGCAACGCATGGCGGAGCGAAGACTCTCACCGCCTAACATGAAAGAGAGGGAGCCGAAGACGCTCTGTCCGATGAGGATGGCTAATACCAGGGTGAGGATAGGGATGGCATACTCCACCAGTATAAGGGGGTCTACCAGCATACCTACAGATACGAAGAAGATGGCACCAAACAGGTTCTTTACCGGTTCCACCAACTTCTCGATACGCTCAGCCTCAATAGTCTCTGCAAGGATGCTTCCCATGATAAAAGCACCGAAAGCAGACGAGAAACCGACCTTCGACGAGAAGACTGCCATGGCACAGCATAGTCCTAATGACACGATGAGCAGTACTTCCGCATTGACGATGGACCTCACCTTGCGTAATATCTGAGGAACAGCGAAGATGCCCACTACCAGCCATAGTACCAGGAAGAAACCGATCTTGACAATTGACCCGATCATCTGCTCTCCATCGGGATTGTTACCACTGGCGATGGCACTCAGCATCACCATCATCACAATGGCAAGGATGTCTTCCAGTATCAGCACACTCATCACAAGTCCGGCAAACTGCTGCTGACGCAGCCCCAGGTCATCAAAGGCTTTATAGATAATGGTGGTTGAGCTCATCGCCAGCATACCGCCGAGGAAGATGCAGTCCATCTTACTCCAGTCGAAGAGTCTGCCTACCATCACACCCGTCATCGACATGAAGAAGATGATGGTGATGGTGGAGATAATCGGCGAGGCTCCCATCTTCAGGATTTTCTTAAACGAGAAGTCCAGACCCAGGGAGAACAGAAGGAACATCACACCGATATCTGCCCACAGATGGATGCTCTCCATATCTGCTACCGAAGCGGTATAGGGCATGTGAGGACTTACCAGAAAACCTGCCACGATATATCCTAATACCAGCGGTTGCTTGAGTTTCTTGAAAATGAGGGTGACGATACCTGCCGATATCAGTATCAGGGCAAGGTCTTTTATCAAATCAGGAAGTTCTGCCATGGCTCTCTCGTCTTTTTTATACGTTGCACTTCATTATTCGTTGAAGGCTGCTGCTAATGCGCAGATGTTCACAATGACCTCCTTGGCTTTCTCCATCGACCGGATGGATACAAACTCATAGGGACCATGGAAATTGACTCCTCCTGCGAAGATGTTAGGGCAGGGGAGTCCCTTGAAGGAGAGCTGGGCACCGTCAGTACCGCCACGGATGGGCTTTACCTTCGGGGCGACACCTGACTCCTGCATCGCTTTCAGCACCAGGTCGATGACATGCATCTCCGGGTCTATCTTCTCCTTCATGTTATAGTACTGGTCTTTTACCTCAGCGACAACCGTTCCTTCACCGTACCGCTCATTCATCTTGTCCACGCAGTTCTGGATGTAACGCTTACGGTCCTCAAACTTCTCTCTGTCGTGGTCACGGATGATATAGCTGAGTTTTGCCAACTCGGTATTCGACTGGATATTTGTCAGATGGTAGAATCCTTGGTAACCCTCGGTCGTCTCGGGTGTCTCATCCTCTGGCAGCATTTTGGCAAACTCAGCGGCAAGGCTGTTGGCATTCACCATCTTTCCTTTTGCATAACCGGGATGCACACTCACTCCCTGGATGGTGATCTTGGCAGAGGCAGCGTTGAAATTCTCGAACTCCAGTTCTCCGATGTCACCGCCATCCATGGTATATGCCCATTCGCAACCGAATTTCTCTACGTCGAAATGGTGGGCTCCCATACCGATCTCCTCATCAGGATTAAAAGCGACACGTATTTTACCGTGTTTGATCTCTGGATGCTCCTGCAGATAGACCATCGCCTGGATAATCTCGGCGATACCTGCCTTGTCATCTGCTCCCAGCAGGGTGTGCCCGTCGGTGACAATCAGGTCCTCTCCGATGTGCTGCAACAGCTCCGGAAATTTCTTCGGACTGCTCACAATACCTTCGCTGAGCAGGATGTCGGAACCGTCATAGTGACGTACAATCTGTGGCTTGATGTCAGCACCGCTACAGTCGGGTGATGTGTCATAGTGGGAGATAAACCCGATGGTGGGAATCTTCCCCTTCGTATTCGCTTTCAGCGTGGCATAGATATAGCCTTTCTCGTCCAGCTCGACCTCGTCAAATCCCTCGCGTTCGAGCTCTTTCTTCAGGTATTCCGCAAAAATAAGTTGTTTACTGGTACTCGGTACACTGTCGCTTTCTTCCGCTGACTGTGTATCAAATTTCGTGTAGTTTAGGAATCGTTCAGTAATATCCATTTTGTCTTTAATTATTTACTAGCATCTAATTAAATGCAAAGATACAAATAAGCGAGCAAAATGCAAAAGAAAATCACGTTTTTCTTTTACAATTACAAACGAAAGTACGAAAAGTTGAGGGCATGACAAAATAATCAGGTTTATTTTCTGTTTTTTATTTGTTTTTCCTGCATAGATGGATAGTCTTCGATATTTTTGTGTATATTTGTGGCAAAATTGCTACTGCCTATGGATACATATACAAAGTTCAAAGAATACATCTGGCTGGTGAACACCATCTATCAAGCCAGAAGCATTACGCTCGCAGAGATTAACGAGAAGTGGCTACAGACAGAAATGAGCGAGGGAATCCCATTGTCACGAACAACCTTCCATCGTCATCGTATTGCCATTGAGGAAATCTTTGGCTTGTATATTGATTGCGACAGGAAGAACGGCAACAAATATTTTATAGGCAACGACTATGTGCTTCAAGATGACTCTGTACAAAACTGGATGTTATCTACGCTGAGTGTGAGCAACTTGTTAGGAGAGAGCATGAGCCTGTCTGATCGTATCTTACTTGAAAATATACATTCTGGTGGTGAGAAGTTGAAACAAGTCATAAAAGCGATGAAGGAAAGCAAGAGGATTTCGATTACATACCGTCGCTATGGTGGACATGCTACGAGGACATTTGATCTTGAACCATATTGCGTGAAGCTATTCGGACAACGTTGGTATTTACTTGGACGTTTCGCAGATAGAGGGATGGCAATATTCTCCTTTGACCGTATATTGGAGATTAAAATGAGCAATGAGAAATTCAAGGTTGATGAGGATTTCGATGCTGCCAAATATTTCAGCGATTGTTTTGGTGTGATGTTGGATGAGAATTCGAAGCCAGAGAAGGTTTTAATCAGAGCCTATGGGTATGAGCCCTATTATCTTCGTGACCTCCCTTTGCACCATTCTCAGCGTGAGATTCAATCTACAGAAGAATATTGTGATTTTGAATTGAGGTTGAAAATCACTTCCGACTTCAAGTCAAAACTTCTCTCTCGCGGCGAATGGATAGAAATTCTGGAACCAAAAGCTTTGGCTAAGGAAATAGTAGAATGGCATCAAAAAGCTATTGAAAGATATAAAAGATGAAAAAATCCTGAGGTTGTTCCACGATTTGAAACAATATGCGGTTATCTTTGCATCAGAAAATAATGTAGAACTAAATAATAAAATAGTTATGGACGACAAGAGATTTAAAGGAATTCCCAAGAATTACAGATCGTTTATTTTGGATTATTCGAATGCCCCAGAGAAGCATGGTTGGAAACGTGAAGACGTAGAATATATCTTGGAGTGTATAAAAAATGATACGCTTAGTTCTGTAGAGTTCGGTTGTACAGAAGATGACTTATACAATGATATTGGTACTTTTTTCGAAGATGGTATCTGTGTAAAGGCTGATATTGAGAAAGCTGTATATTGGTATGAGCGTGCAATAAAGATGAATAATGATTTGTCGAGGAGTAATCTTGCAGATATTCTTCGTAAAGGCACACAAGGTTATCCGAAAAACTTACAACGAGCATTCGAACTCTACAAAGCGTGTGGTCTGCCTTATGCTCACTATCGTTGTGGAGAGTTTTACGAGCACGGTTGGGGAACAGAAAAAGACCTAGAGAAAGCCAAGACCTATTACACACTTGCCTATAAGGAAGGACACGGATTGGCAAGAAAGAAACTGAAGGAGTGGAATTTTTTAGAATAAATTAATTCAAGTTGGGTAGATGCTGGTATATTTGGAACAAACCAGACGTGCGCGGAATGATGGGTTCGAGTCCTCCGCTCAACTTGATTTTAACAGCATAATCTAATAAATAGTATATGTTAGGAGCTATAATAGGTGATATTGTTGGTAGTCGCTGGGAGTTTAATCCTACGAATGACTACAACTTCGAACTGTTCTCGGATAAGAATGGTTTTACGGATGATACAATCTGTACCATCGCTATCGCTGATGCCATCTTGCATCATTCTGATGACTACGGCAAATATATCCGCGAATGGTGTCGCAAGTATCCAAGTCCAATGGGTGGTTATGGTGGCAGGTTCGCACAATGGGTACATAGCGACAGTCCCCAGCCCTATGGCAGCTATGGAAACGGCTCTGCTATGAGAGTGAGTCCTGTGGCATGGGCATATCACAGAAAGGATACCGTTCTAAATGCTGCTAAACAAACAGCCGAATGTACCCACAACCATTCTGAGGGTATCAAGGGCGCACAGACGGTGGCACTTGCAGTTTGTAAGGCTCTTCAACTTAGGAGACTGAAAGTAAAAGCAAAAGATGTCGTAAATATAGTGATTACTGAATGTTTGGATTATTCAGGTTATAGTATCGACATTCATAAGAAAGAAGTTGAAAACAAGTTTGACGAAACATGTCAGGGAACGGTGCCTGTTGCTTTATGGATTATCAGTCAGAGTAAAGGCTTTGAAGATGCCATCCGTCGTGCAGTCAGTCTTGGTGCCGATGCAGATACGTTAGGGGCTATCGTTGGTAGTATAGCTGAAGCTATTTGGGGTATCCCAGAAAGCATTAGAGTCAAAGCCCTTTCTTATCTTGATGACAGAATGAAGAAGGTGCTGTCAAAGTGGAGAAAGAGCGAGTTACTGAAGACTATCGATATCAAAACTTTTATTGAGAAGTATATAGACTACTTTCAAACAAAGTTTGATCCTAATACATCTTCATATTACGACTTGTTTGAATCACCTTTCTTTCCCAATGAATGTTGGAATTTAGGCTTTGAAATGGACTGCGGTAAAAGTTTTATTGCAGCCTATGGGCAAGAAGCGTGGCATTCTCGTAGTGAATTGTTATCAGTTATTGACAAAGCTGATGATGTCATCGTCTTAGGCTCTGCCCTTTTCTCTCAATGGAGATACTTTAATCATTGGTCCTATGGTCATGCAACAGAGGAGGACAAGGAGTGGTTCCTAATCATATTGCGACGCATGCAAGAACTTATAAATAGTGAAACGAAAATGAAAAAGAAAGACTTACCACAAGGGTATATTCCGTCTGTTAAAGATGCAGAATGGTTTCTTGACTACTGGAAGAACCTTCCAAGCTACTCTAATCAGGAAAAAGCATTGGATAAGCTTTTCATGGACATTTGTAAGCGAAATGACAACATTGAGGATATTCTGATAAAGTGTTCTTCTTTAAATGATTTTTATAGTACAAACATCTTTGATATCCATACAGTGGCTCAGCATATTCTTTCACTGAAAATCGATGAGAGATTAGTGAATGGTGATTTGTCGCTGGTGGACGAGATTTCCCATGTAGAGGTGAATGGTAAACTGCATACATTCTATTCCTTTGCGACCAAGTACTGTAGCCATCATAATCCAGAATGCTATGCTATATATGATAGCTATGTCGAAAAGGTTCTTCTTTCCATGAATAGTCGTGACCATTTCATGAAATTCAAACAGGAGGAGTTGAAAGTGTATGAAACTTATATGAGAGTTATAAAAGCCTTCCAACAGCGTTATGGCTTGATGCAGTATAATATCAAGCAACTTGATCAGTATCTCTGGCAATTAGGTAAGTGGTATTTTAACCCATATGGACTCAGTTATAAGTACTATAATCGCGAAGACGAGAACCCATTTTCAAGCGATGATTTTCGTAGTCATTTCTGGCATGGTGAGATGATGTTTGTTAATTCTCATCAAAAAGTCGGTTATTGGAAAGAGTTAGGAAAAGAATGGCTAAGAGATGCAAATGAGCAAATAAAGCAATTAGCCAGCAGGTACACACCTGAGCAGTTCGGTGTCATAACCTATATTTCTGCATTATTTGGAAAATGGTTGCCTTATGATAATCAAGAATGGATTGTTGAATATTAATTTTTTATTATGGCTATTTATATTAATACGGATAGGGGAGATTATTTTAACAAAGGAATTGCTCCGAGACAAAGAAGAGTGCACATTCTTAGATGGAATCCTTCTATATCAAGTTTCAAACGTGAGGGGTTTGATTTCTATTTCTCCCACTATAAAAACAACCTTCCACTAGATCCAGAAGACAAATTTGATTGGTCTGTTTGGAATTGGAGGGAAGTAATGCATCGGGACTTGTTCATAATGATGCAAGTTGGTCAGGAAGTTAATGGAATAGTATGGGGCGGGTTTCTTGGAGGTTACCCATATCAATACAAAAGAGAAGATGGCACCCTCACGAAAAGTTATTTTTTTGAGACTATAGTTATGTACATGAATCGCATTGAAAAAACTGGTCTGATGACTGCTGAAAAATTAATTCAAGTAATTCCTGAAGTGGACTGGCTTCATGGTCATTCTGGAGAAATGCTCACCATTGAAAATGCGGAGAAGTTAGGCCTTTTTATAGTTAATGAATTGAAAGATGTGGGTGAGGACATAAATATTTATTTCGACTCTTATAATCAAAAAAAGTATGTTCTTGCCGATATTCTGACATTTATGTGTCCGAAACTTAAAGAGCGTCTTTTGGTCTTAGGGAAAAATAGAAGCTCAGAAGAGAAAGATGTCAACAATTTAATGATACATATAGACGATGAAGACTATTCAAATTGGTCTTATATTGAGGATCATCTTTCTTTAGAAATGCTAAATGGCATTTTACTATAAATTGGAAAACATATGATAGGCTGAATCACTTCAGATTCTAGTAGTTGTATATTTGAGAGGTGAGTAGACCCACGATGTGGACGGTGGCAGGGCATTGTTCTGGTGAGGGGTTCAAATCCCCCGCTTACCTCTTTGATAGTTTCATCTTCTCTTATGTCCTTTACGATGCTTTGCTATATGATTCTGATGATACTGACTATAGAAGGAATTCAACATAGAGAAGAGAATGTTATTGCACTTTTAAAGAAAGGTGCAAGTCCATATTTCTTAAATCATTGGAATTGGGGACCTAATTATCAGCCTTATACTTATCTAGAAGTAGCGTTTCTACTTTGCCATTTAGATTCAAAATGGTGTGACCAATGGGATATTCATGAGCTTAAATTAATAAGAGAAGATATTGGTTCACTTGCTGATGAGGATTTGGAATTAATTGTGTTAAATCTCTTTGATGCAGCGTCAAGTCAAAGGATTCTTTATCTTGTAGATAAATACATCTCTGATGAAGCAAGGACAAGGGGCGAGGAACTGATGCGGAAATATGATGTTTATCGTCCTATTCTAAGACGTAAACCAGAAGATATAAACTGATGAGGCTAAATTAGCGGGCATTATGTTGTTCACTTACCGTCAAATACGACAATATTATTTGATGATACAACTGGCGGAATGAAAAATCTGCCAGTCGTATTGTTGAATAAGATACTCGTATTGTTGAATAAGATACTCGTATTGTTTAATAAGAGTATCTTATGAATTTCGCAAAAACATATAACCATATAACATAATGTGACTCAAATGCCCATGTACAAAGGGATTGAGCCATGTTACATGTTGCTCAAACATGTAACATACATGTAACATACATATAACATTTAGGTGAGAAGCATGTTATATGTATGTTATATGTTCAGCAAACATATAACATGCTTTAAAGCCTCTGTTTATCGGGGGTTGCGCCCTGTCATGTTATATGGTTATATGTTTTTGCGAAATTCTTTTTTATTCAACACAAAGACACTGCATACGGGTTGCGAAGCCCTAGGCTTCAAAGGTCGAAGCCCCGGGCTCCGAGGGGCGGAGGTACGGGCTCCGTGGGGCATGACGATATCTCCCAAGCCCCTTGGGAATATCTCCTATACCCCCATGGCAATATTCCGCATGACCTACGGGAGATATCGGAGTACCCCTATAGCAGATATTAGCAAGCTTTTCTCTTTGAAACCTTAAAAAAATAACTTTTCAAGGAAATATTAGAAAAAGTTAAAATTTTAACATTTCAAGGGCTAGCAAAAGACCACTCGAAAGTGACAATAACGATAGATACTTACCAATAAATTTGGT